>Ga0224558_1000787_pt1 | contig 36383 bp, 33 predicted proteins | sample 714S32024metaG_FD_180682 | JGI IMG/M metagenome (GOLD analysis project Ga0224558, IMG submission 180682) | Peat soil microbial communities from Stordalen Mire, Sweden - 717 S3 20-24 | ecosystem: Environmental > Terrestrial > Soil > Wetlands > Peat | place: Sweden: Norrbotten County, Stordalen... | reverse complement strand
GCCAGAAAACCAGGAAATCCTTTGGCATGGTCACGCCAGTTTGCCTCGGTCCATTTCATGACCGAGGAAACTACCGCCGGGGCATAAAAATGTCAATATACACTTAACATAGTAATACTAGCTGCAACCAGCTTTTCACGCCGCTCAAATCGTCCGCTTCGCAGTAGCAGGCAACGAGCGTCTGACAACCTTTTCTGGCAAAGAACCGCAGGCTTTTCAGGCAGGTCAGTCGTGCATCGGAGCTTCGAGGAGCCGGGGCTTGCGTTCGTGCAGCGGGAGCCAGATGCGGAACGTGGTGCCGCGGCCGAACTGGCTTTCGAGCTCGATGCGGCCACCGTGGGCGCGGACAATCCGCTGCACGATCATGAGACCCAGGCCGGTGCCCTTCTTCTTGGTAGTGTAGAACGGCTCGAAGATGCGGTTGATCTGCTCTTGCGGGATGCCGCCACCGGTATCGGCGACACTGACCCAGACGCCGTCGGCGCCTTCGCCGGTTTGCAGTGTGAGCGCCCCGCCTTTAGTCATAGCCTGCAATGCGTTCTTGATCAGATTGACCAGCACCTGCTGGATTTGCGCCGGGTCGATGGGCGTGGCAGGCAATTCGCGCGCGAGGCGGGTGCGCACGTTCAGGCCGCGGTTGTCCAGCTCCGGTTGGAGTAGTTCGAGGGTCTTCTGGACGACGTCGTTGAGCAAAGCGGGCCTGAGCTGCGGCACTGTCGGCCGGATCGCGTGCAGGAACTGAGTAACGATGTAATCAAGACGGTTAATCTCGCCTCGCGCGACCAGGAGGTATTGTTCAAGCCTCGGGATGAGTTCGCCAGATTCGTTCACGCCGGTGGCGGCCTGCGCCCGGGCGCGCGAGCGGAGAAGAGAGCCGGGTCTGCCGGCCGGCTCGGCCACAGTGCCACGGAGCTTCTTGAGTTCGCGTTCCATGAGCTGCAAATGAATGTGCAGCGCGTTGAGAGGGTTGCCGATTTCATGGGCGACGCTCGCAGCCAGGAGGGTTAGCGCTTGAATCCGCTCGCTCTCGATAGCCTCGATGGTCTTCTGGCGGGCCTCGGTGTCGTCGTGGAGGATCAGGGCGACGCCGGCGCTGCCGGCCGTTTCGCCATCCAGCGGGGCGGCGTAGAGCCGCAGGAAGCGCGGGCGGGGATACTGAACCTCAAACTCGTGCCGCACGACGCCTTGGACTCCCGCCTGGTCAAAGCGGCGAATCTTCTCCCAGTCGAGCTCGGGGATGAAATCCGTGATCGGCTGGTTCTCCACACTGGGCTGCAAGCCCAGGAAGCGCGTCACCGCCTGATTGAAGTAGAGGATGCGACCCGACTCATCCACGACCAGGATGCCGTCCTCGATGGTGTTGAAGAGCGTTTCGAGGAAAGTGCGTTCGCGGGCCAGGCGTTGCACAACCGTCTGCAGGCCGGCCTCGTCGAGCCGCCCGATGCGCGGCAGCACCTTGTCGATGAAACTGGATTTGCTAGCCATGTGACAAAGTTAAGGCCATTTCTTCTTCTTAAAATACCAGCGTGCGAATCATGCAACAGCCTGGCGCGGAGGGTGCGGGTCAGGCTGGCCACCATGCTAGGCCGCCCGCGGAGGAAAGCAAGTTAGTTGGGCGGTGGCCCGGAACGCGGCCATCGCTCAGACCCGGCGGCCAACTCCGGAAGGCGGCCCGGCTACCGTTTCCTGCCGTAGCGGCTCTCCATCGCCGACTTTCGCCCCGCATCGGTCGCGGTGGGTGCGGCAACTGGGCTCGGTGCGATGCCGGGGCTGCCACCGACACCGCTCGCGTCGGCCAGGGTGGTACTGGCTTTGAATACGCCAGCAACAACGCTCTGCTCGGTATCCGGCAGAGCGACAAAGATCTTGCCAGGGAGCACGCCGTTGGTGATCTCCCCCAGTTCGAGCTTCATTGCATAGCCCGAGGAATAAGCCTTAAATTGCGGGGCGAACCTGGGGTTGGTCTTCCAACGCTTGACCACTTGCGGCACGCTGCGGTCTCTCATCTCTTGCGACACCGTCCAAGTGTGCCCGGTGGGACTCTGACCCGGATTCAAATGCAGATAGACCAGGATTTCCCGGTCCGGCGAGGCCGAGGCGCCCTGGAACAATCTCAGCACCTCCGCTGTGCACATGGCGGTTTCAGCGACAAAGTTCGTGCCGGAGATCACACCATTTACCTTGCCAGCGGGGATGGTTGCCTTGGCCACGTCGAGCGACCACACGGGGGGTACCACGGGCGATTCCTTTGCCGGCTCGGGCGCTGCAGGCGCAGCCGGAGCGGCCTCGGGCGAAGTGGCGCCCGCGACCTCTTGCGTGGCTGTGTTGCTCGACGCCTTGGCTGCCTCGCTCCGTTTCGCCCACCACTGGCTGATGGGTCCGTACGCGAAGTACCCACCCACGCCGACGATGACCACCACCGCGCCGATGACCACCCATTTCTGCGCGCTGCCCTTCTGTCCCTCCCGGGCCTGTTTCAGCTTCTGTTGGATGATGAGCTCCTGGGGCGGCGGCGGAGGCGGCGCAGCCGAGCGATGGGCTACCGATTGGCCGATGGTGAGCCTCGCCTGGCCCGGCTTCGCTGAGGCCAGCGACGCATGCGGCGGGGCGTCAGGCTTGGGCGGCACCACCAACTGGCCCTGGCAGGTGGGGCACTGAATCTCGTGCCCGCTCCATAGTTCGTCGCATTCGATCTCCTGCTTGCAATGCGAGCAGGCAAACTTCATATCAGCCATAACGTTCGTTTGTTGACCGCCGGCGCCCGGGTTCGCCACCAACAGGTAGCTTGGCCGAGCCGGCGCTGGTTGCGCCATTATTAAACAACGACGGAAGCGCGCGTCAAGGAAATGCACCGGGAGCCACAGCCCGACCCCGTCAGCTACCTTTCTGCGGCTCCCTCCTCGCCCAGGGGTCCGGCCAGCTCGTTGAACCACGCGCAGTGTCCGGATGTGATCCCGCCCCCCTTTGCCGCAGCTTCCGGCGGCTTCGCTCGGCCATTCTACATTCAGCCTTCTGCCTTCTGCATTCGCTCGGGGGTGGCTTTGGGGTGGCTTGAAGGTGGCTTTGGGGTCGCATGAAGGTCGCATTGAGGTGGCTTTAGAGTGGCTTTAGCGTCGCAATCCCCTCCCAAGCAGATGGCTTTCAGGTGGCTTTCAGGTGGCTTTAGCTGGCTTGAGCGGTCTCCTCTATTTCTGTTTTCTGCTTTCGCTTTGTGACGGTTTTGGCCGCCCTTTCAGGGTTCGAGGTTCGAAGTTCAGGGTCCGATGTTGGATGTTCGATGTTCGATGTTGGGGTCCCGTGTCTTTAGTGTATTTCGTGGTTCCGACCCGAGGGCCAAAAATGACCAGACAGAAGCCTTGACCACAGAGCGAAAAATGAATTTCATTCAGGTGAAACTAGTCTCACGACTGACAAATTCTTATAACGTTGCTCGACTGAATCTATGAAGACATTGAAGATCGCTCGGTTAGGCCGGCTTTGTTTGGCTGGCATCGTAATGGGCTGCACACTCGGCTTGGCGGCACCGGCGCACGCCGCGCCCAAAAAGGTGCTGGTCGTGACCGTCACCCTGGGATTCCGGCACAGCTCGATCCCGACCGCCGAAAAGGTGTTGGCCAAGCTGGCCGAAGACACCGGCGCGTTCACGGTGGACTATGCGCGCGTCGAGCCGAATGACCCGCAATTCAAAGGCGACGATGGAAAACCGGACAAGGCGAAAGTGGATGCGGCGATCAAGGCGGTGCTAGCCGAGAAAATGAGCGCCGAGGCCCTCAAGCAGTACGACGCTGTGATCTTTGCCAACACAACGGGGGATTTGCCGCTGCCGGATAATCAGGCCTTCTTGGACTGGATCAAATCGGGCAAGGGCTTCGTGGGAATGCACGCGGCTGCTGACACCTTCCACGGATTCAACGGTTATCTCGACATGCTCGGGGCCGAGTTCAAGACTCACGCCGCCCAAATCGAAGTCCAGCCCATCAACCAGGATCCCCAATGCCCGGCCTGCGCTCAGATGGGCAAGGATTGGAAGGTGTTCGATGAGATTTACCAGATGCAAAAATTCGATCCTGCGAAAGTGCACGGCCTCTTGACCCTGGATAAGAGGCCCGACGTCAGGGACCCCTCGCCGGGAATATACCCGATCGCCTGGTGCAAGGAATACGGCAAAGGCCGCGTCTTCTATACCTCGCTTGGCCATCGCGAGGACGTGTGGGACCCGAGCTGGCCGGATCGCAAGAATTCCAAGGAGGTGGCCGAGGCCTACCAGAAACATATTCTGGTTGGCATCAAATGGGCGCTGGGCCTCGAGCAGATGAATGCCAAGCCGCAAAAGCCGGCGGTGGAATAGGGAAGGGCTGCAGTCCAAACGCTGCCGGGCCAAACTACGTACCGCAAAATCTGGAGCCCGAGGCCAGAATGCGGCATGTAGAGCAAACGAGTTGACCGATATGAGCGAGAACGTAAACGATCCGCTGGGGTATAACCGGCGGGATTTTCTTAAGGGCGGTTCGTACGCCACACTGATGACGATGCTGGGAGGCGTGGAGCTATTCGCCCAAACCAACGCGGTACCCGCCGGCGAGACCAAGGCGCCGACGATAAAGATCAAAGTGGCGGTGATTGGCCTGGGCGCGTGGGGCCGCGAGATCCTCAACACCCTGGGGCGGATGCCCAAGGCGGAGCTCCCCATCGAGGCGGAAATCGCCGCCATCTGCGACACCTACAAACCGTTCCTGAAGCGCGGTGCCAACGCGGCTCCGGCGGCTGCCCAGACCGAGGATTACAAGACGATTCTCGACAACAAGGACATCAAGGCTGTGGTCATTGCCACCCCGACACCCGGCCACAAAGAGATTGCGCTAGCGGCGTTGAAAGCCGGCAAGCACGTCTATTGCGAAGCCCCCCTGGCCGGCAGCATCGAAGACGCCCGGGAAATTGCCCTGGCGGCCAAGGCGGCGAAAAACCTGGCCTTCCAGGCCGGCTTGCAGATGCGGTCGGACAAGCAGCGCCTCTTCATGCTGCCGTTTATTCGCACCGGGGCATTGGGCAAGACCGTCCTCGCTCGAGCGCAATGGCACAAGAAGACAAGCTGGCGAGCCACCTCCTCTAACCCTGAGCAGGAGAAAGCGCTCAACTGGCGCCTCAACAAAGCGACCTCGCTCGGCCTGATCGGCGAGATTGGCATCCACCCGATAGACCAGGCCGGCTGGTTTATGAACGTGCTGCCGACCGCGGTTACCGGCTTCGGCTCAATCAACTTCTGGAAAGATGACCGGGACGTGCCGGACACCATACAGGCGATGTTGGAGTTCCCCGGGGACGTGCGCATGATCTACGACGCCAGCCTGGCCAATTCCTTCGATGGCGAGTACGAGATGCTGTATGGCAGCGACGCGGCGGTCATGATGCGCGAGAGCAGGGCGTGGATGTTCAAAGAAGTGGATTCACCGCTCCTCGGCTGGGAAGTCTATGCCGCCAAGCTCAAGGTCTTCAACGAGACCGGCATCGCGCTCGTCGCAGGCGCAAGCAAGCCACCACCCGTTGACAAGCAGGGACAGCCCATAGTGCCTGACCCGCTCACCACCACGCCGCTGTTCTACGCTTTGAGCAACTTCCTCCTCAACGCGGATGAACTCACAAAGAAGGCGGAGGCATACAAAGCCGCTTACGGTGAGGACGATGTGGACGGCCTGATGGAGGAGCTCGGCAAAGCACGCCAGCAGGCGACAGTCAAGCGTCCGGCCGCCGGCTACCTGGAGGGGTTCCAGGCGGTCGTGACCGCCGTGAAGGCCAATGAGGCCATCCTGGCCGGCAAACGGATCGAACTGAAGCCGGAGTTGTATGAATTAAAATGATGGACTTGGCGTCAATAAATGCATAGCCTGATGAACTAAACCTAGAAACGAACATGAAGATACGAACAGTAATCGCAGCAAATATCTCCCTCTTATTGCTGGCAACGGCGTCACTGCAGGCAGCCGACCAGACGACCACCTACATCGCGAGGCCAGGCAGCAAGATGCGAATCGAAGGCACGGCCAACATCATCCACCCCACCTGGGCGATTGAAAGCCCGACCATCGGGGGCATGCTCGAGGTGGGCGCGGGCTTCCCGACCGAACCCGGCCAGGCGGTGACACCGGGCAAAGTCAAAGCCAGCGGGAAGTCGTTCATCAACGTGCGCTCACTCAAGAGTATCGAGCCCGACGGCAAGCCTTACAGCGACCGGATGGACGAGGTCACCTACGAACACCTCAAGGAGGCCGAGTTCCACATGATCAACTACAAGTTGACCGAACTCGTGCTGAAGGAAGCCCCCAAGACCAAGGATGCGCCCTATGTGTTTGACTCGACGGGCGAATTGACCATTGCCGGCACGACCAAGACGATCAAGATGCCGGTGAACATCCTGCCGGTGGTGGACACGAATAAGAATATGCTGGTGATCACCGGCAACATCAAGGTCAAGATGACCGATTTCAAAGTGGCCCCCGTGGACATCAACCTCGTGGTGGGCCACATCACGACTGGCGATGAGGTCAACCTGGTCTTCAAGTGGGTGCTCTGGCAGAAGAAGGGCACGGTGGCTCCAGCCAAATAGCCTGTTCAGGTAAGGACGCGTTCCACCGCGTCCCTGACATCTCCTAACGGTCCACTCAGGCCAACCTTAGCGAACCGAAGCAATTGGGCCGGTGGAAATTGAATTCGTCCACCGGCAACCAGGAAGCCCAGTGCGGATGGGAGTTTTCCTCGGCGCACTTGAAGAAGTTGCCGCGCCAAACCTGGCCCGGCAAGGTCCCCAGCGGTCCAAGGTAATGCTCGAACAGTGCCAGGGGAATCCAGAAGCTTAGCATCCAGACTACGGGCGTCGTGATCTCCGGCTCAACCCGTTGCGGCAGAGAGGACTTGACCCGGATGGTCTGGCCAATGCTGGCCGGCACCTTGATGAACTCCTTGAACCCTTCCGGCGTCCGCTCGGGGTTCGTGATGTAGGAGCAGAGGAACGCGCCGCCGCAATTGAATTCAAAGTTGAAGTAGCCGCGGTCCGGCCTGGGCTGCGCAAAGAATTCCACGCAACTGTCCTTCCAGACCGGGTCGTGATACTGGGTGCGCACGCATCGCACGTAGCGGTCCTGCACCCGGAAGATTCCATAGAGGCCATTCGCGTCGTAGAGCAGCCGGGCCGACGTGTCGGGACAGTGGTCGCTGCCTTCGGGACGGAAATGCTCAACCTTCAGCGTCTCCGCCTGCCGCCAGAACGGGTCTGTCCAGTCTGGCTGGAGCGGCGGTGCGGCGGCGGCCAATCGAACGGTGTAGTTCACGCGGCCTTGAAGCACAGCCGCCGCTCAGCCGCCAAATCGCTCGGCCATGGCCACGGCTTTCAGCATGGCTTTCGACTTGTTCACAGTCTCCTGATATTCGCCCTCGGGCGTCGAATCGTTCACCCAACCGCCTCCCGCTTGCACCCAGGCACGGCCATTCTTGACGAGCGCCGTGCGGATGGTGATGCAGCAATCCAGGTTTCCGTTGAAGGAGAAATAACCGACGCAACCGCCATAAGGACCGCGCGCCGTCTGCTCCAGCTCCGAGATGATCTGCATCGCCCTGATCTTGGGCGCGCCGCTGAGCGTGCCGGCGGGGAAAGTCGCGCGCATCAAATCGTAAGGGGTCTTGTCCGCTGCGAGGTGTCCTGAGACTTGCGACACGATGTGCATGACATGGCTGTAGCGCTCGATGATCATGAGATCCTTCACCTTTACACTGCCGAAGTCGCACACCCGGCCGAGGTCATTGCGCGCCAGGTCCACCAGCATGACGTGCTCGGCGCGCTCCTTGGGATCAGCCAGCAATTCCTTTTCCAGTGCAAGGTCCTCTTCGGGCGTGCCGCCGCGGCGGCGCGTGCCCGCGATGGGACGAATCTCAACCTTATGGTCCTCGCAGCGGACGTGAATCTCCGGCGACGCCCCGACGAGCGAGAACCCGTCCAGTTCGAGCAGGAACATGTAGGGCGACGGATTGATCGAGCGGGCGGCACGGTAAATATCCAGCGGCGAAGCCTTCACCGCGGTGGAGAAGCGCTGGGAGCCAACGACCTGGATAATGTCGCCCGAGGTGATGTATTGCTTGGCCTTGAGAACGTTGGCAAAGAACTTCTCCCGGGGCACGTTCGACTCAAAGGGCAATGGCGCCACCTCATGGGGCACGCTCACCGGCCGGTGCTCGGTGGGTTGTTCGAGCAGCGAGATCAGGCGGTCAATTTCGCCGATCGCCTCCTCATAGGCCTCCGCCGGGCTGGTGGCGGCGTCGAGCACCGCGTTGACCAGGACCGTAATGGTCTGGGCCACGCGATCGAAGATAAGCAGTTGGTCGGCGATCAGGAAATAGATCACCGGGGTCTGCAGGTCGTCGTGCGGTGGTCGCGGCACTACTGGTTCGATGTCATGGATGAACTCGTACCCGATAAACCCGACCGCCCCACCCGTGAAGCGCGGCAGTCCGGGCACGGGGACGGCGTGATACCGCTTCATCACCCGTTCGACCGCCACCAGTCCGTCAGGCAAGCTTCGCCCGGCCGCGGGCGTGCCAGCCGCGGCTCCCGCCTGAACCTCGAACGTCTCGACCACCTTCCCGTTTTCGATCAACTCCACGTGGCTCCCAACCTGCCGGATAACCGCACGCGGGTTGCAGCCCACGAACGAATAGCGCCCCAGATGTTCGCCGCCCTCGACCGACTCGAACAGGAACGACTCGCCCGGCCCGCGTATTTTGCGATAGGCCGAGAGCGGGGTCTCGACATCAGCCAGCAGTTGGCGGGTAACAGGGATGAGGTTGCCCTGGGCAGCCAGTTTGAGGAACTCTTCGAGTGTGGGGGAGTACACGTTGGAGGGTTGCGGGCTATTTGGCCTGAGGCTGGGTAGCGGGAGGGCCGGCAACCAGCACGGGCTGGCCGTTCTTGCCGGCCGGCGGTTGGATGGTTTCGAGTCGAAAGTTTCGTTGCGCCAGCCGGGCGGACCGAAGCTCGGCCCGGCGCATGCGCCAGATCCCGAGCGTGGTGTAGAAGGCGACCGCCAGCGCATACGCTACGATGCCCAACCCGATAGCCAGTGGCACCAGCCGCCATTCGCTGCAATAGATCACCGCCACGCCCACCCCGCCGGTCAGCGCGGTTTGGGCAAACAGACAGAACAGGTAGAGCGTTACGCTGGTTTCCTGGACGCGCTCAACGTGCCAATCGCGGTAGATCTGCTCGCCCAGCGAACGCATCAGCCAGGCGGATTGGAAATTGCGCGCCGCCACCAGCACGCTGCTGGTGCTGATGACAATGGCCGGCAATGGCCAGAACGCCAGGCCGAAGCAGAGCGCGAAGTTAATGGGGATGCCCCACCTCCAGCCAAGCTTCTTCGCGATGGGGTTGCCTTCCAGCACCATGTTGGGCGTCGCCACCCACGTGCTCAGGAAATCCATCCCGCGTGAAACGAACAGCAGCAGGAACATCAGCGCGTAGCTGCGGCTGCCAAATGGAACAAATTCCTCCATTGCGGTTCAGGGGCAGCGCGGACTCTTCTTCCATCCGCTCGCAAGCCCGGTGCTGGGTGCGAAATAGGGCATCATTCCTTTCCGTAAATCTGCCCGGGAGTCTTGAGCTGCGCTTCGGTGATCTTGAAATCCGCCCCATTGCCCTGGACGGATCGGAAGAAGCACGACTGGTAGCCCTCGTGGCAGGCGGCGCCGATCTGCTCCACCTGGATCAGCAGCGTGTCCCCGTCGCAATCGAACGCGATGTCCTTGACGGCCTGGGTGTGCCCGCTGGATTCGCCCTTCATCCAGAACTTCTGGCGCGACCGGCTCCAGAAATGGGTCTTGCCGCTCTCAACCGTCTTCTCCAACGACGCCCGGTTCATCCACGCCATCATCAGCACCCGGCCCGACTTCTTCTCCTGGATGATGGCAGGGATCAGCCCATTGGCGTCGAACTTCAGTTTGTCGTAAAAACTCATAAGCGCGAATTCACGCAGAGAGTAATCTAGCAAATCCTAAGGTGCTATCCATGAAAAAAAGCCGGTCCAACTGGGGCTGGAGCGCCGGCATGTTGCCGGCTTAAACCGTCCGGATAACTTAAGTCGGCAACATGCCGGCGCCACGGCCCCGCTCTGCCGCGCTGGGAGGCTGCTTTGTCTTCCGCCCTGAGGCTAATGCAGCCACAGCAGGATCAACATCCCTATGACACTGGTAAGGATGGTCACCGGGATGCCGTACCGGGCATAGTCCCAGAAGCCCAGTTCGACATGTCCGCGCGCCGACTCAACCACGATGATATTGGCAACCGATCCAATAATGGTCAGGTTCCCGGCGAACGTGGTGGTCAGGGCCATCACCTTCCACATCAGCTCGGGCTGGCCGAAGTTATTGATCCACTTCCCAGCCACCAGGACGAACGGCACGTTCGAGAACACATTGGACCCCGCCTCGGCAAACCATGCGAAGTTCCAGGCCTGGCTCGCCGTGGATGAGCCGAAGAGGGGCTGCACAAGGCGATAAGCCTGGTCGGGTAAGCCCGTCTTGCTCAGCCCCTCTACGACGACGAACAAGGCCGCGAAGAACACCAGTAGGTTCCAGTCCACCAGCTTAAGCACCTGGTGGGTGTCGCGCTTGCCGAGCACCATCACCAGCGCGCCGCCAGCCAGCGCCGTCCAGGACAGGTTCAGCCCCGCCACAAAGCCCACGAACACCAGCCCCAGCACCCCCAGCGTCAGTATCAAAAGGCGGCTATTCAGCGGCGGCGGCGGGGCCGTCGGGCGATGGATGACCGCCTGGCCAAGCACCTTGCGGAATCCCACACGCAGAACGACATATTCGACCACCAGCCCTGCCAATGCCACCGGCACTAGCGACGCCGAGAACCGTAGGAAGGGAATGCGCGACAGGTGGCCGATGATCATGTTCTGCGGGTTACCGACCAGTGTAGCCACGCTGCCGAGGTTCGCGCTCATCGCCAGGGCCAGCAGGTAAGGCATCAGGGGCAGCTTCCCCCGCACCATGACCGCCACCACCAGCGGCGTCAGCATCAGGCAGATAATATCGTTCACCAACACGGCCGATAGGACGCCCGCAATGAAGATCAAATGCACCAGCAGCGCCTGCGGCGTCCCGGCCCGCCGCAGGATCAAATCCGCTGCCCAATCGAAGAACCCGGCCAGGCACAGATAGGCCGAGATCAGCATCATCCCCAGCAGTAACACCAGCGTGTCGTAGTCCACCGCGCGATAGGCCTCCTCCGGCGTCAGCACTCCACACGCCACCATCAGCACCGTCCCCAGCAGTGCCGCGGCCGGCCGGTTCAGCGGCAGGATCTTCAACTGCCGCCCGCTGATGAGCAAATACGTGAGGCAGAAGATGCTGACTGCCAGAAACTCTTTGTGGTTGGGGTTCACAAATCCAAATCAGCCGCCCGCCGCGATGCACGCAATCCGCATAGCGCAGACTTCCAAGTCTGCCGTATCGCGGGTTTCCAAACCCGCAGCCGGATCCACTACCTGGCCGACCTGGAACACGGCGATACAGCAGGTTTGGCGACTTGCGCTACGGGTTGCTCCGGGCCCTCTCAAACCGGCCTCACCGCAATGCCCTTCGACGCCAGGTACTTCTTCACGTCCCCGACCGTGTATTCCCCGAAATGGAAGATGCTGGCCGCCAGCACCGCATCAGCCTTCCCCGCCAACAGCACCTCGGCCATGTGCTCCAACTTCCCCGCCCCACCGCTGGCAACCACGGGCACCCCGACCGATTCGCTGATCCGCCGCGTAATGACCAGGTCAAACCCCGCCTTCGTGCCATCCGCGTCAATGCTGTTCAGCACGATCTCCCCCGCTCCGAGCGACACCGCTCGCCTGGCCCACTCGACCGCGTCCCAGCCAACGGCCTTGCGGCCGCCGTGCGAGAACACCTCCCAACGGTCGGGCCTGACCTTCTTGGCGTCAATCGAAACGACGATGCACTGGCTGCCGAACTTCTCCGCCCCGGCCCGAATCAGGTCGGGGTTCGCAATAGCCGAGGAGTTGATGCTGATCTTGTCCGCCCCCGCCCTCAGCATGGTGTACATATCCTCCACCGAACGCAGGCCGCCGCCGACGGTGAGCGGCATGAAGCACTGGTCCGCGGCGCGCTCGACCACGTCCACCATCGTCTTGCGCCCATGAGCCGTGGCGGTGATATCGAAGAAGACCATCTCATCGGCCCCCTGCTCGTTGTAGCGCAGGGCCAATTCCACCGGGTCCCCCACATTGCGCAGCCCGCCCGCCTCGGCGACGCCGAACTGAACGCCCCGGGTGACCTGGCCGCCATGCACATCCAGGCACGGTATGACACGTTTAGCGATCACAATCAGAGATTGAACGGCTTTGCGGGCCTGGAATCAATACCTTCCGCACCTCCCTCCCAGCAATGGCCCAATGACCCCCCAGCCAAGCAGGCTTCCCATGTCTTTCGCGTAGCTTCAGAGCCCTTTCGGCATTGTCGAGGTAGGGACACCGGTTGCCCGGCGCCCCCTCACAGATCCCGGCGGGCGGCATTCCACGCACCGGGCTCTTCAAGTCAACTCGCTCTCGCATAGCCCCCCAGACTTGGGGGACTTTCACCCCCGGTTATGCACAACTTCTCCGAGCGCACCTGCTCCTTTCTTTCACCGCCAGCCGCGCGACAACGGGCAGTGCTGATGATAACCCAGATGAGGCATGGATCGCCTTCTTATATTGCTGTCAATTGTTATTAATACCTGCATAATATGGTTTGACAGGAATTAGAACGTATGATTAACTGGTCTCAACAACGCCTCTCAGTTTGCAGGAAGCAGTCGTGTGTTCTTTGTCAGCCCGTTTACGATTTCGGCCTTGGCCCCCAGTACAGGCCCGGGCCGATTTTCTCCGTAATCCTACTATTGTACTATTCGAAGTTCCCCGGGCTTTTCGGTCACCCCCTGACTGACTAGCCCGGTTTTTCTTTCCTGAGCACGGAGAGGCTCGACCCGGGGCCGGAATCCCGCTACAAAGGTGTGACTTGATGAAGAAGTTCGGACTGGCGAAGATTACGTTCCTGGTTCCGGGAGCCCTCGGGCTCCTGGCAGTGGTGGCGTTTGTACTCTGGATTGAGCGCGGGGCCAACAAGCCACTGACGCTGCGCGTGCCGGGGACAGACCAGGCGCCGGGCAGCGAATTGGGCGGCAATGCCAATCCCGTGCTCGCCGGCAAACTCGTCCGATCCGACGGTCAACCGTCACCTCTACCCGGCGCGTGGCCTCAGTTCCGTGGGCCGAATCGTGACGCCATCAGCCCCGAAACCGTTAGCCTCGCGCGCGCCTGGCAGCCGCCGGAGCCGCGCGAGTTGTGGGCGATTGACGTGGGTGAAGGCTACGCCGGCGCTGCCGTTCTCAACGGGCGCGTCTATCTCATGGACTACCTCCGCGACAGCAAACAGGATGCCCTCCGGTGCCTGTCATTGGCGGACGGGCGCGAGATCTGGCGTTACGCGTATCCGCTCTCGGTCAAGCGCAATCATGGCATGTCGCGTACCGTGCCTGCGGTCACTGACAAGCTCGTTGTGGCGATGGATCCCAAGTGCCATGTCGTTTGCCTTGACTCGTCCACAGGCGATCTGCGCTGGGGTCTGGACCTGGTTCGCCAATACGGGACGACCGTCCCGCCTTGGTATGCCGGGCAGTGCCCGTTGCTTGACCAAGACAAGGTCATCCTCGCTCCCGGCGGCAAAGCGGCCCTGCTGCTCGCGTGCGATGCCCAGACCGGCGCCGCCGTCTGGCAAACCCCCAATCCGCACGGCTGGAAGATGACCCATTCCTCGGTGATGCCAATGGACTTCGATGGCCAGCGCATCTACGTGTATTGCGCCAACAATGGCGTCGTCGGTGTCTCAGCGAAGGACGGCTCCATCCTCTGGGAGACCACCGATTGGAAAATCAGCATCGCCACCGTGCCGTCACCGCTGATTCTGAGCGACGCGCGGATCTTCCTCAGCGGCGGCTACAACGCTGGCAGCCTGATGCTGCAGCTTCGCAAAGAAGGCGAGCGCGTCGTGCCGCGCACTCTATTCAAGCTGGAGCCGGGCGTCTTCGGCGCAACGCAGCACACGCCCCTTCTCTTGGATAACCATCTCTACGGTGTGCGTGCCGATGGCAAATTCGTTTGCCTGACCCTGGAGGGAAAGCCGGTCTGGACCAGCGGTTCGGGCCAGCAATTCGGCCTGGGCTCTTTCATCAGCGCAGATGGGCTCTTCTTCGCCATGAACGACGGCGGATTGCTGCGCCTGATCGCGGCGACGCCGGAGAAATATACTTTGCTGGCGCAGGCGCAGGTGTTGAAAGGCCGCGAGTCCTGGGCGCCGCTGGCTCTGGCGGGGGGCAGGTTGCTCGCTCGCGACCTTACCCGCATGGTATGCCTGGATGTTGCGCGGCATTGAGCGCTCGAAACTTGAGCCGGGCGGGCGAGACACCCGCCCGGCTTCCTGATCGGTCTGCGCCTCATTGTCTGGACTACTCCCGATCGGACCAGTAAAAGCTCAGAATCTGGACGTCGCGCTGATTGTTGCGGCCAAGGATAGCGGTGAAATAGCGGCTGTAGCTATTCATGGTGGCCTTGACGTCCACCCTGAATGTCTTGCTGCGCACGTCGCAGTACTGCCCGAGTTGCCCTACCAAAGGGAGGGGCAAGTTCGGCACCCGGCTCACCTGGTTTACGGCGCGGTAGGGCCCCATGAGGCCGCTGCCGTCATCTTCCCCTGAGCGGCCGCCGACAATAGCTTCAGCGATCGTGGCGTCAACGCCCGGAAGCACTTGGAGGACTTCCGCCGAAGCGGTGTTGATGTTGACCTTGCCGTCGGACAGCGGCGTGAAGAGGTTGGTCAGGCCGACCACGATCGTCGGGGCCGTATTTGCGGATTGGCCGTAGGGATTGCGCTGCCGGCTGAAGTAATTCGGCTGATAATTGGTCAAGACGCCGCCATAGTAAATTTCCGGGGTGACGCCCCTGATGAGCAGGAGCTCCGAGATGTCGTCAATCGGACCGTTCTTAGCCATATAAGGAGGGTCCAGACCCTCATAGTACCGCGTCTCGGCCCCCTCGGGACGGGTCTGGTCATCGGGGTCAATCCAATCGAGGATGGAGTTGACAATGGGGGTGGCTTCACCCGGGGCGACACCGATCAGGGTCAGGGCCTGGGGCAGTACCTGTAGCAGGACGGGCTCCGGGGCGTTGATGTTGAACTTGCTTTCGAGGTCGGTGATCTTCCAGCTCACGGTGCCATGTCCGAGCGTCAAAGGGTTCTGCAGTTCGGCGATCGGGGCGTTGGTGGGGCCGAGCCAGCCCGAGCCGGTGGCCCAGGGCTGGTCGAGCGAATCGTAGGGCTGCATCGGATTGAGCAGCGAATTGCCAAGCACCCACCGGGCATACTCGACCCCGGACCGCCCGAGCCACTCCAGCTCCGCTTCACTGTTGGCGTTGCGGGCCAGCTTGGTCTCCACTTTCATGGAATAGGCGAATCCCGCCGCCAGGATGGTCAGGACCATGATCGAGATCATCACGATGACCAGGGCGATGCCCTGCTCAGAGGGGCGAGGGGCGCGCGGCCTATTCCAAGGGGCCCGGAACGGGGAGGGGAGGGGAGAGGGATTAACTGGAGAGGATTTGGCGCTTTGGAGAGGTGAACACAGGGAAAACATCCAACATCCAATGGCTTGGACGTCGGTGATCACTGGGTGTTGGATGTTGCTCGGCTTCATGGGCAGGATCAACGCTGTGGGACGGGGAAGCCACCCTGGTTGCCAGGCAGGCCGGGATTGGGGTATCCGCCCGGCATCCCCGGCATGCCTGGCGTACCTGGCATGCCCGGAGTTCCGGGGGCGCCTGGAGTTCCGGGTCCGCCCATGCCCCGGGGCACCTGCCAGACCGGTTGCACAGTCATGGCCGGCAGGCTGATAATGCGGGTGATTTCTTCCGTAATTCGGCTGGAATGTGGGTTATCCGCCAGCTTCAAGGTAACTATTATCAGCTTGGGTAATTGGTTCGTCTTGGCCCCATCCCACTCGTCCACCAACTCGGGCGGCCTCTTGTTCGAGTCCCAGAATTGCATCTCGAATCCCTTCACGTGCTTCGCCAGCACAATCGGGTGGTCTTTCTCATCGGCGTCCAGGTCCATGAGCATAGGATTCTGCCGGAGGACCAGTTGCCGGGACCCATCCGGCGCCGACTCGACGGAGAAGGTGACGCGGCGCACGTCCAGGTCGCCGAACTTGCCGCTGCGGGGGAAAGACTTGGACAAACGGGAGACGAAACTTAACACCGGTGAATCGCCATTCTCGGCATCAAAGTAATAATACGGCAGGTTGGCGGCGAAGGATTGCGCGGAACCGAGGGAATCCTCCAACATGCGGATCGTAATACGCGCCCGCTGCGCCGAAGCAGCGGCCTCGAGACCCGTCTTGGAGGCGCGCAGAATCGCGGTCCAGCTCGAATAGATCGCGGCCAGGACCAGCGACAGGATGCCGATGGCGATCATCATCTCCACCAGCGTAAAGGCGGAGCCGGGTGCAGCACGTCGCGTCTTCATCACCTTGGGCGGCCCGGGACGGTGGAGGAATCCGGGGAAAAGACATAGATACTCATGCTGTCCACCGGTTGGGGGACTCCTCGGCGGCGCACCACAATGTCAACCTGGTAGAGCCCGTTGGTAGCCACCTCGTAGGTATCAGTCTCATAGGAGTAATCCGGATAGAGGTTGCCGAAGTCGCCGGACTCGGTGCCCTCGAAGACCTTGTTGGTTAAGCCGACTACCTTTGCCGCCACCATACCGGCATCCAGCTCGGTCCGCCGCAGGCTGCGCGCATTGCGTATCACGCTGGATACCATGGCTAGAATCGCGAACACGCACATGAAGAAGATGCCGCTGGCAACCATGACCTCCATAAGGCTGAAGGCCGTTCGGGAGTCCCGAGAGCGGGGGAGGGTTATGCGGGACTTGTCCACCCTCGGCAGTGCTGCTGCGGAGGACGCGTAATGCTGGGGGCTAGCCGGCATTGGGGACTCGTAACGCTGCAGGCGGCAGTTCATCGCCGGATCCATTCCCGCAGGGGGTCCGGCACGACATTTGCCAGACCGGTGGTTATCTCCAACTCAATTCCCATCCGATTTCGCCCGTCGAATAGAATCATCCTCATTTCGTCGGAGACGCCGTTTGGGTAAAAGCGAATCCTCACCTGGTCATAGTCGTTGAACTCCACGCCCGACATATTGATATCCAGTGTCTCGATGATTATGTCCGCGGAAAGCTGTGCCGACAGCCCGGACCCGGAGGCCGTCGGCGTGCTGTGCTCCACTTCCACGCCCTGCGTGTTGGCCATGAGCGGCGCGCTGCTGGCGCCGGCCAGCTCCACGCGGTTCTCTTTGGGATGGATGACCACCTCGGTGATGGTGCCCTGCATAATCGCTCGGGCGCGGGCATGGCTGCAGATTTCCACAATGTCCTTCACGGCCTGGCGCATCGGGGCTTTGCGCCAAACTTTATAGACCATCGGCACGCTCATGGCCATGACGATGCCCATGATGGACACGACGATCATGATTTCGATGAGCGTGAAGGCGCGCCTTAAGGACGTGGAGCGTGAAACGTGAAACGTGAAACGTGAAACGTGAGGCAGGTGCGTGGCGCGTGGTGCGTGTTCGCTCAGCCCGACGTGCAACACGCAACACGTACCAGGCGACGCCGACTTTGGACTTTGGACTTTGGAGTTTGGACTCATCCACTCACCGCGCGATATTGGCCGTAATGGCGAACATGGCGGAAAGCACGCTCAGCAGAAGAAAGCCGACGCCAACCGCCATGACAATGATCATCACCGGCTCGATCATGTTGGTCATGAGGCGCAAGGCAATGGTCAGTTCGTTCTCATAGGTGTCAGCCACGTTCTTCAGCGCCCCCGGTACATCGCCGGTGTCCTCGCCGATCTTGACCAGATCCACCATGAGCTGGGGGAAAACTTTGCTGCGCGCCAGGGGCTGAGCGATGGTCTTGCCGTCGGTCACCTCTTCGCGAGTCTTGGCGATGGCCTCCTTCACGATTGAATTGGGGATGATCTGCTCGGTGATCTTCAGGGCGGTGAGCACTGGCACGCCGTTTTCGAGCAGGGTCGAGAGGGTGCGAGCGAACTGGCCGAACAGGTTCAGCTTGACCACCTTGCCGACAACCGGCGCGTTCATGCGCCAATGATCAATCTTGCGGCGGCCCTCCTTGGTCGCCTGGAAGCGCTTGAACAGGATCACGGCGGCGGTCACCACCATCAGCATCAGCCACCAGTAACTCGCGAAAAGATGGCTGATGGTGACCAGGATTTGGGTCATCATCGGCAACGGGACCTTCATGTCTTCGAAGATGGACATAAACTTCGGCAGCATGTAGGTCATGAAGAAGAACATGATGCAAATCCCCACCACCGAGACGAACGCCGGATAGACCAGCGCGGAGGTAAACTTGGACTGCACCTGGGCAAACCGCTCGAAATGATCCGCCATGCGCCGCAGCACCTCGACCAGCGCACCGCTCGATTCGCCTGCTCGCACCATGTTCACATACAGATCAGAGAAGATCCGCGGCTGTTTGGCCATGGAATCGGACAGGCTCCGCCCCTCCATCACGTCCTGCTTCAGTTCTTTGCTGACATCGGCCGAAATACCCTTCGACTCCAGGTGCGTCATGCTGTTGAGCGCGACCGTCAGGGGCATTCCGGAATTGAGCAGGTTGGCCAACTGCTGCGTGAACGTGGCCAGTTCCTCGAGTTTCGGTTTGCGCTTCTGGGACATCGCCGCCCGCAGGGTGGGCGGCAGCAAGGCGCGCCAGTCCGTCTTGCGCCCTGCCTGCCGTTCGGCTGCTGCTGCGGCGGCAATCGCACTGCCTTTGGTCGCATCCACCGCCACCGGGAAGAGTCCCAGATGCTCAATTTGCACCAGGGCCGCCGAACGGTCGGCGACCTCCAGCATGCCCTCGACGACTTCACCGGAACGACGTCGGGCCTTGTAAGAGAATTGCGGCATAAAGCGGAACTGCTTACATCTTCAACAGGTAACTTAGCCAAAAGTTGCGCTATTCCAAGCTACAATTTGGGGAGATCGCAGTGCAGCGCGATGTTGCGAAGACTAGCTATAGTGCCGGAAGCACCGGGTATGACCGGTCTTCAGGCCATCGAGCGCTCAGGCTTTGAGGTCAGGATTTGGACGGTTAGCTTGTAGTGGCAACCTTTGAACCTGGCGGCGCCAAAACCTCGTTGGTGCTGCCGCGGCGGTAGCCCTGGAGATCGAGGGTGACGTGGGCATAGCCAATCCGCCGGAGCGCTTCAGCCACTTTGCCCGAAGTCCCGTCCTCCAGGAACTTACGCATCTCGGCCGGTCCGACCTCGATACGAGCCAGGTGGAGAGAAGTTGATAGCGAAGAGTTGATAGTTGATAACAGATCCACTTTTCGCAGTTCGTGATGGCGGACGCGGACGTCGTAGAAGCCGAGGTCGCGCAGGAGATACTCGGCCTGCTCGATCATCTTCAGCTTCTCAGGACTGACGGCTTCGCCATAGGGCACGCGCGAACTGAGGCAGGCCATCTGGGGTTTGTCGGCAGTGGGCAGGCCGAGCTCGGCAGAGAGCGAGCGGATGTCGGCTTTGGTTAGGCCGGCCTCTTTGAGGGGGGCACGCACCTGGAACTGCGCGGCGGCCTGAGCGCCGGGACGGTAATCGCCGATATCGCTGGCGTTTTCGCCGTAGGCGATGACCGCCAAGCCTTCGGCTTTGGCCAGTGGGGCAAGCTCAGTGAAGAGCTCGTGCTTGCAGAAGAAGCAGCGGTTGTCCGGGTTGGCCAGGTAGCTGGCGTTTTCAAATTCGCGGGTGCGGATGACGCGCACGGGGAATTGGAACCGGCGGGCCAGGGCGAGGGCCTCCTCCAATTCACGGCGGGGCAGGCTGGGTGAATCGGCAATCGCGGCCAGGGCCTTGTCGCCCAACACGTCGTGTGCGACATATGCAAGAAAGACTGAATCCACGCCGCCGGAGTAGGCGACGAGGCAGGAGCCGTAGGAGCGGAGGAGTCCGCGCAGCCGTTCAAGTCTTTCCGATACCACGGCCACAGAATCGCATCTAACGGGCGCGAAGTCGAGGGGTGAAGGGTGAAACGTGATGCGTGATGCGTGATGCGTGAACCGGAGGCGGCGTCGCATCCGTCGGGCATGGAGGTCGAAGGGGCCGAAGCTACACTATGAAGCGGGGTTCGAAGATGGGGCGGCTGCCGTGCCGGCGCATGAGCTCGATGAATTTTGCCAAGCCGCGCTTCTCGTCGGAGCCCAGATGGTAGTGGATATGCCAGCTTAGGTAGTCGTTGCGGAAGTCGTAGGTGTACTCCGTGCGGGTGCGGATGATTGAATCCAAGGTGTCGAGACCGAAGTCGCGGGCTTCACGCAGGAGGCGGCGCAAGGCGGAATTCTCGACGCCGCGGCGCAAGGCCCAGACGGCATACACAAACGGCAGGTTGGTCAGCTCGTACCAAGCCGCGCCGAGGTCCCAGATCTCGTGCTCATGCGGGCCGAGGGCGAAATCCAGCGCCGGGTCGCCGATCAGCATGGCATAGTCCGGAAGGGAGGCGAAGTTGTAGCTCGCCAGGGGCTTTAACTCCGGCTTGAGGCCGCGCTCGGCGAGCAGCACCCGGAGCAGTTGGACACTGGTGAGTGAGGCGGTGTCGCAGAAGATCTCGGTCGCCTCGCTGAGGGGCTTGCGGTGCGCCAGGAGGACGCTCTTGACCTCACCCAGGGAGGCGATGGCAATGCCGTCCAGGATGTCGTAGCGGTCGTTAAGGAGGACTTCGACCACGCTGACCAGCGCGGCGTCTAATTCGTCGCGCTGGAGCATCTCCGCCAGCCGGGCGGGTGTGGCGTAGATGACTTCCTCCTCCAGTCCGCGCGTCAGCGGAACGGTGTTTAGGTAGCCCACGGAGCCGACGCGGAACGGGGCCAGCGAGTGGTCGAGGTTGCTTTCGCGCTGGAGATCGGCGGCACGCCGCTCACGCTCGAAACGATGGACTGCCTCTTCCGCGGTTTCTGGCGGGGCCATGCGGAGTTTGGGACCGGGTTCTGGCTGCATAGGGGTAACGGGTTGACCCGGCGTAGATCAGAGCCGCCGGACTCTTCCTCAGATTGGCTGGACTTCCTCGCCATTAGCGCGTCTCTCAGCAAGCCACAACTGCACGAGATCGGCGGCCGCCTTGCGGGCGCCTTCGACTCCCAGGCCGTGTGTAGTCAGGCCCAGGCTTGGAACATGGGCGTAATAGTAGCCAGCCGGGAAGGCAGAATCCTCCACCCTCTCGAAGACGACGCTGAATGTCATGCCAAGACATTACCGCCGGTGATGCAGCGCCGTCAAACCTTGCATGGGCTTGAGTCTCAGGCGGTGGCCAGATTGTCCTCCAGGATCTTCGAGCGCTGGTCGTTGGGCTCAGTCGGCGCCGGGATGGGCGCATCCCATACCTTGATGGGCTCGTAGAAGGTGTTGCGCTGGACGGGGGTGCGTCCGGCCTCGCGGATGGCTTTGATCATCTCGGCTTCCGTCTGGAGCTGGGGTGATTTGGCGCCGGCCATGTGGAAGATGTGTTCCTCGATAATGGTGCCATGCAGATCGTCCGCGCCATAGCTCAGGGCGACCTGCGCGAGTTTGAGTCCCATACCGACCCAGTAGGCGGTGATGTGATCGAAGTTGTCGAGGTAAATCCGGCTGACGGCGATGGTGCGCAAGGCATCGAAGCCGGTGGGGGGATGCTGCACGGGGATGTCGTTGTTCTCCGGGTGATAGGGCAGCGGGACGAAGCCGACGAATCCGTGCGTTTCATCCTGCAAGCTGCGCAGTTGGCGCAAATGATCTACCCGGTCGGCAAGGGTCTCGACATGGCCGAAGAGCATGGTGCAGGTGCTGCGACCGCCCAGGCGATGCCAGGTGCGATGGACGTCGAGGTATTCTTCGGCGGATTCCTTGCCCCGGGCGATAGCCGAGCGGACTTCCGGACGAAAGATCTCCGCGCCGCCGCCGGTAAGAGAATCGAGGCCGGCTTCTTTCAGTGCGAGCAGGGTGTCGGCGACGGACTTCTTTGCCAGCCAGGCCAAGTGCAAGATCTCAATGGCGGTGAAGGCTTTCAACTGGAGCCGCGGGTCGAGCGGGCGCAGCGCTTTGAGCAGGCCGGTGTAGTAGCTGAACGGCAGGGAGGGATGCAGCCCGCCGACGATGTGCAGCTCGGTGATGCCCAGGCGGAGCGCCTCGCTGGCCTTGGCGACGATTTCTTCGACGGTGAACTGGAAGCCGTCGGCGTCGCGCTTTTTGCGGGCGAAGGAGCAGAATTGGCAGCTCAGGATGCAGTAATTTGAGTAGTTGATGTAGCGATTGATGATGTAGCTCGCGCGCTGGCCCACCTTGCGCTGGCAGGCGAGGTCGGCGATGGCCCCGAGAGCATTTAAGTCTTTGCTTTCAAGAAGGCGGAGCGCGTCGGCTTCGGAAAGCCGCTGGCCGGCGGCGACCTTGTCATAGAGGTCGCGGAGTTCGCTGCGCTGGACGAAGAACTGCACAAGCTACGATTAGCAGAACGTGCCGGTTTAGCAAACTGAGTTTCGGTTCAGCGAAGCCGGAAGCCACCCTGGAAGATGACCTCGGCAAGCGTAACGAACAGGAAGACAGCGCTGACGACAGCATTGAGGCGAAAGAAGGCGACGTTGATCCACTTGAGGCTGCGGCGGCGCGCGATCCAGTGCTCCAATACCAGGCAACCAACGATGACCAGCCAGCCGATGAGGTAGGCGATACGGAATTTGCAGAGCAGCCCAAAAAGGAGCAGAAGTCCGCACATGAGCAGGTGAGCCATGAAGGCGGCTTGCAAGGCGTTCTTGGGCCCCCACGCCACCACCAGCGAGTGCAGGCCGTGCGTGCGGTCGAACTCGTAGTCCTGGAGGGCGTAAATGATGTCGAAGCCGACCAGCCAAAGCACCACCACAGCCGCCAGCACTATCATCTGGAGAATCTCAAGGAGGGAAACGCCGGTGCCCTTCACTGCCAGCCAAGCGCCCACTGGGGCCAGGGCCAGCGCCAATCCAAGGAAGACGTGCGTGTAGTCGGTGAAACGCTTGGTCAATGAATAGAAGCAAATGACCAGCAGCGCCAGCGGGGAGAGGTAGAAACAGAGGGGATTCAGCAGGAAGCTGGCGCCGACAAGGCCCGCGCCAGCGAGGACACAAAGGGTCACTGCGCTCAACAGGCTGATCTGGCCGGTGGGCAGGTGGCGGGCGGCGGTCCGAGGGTTCAGGGCGTCGAATTTGCGATCCACGATGCGATTGAAAGACATCGCGCAGGTGCGGGCGCAGACCATCGCGGCGAGGATTAGGCCGAAGGTTTGCCAACCGGGCCAGCCGTGGTTGGCGCGGGCGGCGACGGCCATGGCCGCGAGTGCGAAGGGGAGGGCAAAAGCGGTGTGGGAGAACCGCACGAAGGTGGCCCATTTGGAAAGAATTGAAAGCATGCGACTCAAACCATTGAACCTCGAACCTTGAATCATTAATCACTCTCCTGCTTCCACCGGGGCACTAGCTGGTGCTCTACGCCGAGATGATCGAGGACCCGGGCCACAACGGTATCTGCGACCTGCTCCACAGTCTGCGGGCGGGTGTAGAACGACGGGTTGGCGGGCAGGATCGTCGCGCCGGCCTGGAGGAGGAGTTCGAAGTTCTTTATATGGATGAGGTTGAGAGGAGTCTCGCGGGGGACCAGGATAAGCTTCCTGCGTTCCTTCAGGGCGACGTCGGCAGCGCGGAGCAGCACGTCCTCGCTATAGCCGTGTGCAATCCGACCAAGCGTGCCCATGCTGCACGGGATGATGACCATCGCGTCCGGAGCATTGGAGCCGCTGGCAAACGGGGCGTTCATGCTCTTCAGATTGTGCGAGATGGCGCCGGCCGGCAGGCGCAAGCCGCCGGGAAGTTCCTCGGCGATGATCGCCGGCGCGTAACGGCTGAGCACGACGTGAACCTCGTGCTGGCTGGGGTCGAGATTATCGAGGAGTCGCTGGGCGTACAGCGAGCCGCTGGCTCCGGTAATAGCGACGAGTATTCTCAAGGGCAACGAATAGTTGAGTTACAGACGGGCAGAATATGGCCGCGGGCTGCGGGTTGGGCAAGCGGCTTTCCGGCTGAAGCAAGATGGGGGCGGAAACTGCTTGAGTCGAATCCGCGTAAGCGCACAATGGCCTAATGTCAGAACCGGGTAAAGCCCTCGCCCGCGCGTATGGCGCTGCCGCACGCGCCGGAGCACGGTTCGTGGTTCCGAGGCCGCCGGTAAGACTATGGGTCAGGAACGTCATACCCGCTCTCGCTGCCCGGACAGCGCAAAACAGGGACAGCTTGATTTGCCTGCTGATTCTTCTGCTGGCGGGCTGCGCGTCCGGCCCGCATGGGAACGGAACGGGGGGCCCGGATTGGGAAGGCGCAAATAGGGCGACCGCGCCGACGTTGGCGGTAGCGCCGGGTGTGCCGGCTGCCCCGGCTGTGGCACCGTCCCCCGCGCCTATTCTCGCGCCGCCAGAGATGGACGTTGCTGGCAATCAGTTTACTGAGACTTGGGTCCCGTTGAGTCGTTGGTGCCGGGCGAACGGCTTGGCAGCGCCTTGCTCGCTGGCGACCGGACCGGCGCCGGGCTATGCGTTGAGCACGACGAACGGGGTTTTCGTGTGGCGCACCGGCAGCCAAGTGGCGCATTGGGACGGGCTGGAAGTGCGGCTGGCGTTCGCGCCGCAGATCATGGGAGGGCAGCCATGTATTCACAGGCTCGACCTGCGCAAGACCATTCAACCGTTGGTCTTGGACGCACCCATGAGCTTCCTGAGGACCGACCTGACGATCGTCATTGATCCGGGCCATGGCGGCGAGGATTCAGGCGCCACGAGTGTCCTGGGTTACGGCTATGAGAAGGAGTTCACGCTGGACTGGGCACGACGACTGGGTTCCTTGCTCGCCACCAACGGGTGGCGGGTGTTTTTCACGCGCACGGACGATGTCGATCTGTCGATCTCTAGTCGCCTCGCCTTTGCGGAGGCGCATCAGGCCAGCGTGTTCCTCAGTCTGCACTTCAATTCCTCTGCGCCTAACAATCAGCAGGCTGGCCTGGAAACCTACTGCCTTACCCCGACCGGCATGCCTTCGACCTTAACCCGCGGGTTTGGCGACGATCTCGGGCTAGCCTTCCCGAACAACACATTTGACGCGCAGAATCTGCAATTTGCCCTGCGAGTACATCGCGCACTGTTGCAGGTCAACGGCAAACGTGATCGAGGGATACGGCGCGCCCGGTTCTTGGGTGTGCTTCGCGGGCAACACTGCCCGGCGATCCTGGTCGAGGGCGGCTACCTGTCGAACCCGCAGGAAGCCCGGCGGATCGCTGATCCGGGGTATCGGCAGAAGCTGGCGGAGGCGGTGGCGCAAGCGTTGGAGTGACTCGTGATACGTGATGCGTGATGCGTGATGCGTGACGGACAAACGGACGAATGAGAATATGAACTACCAGGAATGGCTGGGATCGGTTCCGATGGAGATACAGGGGGACCCGCTTTGGAAGGTGGAGGCTTACCGGCTGGCCCTCTTCGTGGGCGAACTTGGCTGGCATGATGTCACCAAGCTCATCAAGGATAAGCGCACGCTAGAACTCTCGGACCAGCTCTACCGGGCGTTGGGCTCCATCGGGGCGAATATCTCTGAAGGCTACTCCCGTGGTGGTGGGCGCGATCGCGCCCATTTCTATGAGTACGCCCTTGGCTCTGCTCGCGAGAGCCGCGGCTGGCATTACCATGGCCGCCACGTGCTGGGCCAGGCCGTTGCAGAACATCGAATGCGCCTCTTGACTCAGATCATTCGCCTTCTCTTAACGATGATTCCCGATCAACGGCCCGCTACGTTCCGCGAGGATAGCGCTGCCTATCGCGCCGACCTCGACCCTGCTGACCAGCAGCCCCTTGACCGCGATGAGTTGGACTCACTACTCCAAAACGCCCCATTGCCTTGACCACACATTCCGCATCACGCATCACGCATCACGCATCACGTGTCCCGCATCACGTATTAGTCACCGGGGGCGCCGGCTTCATCGGATCGCACCTGGTGGAGCGCCTGTTGGCCGATGGCAAAGCCGTAGCCGTCATTGACGATCTTTCCACCGGGACATTGGATAATCTTCGGGCAGTGCGCGGGCATCCGCGACTGCGAGTGGTCGAATCCCGGATTTCAGCATGTACCGAGCTGGCGCAACTGGTCGCCGGGGCAGAAGCGATCTACCATCTGGCGGCTGCGGTTGGGGTGGAGTTGGTCGTGCGGTCTCCGATTCACGTGCTGGAGGCGAATTTGCACGAGACTGAGGTATTGCTGGAGGCAGCAGCGGGACGGGGCGTGCCTGTGCTGCTGACCTCGACGTCCGAGGTATATGGCAAGAGCCAGAAGGAGGCTTTTGATGAGGAAGACGACTTGCTAATCGGGCCGCCGCACCAGGCGCGGTGGAGTTATGCCTGCTCGAAGCTGATGGATGAGTTTTTGGGGCTGGCCTATGCGAAGGAAAGGGCACTGCCGGTCGTTATCGTGCGCCTGTTCAACACGGTCGGCCCACGGCAAACAGGGCGGTATGGGATGGTGCTGCCGCGGTTCATCGGGGCGGCCAGGAGCGGGCAACCGCTGCGAGTCTATGGCGATGGCCAGCAGACACGCTGCTTCTGTTATGTGCAGGACACGGTCGAAGCGCTGGTACGGCTGCAAGGCTGCGCGGCAGCGCGAGGGCAAGTATTCAATGTGGGAGGCACGGAGGAGATCAGCATCCAAGACCTGGCTCGCAGGGTGATCGAACTCCTGGGATCGAAATCGGCCATTGAATTGATCCCTTACAACCAGGCCTATGAACCGGGCTTCGACGACATGCGCCGGCGCAAGCCGGTGGTGACGAAATTGGGCACGACAATCGGATTTCGCCCATGCACTACTCTCCAATCAATCATTGAACTGACAGCGGCGGCCATGGTCTGAACCAAAGCCAGCAAGCAAAAAGGCACCCTCGCGGGTGCCTTTTTGGTTTTTGAATTAAGTTAAGCTATCCGGATTACGGGAGCTGGATGCGGTTACAGCCTACGCCGCCAGTGACGCCAGCAGCCTGGATGAAGGGCGTCGCAACGCGGCCCATGTCACCCGAACCCCGAAGCGCGTCTTGCAGCCGCGAACGGGTGAAACCCTGCACGCTGCCGTCAGCCAAACCGACGTTACCCTGCTTTGAGTGCATGGTGTCCAGGTAGCCGGGGCCTTGATTAAGGGTGAAGTTGGTGCCAAGATACACGTTCCCGTTCCCGGTGCTCGGCGCTGCCAGATACGCGATGGTCGGCGGATTCGCATTCCCGCCCAGGTTATGGTCACCCGTCAGGAACATCTGCGGATAGGTTTCCTGCGCGTCAACCCCGATGAAGTAACTGACGTTTAAGTCGTTGGTATAGGGGGTCGAGTTGGCTGCGGTTGTGTTGTTCCCGGCAAAACTGGTCGCCGCCTGGCGTCCACTTTCGGATTCGGACGGGCAGTACAGGATCTTCGGGGTGCTCAGCTCGTTCGACATGGTCAGGAACATCATGGAGACGCCCCTGCTCCCGGCAGTTGCTGAGGTCTTTTGGGTGGGGGCCAGAACTCTGACGCCGACATCATCCGAGTCTCCGCCCTGGAGGTAGGAAACCGCCATTGGGTTATTACCGTCGTTGTCAATGGCCCAGGTTCGGAATGACAAGCCGACCTGCTTAAGGTTGTTGGTGCAACTGACGCGTTGCGCTTTAGCTTTAGCACGAGCTAGCGCGGGCAGCAGCAAAGCCGCCAAAATGGCGATAATGGCGATAACGACTAACAACTCGATGAGAGTGAAAGCCCCGATCATTTTGCGAAGGTTTTTCATAACAATATTGCTGGTTTCAGTTTTGTTTTGGCAAACAGACCGCGAACTCTACCAATGCCGTCCACGCTGTCAACCCGATCGACTATTTCCTTAGCAATGGCGGTGCCACCGGTGGTTTTTGAAGAAAACCTAAGGAATATGCATATCGCATAGTTGGGCTGGGTGAGATTTTCACGCATTTTGCGTGAGATTCACGCATACGAACGCGGCCTTCTTGCTGCATGAGAGGCAGAATTGGGGGCTGAATCGGTTGAATTGCTTTATGTTGGATGCTGGCAGGTCCGTCCAAGTTACGCTTTTCAATCCAGTTCCTTGAGTGGATAGTAGCCGGACGCTATGGCCACCGAGAAATTGGATACCAATCAGAAGGCGCTGCAGATTAACTTGGACGCTAACCGATACGGGACGTTTGCGGAGATTGGGGCTGGGCAGGAGGTGGTGCGCTGGTTCTTCCGCGCCGGGGGGGCGGCCCGCACGGTGGCCAAGACGATCTCGGCCTACGACATGGCGGTGAGCGACGCGATTTACGGTCCGACAGACTATTATGTGAGCCGGCAGCGCCTGCGCTCAATGCTCGATTACGAGTATGACCTGCTGATGGAGCGGCTGGACAAGACCCGGGGCGGCCAGACTGCTTTTTTCACCTTCGCCAATACCGTAGCGACGCGCCGCGAGGCGGGCCAGGGCTGGCTGGGGATTCGTTTCCAGGCCGAGTCAGGGTCCGACCCGTCGGAGATTATTATTCACGTGCGGATGCTGGATCGGGAGAACGTTCGGCAACAGGAAGCGTTGGGGGTCATCGGCGTGAACTTGATTCACGGGGCGTTTTACTCGTACCGCGCGCCGGAGGCACTCATCCTTTCGCTGCTGGACGATCTGACGTGGGAACAGGTGGAGGTGGACATGATCCGGTTTACAGGTCCGGCCTTCGCGGGGGTGGATGACCGGCTGATGGCGCTGCAATTGGTCCGGCAGGGGCTAACGGAGGCCGCGATGTTTACGGCCCAGGGCGAGCCGGTGCAATGGGCCGAGGTGCTCCATAGAAAGCCGGTGTTGGTCCAGCGCGGCAGCTTTCACCCTGTGACCAAAGCCACGCTGGATGTGCTGGAGCGCGGGCTCGAGCAATTTTTGCAGGAACCGGATGTCGCAGGCGAGGCACCGGTGGTGCTGATGGAAATGACACTGCGCCATCTGGCGGCGGAAGGGGCCATTGATGAGCGAGACTTCCTGTATCGCGCGGACATGCTCAGCGCGTTGGGCAAAACGGTGCTGATCTCGAACTTCCGCCGCTTCCACCGCCTGGCGGCCTACCTGTCGCGCTACACCCAGCGGCCGCTCGGCCTGGCGCTGGGCGCATCCAAACTGGCGGAGATTTTCGACGAGAGCTTCTACAATGAGATCGAGGGCGGGCTGTTGGGGGGTCTGGGCCAGCTTTTCAAGAACCCGGGGCGGCTTTACGTCTATCCGCATGTTGACCTGAATACCGGCCGCAAGCTGACGGTAGAGAACTTCCCGGTGCCGCCCCACTTGAAGCACCTCTACGAGCACGTGGTGGGGAACGGTTTCATCCAGGGGATTCGCAACTACAACGCCGACTTGCTGCCCATCCGGTCCCGCGACGTGCTGGGAAGGATTCAATCCGGGGATGCTTCGTGGGAACAACAGGTGCCGCCAGTCATTGCCGAGATCATCAAGCGCGACCGGTTGTTTGGTTACTTAGCCGAAGCCAGAGCCGAGAGGTAAGGTCGATATTGCCCGCGCGCACGCCCTGGTGTATGATAAGGGAAATGCACACGGAGAATGAACTCGGCGAATGAGCGAAGTAAGCCGGCCAAGACAGAGGCACTGGCCTTTACGCTGATCGAGCTACTGGTGGTCATCGCGATCATAGCGATCCTGGCCGCTCTGCTGCTGCCGGCGCTGATTAGGGCCAAAATGAAGGCGCAGGGCGTTCAGTGCATGAACAACCATCGCCAACTCGCTTTGGCCTGGCGGATGTATGCCGACGACAACAACGACGTGCTGGTTTATGCGAGCGATGATCCGGGGGACCCCTACGTCAATTGGCAGGTGCTCGACCAGTATTCCTGGACGCTAACGCACATGGACTTCGATCCGAACAACCAAGGCAACTGGGACATCAACTACGACATCGTTAAACGCCCGCTGTGGCCCTACACATCCAAGCAGCCGGCGATTTACAGGTGCCCGTCCGATAAGTCATATCTGACCGTGAACGGAGAGCAAAAGCCGCGCGTGCGGTCCATGTCCATGAACCTGTATGTGGGCGGCTTTGATGGGACCGATGGGAATTGGCCCTGGGCGGAACCTTTTCACGTCTATGCCAAGCTGCCGGAGATTAATCCCCCGTCGAACATCTTCGTGTTCCTGGACATGCGCGAGGACAGTGTTAATTGGGGTAATTTCATGACCTACATGGCGGGCTATTCTCCCACCGATCCGTCACAGTATGGCTTCGACGGAGACTTCCCCGGCATGTACCACCACCTGGCGTGCGGCTTCTCGTTTGCCGACGGCCATTCCGAACTCAAGCGCTGGCGGGACCCGCGCACCATGCCACCGCTGACGATTGGGGCGAATCCGCTGTTCGACCAGTTTTCGCAGTCCCCGAGTAATGTTGACGTGGCCTGGCTACAGGATCATTCGACGCGCTTAAAATAGGGTAAGGCCTTTATGGCAGGCGGGAGGCCTGCCCCATTTTACGAAGTGTCCTGGGGGACTGGTTTCTGTGTGGAGTGGAGGGGCGGGTGAGAGCCTGTGCCAAGCGCGAAGCAGGCCAGGTGATGGCCAGTTGCACTGGTACTGTGCTCTTATTGTCCTCTTATTCTCCTCTTGTTTAGCTCTTGTTCACCTCTTGTTCACCTCTTGTTCTTTCCTTGTTTTCCAGGGGCTGCCTGAGGGCCTCGGCATTCCCGGCATAGCACCGCTGGCGCGACCTAGCTTCTCTTTGACAGTGCTGAGGCCGGGACGTTTCGACCAGATTAGACGCTTTCGGGGTCCTTTGGGTTACAAGGCCTGGACCAGATTACGCAGGGAGATGGAGCAGGTGCTGCGGGTAGTGGGTGCCCCGGGCAGTTTGGAGCAACTGCGGGGAGCAGTGGCAACAATTTGCCGACAGGACAGGCCTGCTGGTGGCCGGGCCGAACGAGGTCGCCTTGCTGTTTGAGAAAGCCGCCGAACACGTCTCGCCCGCCCTCTACGGCGAAACCATCCCGACCATCGGCAAGGGGCTGGAGGCCGACAGCGAGGGCTATGATGGGATCATTGTAATCGGGCCGTTCAACTGTCTGCCCTGCCGGATTTCCGAAGCCATCCTCAAGCCACTGAGATTGCAGCGGGGCATGCCCATCCTGACTTATGAAAGCGACGGCTACGCCGTCTCGCCGTCCTTTCTCCGGCAAGTGGACGTCCACATCCAGCAGGTCCTCGAGCACGCCGCCAGGAACCTTCAGCCCATATAAAGGCGAAACACACTGGCTAGCAGGACCACCTCGGGATGCGCCGCCGCGAGTTTGGGCAAGATGAGGCGGATGCGCGAGCGGTGGGCCGCCAGCTTTTCCCAAAACGGACGCAGGTCGTCTACCTTGTCCCATTGGAGCTTCTTCAGGTCCAGCACCAGACGGCTCTTGCTGCGCGCCAGGGAATCACGGATTCGCTGCCCCAGACCCTCAGCCTCCGTTCGTGACAACCGGCCTTCAAGTCGCAGCCACACCTGCCGTTTGGCGTGCTGCAACTCCACCTGGATGGAGAGATTGGGGATCGTGGTCTTGCGACGGAGTTCCTCCCACAGATCAGCTCCCGCCCAGCGCGGAGTCGGCATCCGATACATCGTCCGCGTCAACTTGGGATGCTGAAACAGGTCCAGCTTCAGCGTCAAGCCGGTCCACAGCGCGGCGCCGACGGCCATCAGGGAGCGGAGCCGGTCTCGCAATGTCGGAGGACCCAACACGGAATGGACGCGCATTTCCAAACGGCCAATCCGACGCCGAACGGCTGAATTGGGGCCGAGCAGTCTGCCGGCGAGAAACGCCGGGTAGGCCGCACGGAGCTCTTTGGCGTAGTATTCGGCCTTCTCGCGCAATCGAGGATTGGGTGAATTCATGAGCTTCCGGCAGCCGAGCAATCGCGCTTCCAGCGTGCGGAAGATGCTGGGGCCGAGACGGTGGAAGTCTTCTTTGAAACACCAGCGTTGGAGGTCTTCGATTTGTCCGGGGGAAAGCGTTGGGTGTTTGATCATCGTGGCGAACCCGTCCCCCCGCCGGTAAAAGAGGTCTTTGTCTTTGGTGTAAACCTCCTGTAACAGGTTCTCCTTTATGGCCCGCTCGTAAAACGGTGTGCCCGGAACCGGGCCATAGATCAGGAACTGAGCCAGGGCCGGTTTGAGTTTCATTAACCCGTCCAGTTCCTGCGCCACCACCTCCGGGTTTTGGTAATCAAACCCGAGGATCATCGAGGTGAGAATGGTGATGCCGTGCGCGCGAAACTCCGTTATGATGTCCTCGATCGGCCGGCCCTGCTGTTTGGCGTAACCGGAGCGCGTGCCTTCATAGCCGATCCAGAAGCCGTCAATACCCATCTCCAGAATCTCCTCGACGGTATATTGGCTGAGGGCTTTGACGCTGGAGAACGCGAAGATGGACAGGGTTTTCCCGCCTTTCATTACACAGTCGCGGAACTCCATCGCCCGCTTCTTGTTGAGGAGGAAGTCCTCATCAATGATGAGCAGGACCAGATTCGGGTCCATTTCGAGATAGCGCTCAGCGACGGCGTAGATGTCCTTGCCCTCGGGCAGCAGCCGGATGTGTTTCCGCGAGAAGAAGTGCGAGGTGCAGCAAAAGTCGCAGCCATTGGGGCAGCCCAGCCCGGCGAAGATCTTGCCCGTGGACGAGACCCTCCACCCAAATATCTTGAGCCAGCTCACGATCAGCGGCTGCTTGTAAGGCATCGGAATCTCGGGTTCGCCCAACAGGCGGCGAAAGAATCCCACCCCTTCCTCCCGGCAGAAATAATCGCCGTAAGGCTTGAGCGCCTCATCGTTGAGCACCGTCCCGTAGCCGCCCAGGACAATCTTGCTGTTGGGCGCGTGTTTGCGGATGAGCGCGACGGTCTCTTTCATCTTGTGCATGACCGCCAGCAGGAAGGAGACGCCCACGAAATCGTAGCCCTTCTTGAGTTCGCGGATCAACTCGCGCTCAGAAGGATACTGCAACACCACAGTCGGGGCGTCGAGGTTCTCCGCGATGTACTCGAGGGCATAATGGATGTTGATCGTGCGCGGGCTGAAAAGGCCCTGGGCGCGCGTTACCTGACCGTAAAGGAGTTCATAGCCGACCGACGGCGCGTCGCCATATTTCGGCCCGATCGGGCGGCAGACGCTGGTTAAGAGGACTTTCTTGCTCATCAACAATCACACTTTGCGTTTCATTTGCCGAGATACTTTGACGGATTGCGGATCCGATCGAGCCGTTCGGCTTCGAGTAGGTTCAGGGCGAACTGCCGGCGCCTTTGCTCAAGGGCAACTGGGACGGAATGGGGGAGCAGCCAGGCCTGTTTGAAAAGGCCAATCGTCGTCTGGCAAATGAGGTTCAATATATTATACATCGAGGTCAGTGATACGAATCTGGTCTAACAGTTCCTTCGTCCTTTGAAATTATGCGCCATCGCTGCTTTCATCCAACCCAAGCTTGGCCTCTTGAGGGAATTGGGGCCAATGCTTTGTTCGTATCCGGATGATAGCTTAAAGCTATGAGCGCAACTGGCCCTGCATCTTTTCGACGAATTCAACTTTTGGGGCGCAGGGTGTGGTCTTGGGTATCGTTCTGAGCACGGCGTAAGCAAGGTGTTCCCGAGGGGTGTCAAGGAACGCTCTAGTCGCGACCAGCGCTCGTGGAACGTAAAAGTATCCCAGGCGCATTTTTTATAAACGCGGAGTGGATCGGACGCCCGAATCGAATACCTGTTCTGCACCCGCTCGAATTCGCCGTTGGCTTTGCGAGTGGCGCGACCTTGGCGAGCACCAACCGCATCATGCAGACAACGTTCCGGGCTGGTCCTCGAGAATCATGGGACAGACGAGGTTCCTGGGCATGGTCCTGGTTCTCGCCGCGCTCACCGCGTCCGCCCAAGCACAAAGCAGCGTGACCCTGGCCTGGAATCCCGATGCAGGGACTAACATCGCGGGCTACAAGATCTACTATGGCGTGGCGAGCCGCACGTACACCAATGCGAACAATATTGGCAACGCGACCAATGCAACCATTTCCAGCCTGATCAGCGGCACAATTTACTACTTCGCAGCTACGGCGTATGATACTTCGGGTTTGGAAAGCGACTATTCGACTGAAGTTGTTTACACGAACCAAGCGGCCGTGCTCCCGACAATCGTCTTGAGTTCGCCAGTCAGCGGCGCCAGCTACACTGCGTCCGCAACCGTTAGTTCTACCGCCACTGTCACCGCCAACGGCCACACGATCTCCCAGGTGCAGTTCTATAACGGTGCGACGCTGCTTGGTACAGTCGCCGCGATGCCGTACACCTTCTCCTGGGCCAACGTCAGCGCCGGCAGCTATAGTCTCACGGCACAGGTCGTCTATGACACGGGCAACCCCTACGACCCTCGCTACGCTCAATACTTCGCCCAGCGCCGCTGCTTTGCTTGGCGCATACGCTCGACATGCCGCAGGACCCAAACGGGCTCGGCTACTCTGGCGTAAAAGGCGAGGCTTGCCTCTGTCGTTCGGTTGCCGCCGCGTGCCCGCGAAGAGCGCACCGGTTGGAGCGGCTTGAGCCGTATGAAGGGAAACTTTCACGTACGGTTCTTAGCGGGGCGTGGGCGGGCAACCGCCCGCGCCTACCCGGCAGCTATGGAGCTATGAGCGGGCGGTAGGGGGCGCTACCCCACCCATTCCACCGAGACCAGCGAAGAACCCCGCAGGCAGCGACCGGCCTTGCCACACCGATGCAAAAAGCGGCCGGGTGGCCTCGAAGAGTCGCCTGGAGGCACTAATTTCACGAACCAGGCCGCCAGACCATGGGCTATGAGCACGGACTTGAACAGTAAGGCCGCCCACGAAATAGCGCGTCACGCTAAATGAAAAAAGGTCCTGCTGATTTGCAGGCACTTACAACAATTCAGCAAAATAATCTCAGCCCCAAACGCCCCTTGCCTGCGGCCCAATAACGTTAACGGTATGCGTAACCGAGCACCTATCAACCACTTCCCGCCAACACTGTTTTCACCGAACCGCTCCCCTACATATGGAGAGGCGCGTTTTTTTGCTGCAATGTCTTCGGCGGTGAGAGGGCGGGTGCCTTCGTGAACCTTCGCGCAAACTGCGCATCCTGAGTGTTGGATTTTCGTTGTTCACCGTCCTTTGGTTTGCCGTTCTTTGCGTTGGATCTCCCGCAAGGGCCGATAGCCCATCAGCGTGATCTTCTGCTCCGCGATGAGGCGCTTCATCTCCTCGTCGCGAGTAAAGACCTCGAATTCCTGGGAGCGCGTTGGCCAGGAGCCCGTGATCGCTTTCAGCTCGTCATTGGCAAGTCCAGCATGGATATACAGCTCGGTGACGCCGGGCTTGAGGTTCCGCACGATGCCGAGCCAGAAGGTTCTTACGTCGTTCTTTTCGTCTTTTAGCTCATCATATACAAAGTAGTCGGGGAAGAGGATTCCTTTAGCGGCGAAGGCATCGCGCAATTCGGGATGGCCCAAGCGGGCAAGGGTTTCCTGAGAGGCCATACGCACAGGGAGATCGAATTCGACGGCGAGCTGAAGATAAGTCTTCACATAATCCGGGTGCAATTGCAGGGTGCCCATGTGCGAATCGAGGTGGGTGACATCAATGCCGGCTGCCAGTGCGCGCCGGATTTGTGCCCGCCCTTCGATGAGCGCCTGCTCGGGCGTGGCATGGGCGTAAACGTCCGGGACGTCGCGCCACAGGTAGCCTTCGGGATCGATTAGGCCGGGGACCTGATCGCGCGGCGCGACGGGACCCCAACGGTATTTACCCCACTCGGAGGTGTGGCAGAGGTGAACCCCGAAATCCTTATCCGGATGACCTTTGGCGTAGGCCGCGATCTCCGGGAACCACGGGCACGGGACCATGATCGTGGCGCAGCGCATGAACCCATTTTCCAGGCATTCGGTGGTGGCGAGGTTGGCCGCATGGCACATCCCGGCGTCGTCGCCATTAATGATTAGCAGCTTATCGGTTGCTTTGTGTCCAAGGCGCTCGGCCAGCGAGGCCGGTTGGGCAGCCTCCAAGCAAGCAGCAGCCAGGAGCATTGCCGCGGACAGGCATACGAGTATGGCGGGGAGTGTTCTTGCGGTTTGCATAACCGA
>Ga0224558_1000786_pt1 | contig 36384 bp, 29 predicted proteins | sample 714S32024metaG_FD_180682 | JGI IMG/M metagenome (GOLD analysis project Ga0224558, IMG submission 180682) | Peat soil microbial communities from Stordalen Mire, Sweden - 717 S3 20-24 | ecosystem: Environmental > Terrestrial > Soil > Wetlands > Peat | place: Sweden: Norrbotten County, Stordalen... | reverse complement strand
ATCGTGCGGGATAAGGTCGTTGACCTGATCATAGGTCAGATATCCCTTCTCTTTGCCTGCGTCGATCAGCTTTTTTATGTCGTCGTACTTGTCATCAAGTGCCAAGACAGATTATCCTCAAGACGCCCGCTGGTTCCGACCCCATCAAGCCAAAAGCGGGCTTGCTGGGGACCCCGAGTTCGCGGACGCCAACCTATTCAGCGGTGGGAGTCGTTACGGAGTTGTGCGCGAAGCGCACAAACCCTAAAAGTATAGCACGCCGGGATTGCCCTCAGCCGCCCTAACTCTTTTTCCGCTAGTTCGTTAGATGGCGTTCGACCCGGTTTCGTTCCAAACTAAAGCAAGGCGTCGAAATTCCGATCTCCAGACTCAGCGCCTGAACGCATGCCCTGATACGAACCTTATTCGCCCCGTCCGTCAGGATGCCTGGCTGGCCGCCTCTCCGAGTCCGGGATCCATCAGGGCCCGCTTGAGACGAACCTTTTCCTGCAAAAGCGCTTGCTTTTCCGTCATCGAGATCCCCGGACGCTGCAATGCGAGTTGCACTTCCTCCAGGCGCCGGCGCAGATAGATCCTCCGCAACGCCCGCACCGCGCCTTCCACCGTCTCGGGCGTCAGCTCTTCCTCTTCGTGCATCAGGATCGAGGCCAACAGCCGCCGGTCTTCTTCCGTCTTCGGCAGCGCCAGAACGTCCGCCGTCTCGGTTCCAGCCCCGAGCAGAGCCTCCATCAACGACTGCGAAGCCAGCCCCTCGTACAGCTGCTCCGATTGCAGCGCATATTGCGCCTGCCGCGCCGGATCGAATTCCTCGTCCGCCCCGTCGCGAGCCGAACTCCGCGTTCCGCCAGATTGCATCTCGGTCGCCGACGCCAGCGCCCGGATCAGGACACGCTCCGCACCGGTGATCTGCGCTTCAGCCGTGGCTTTGACTTGGGTCGCCGAGCGAGTCGTGGCGGCGTGCTTCAATTCCTGGCGCAGCACCGCGGAATCGATTCCCAGCTTCTGCGAAATTTCGAGCGCCAGTTCATCGCGCACGATGCGGCTTGGCACCCGCTGAATGTGCGGAAGAAGATGGTTGACGGCCTTGACCCTGCTCTCCGAGTTCCGCGCCGGAAACTGCGCACGCGCCCGATCGATCAGATAGTCAAAATACTTCTGCGAGTGCTTGAGCGCCGCGCCGTAAGCGTCCTTGCCTTTGCGCCGGATGAAGAGATCGGGATCGAATCCAGTCTCGAGCGTGAGCACCCTGATGTTGAATTCTTCTTCGACCAGCAACCCGAGGGTCCGCTCGGTGGCCCGGGCTCCGGCTGTGTCGGGATCGAAGTTGACCACCACATTCTTTGAGAATCGCCCCAGCAATTTCGCCTGCAGCTCGGTGAACGCCGTGCCCGAACTCGCAATCACATTGTGGAAGCCGGCCGCATACACCGAAATGCAATCCATCTGCCCTTCAACCAGAATGGAGTAATCGAGCTTGCGAATCGCTTCTTTCGCGTTGTCCAGATTGAACAGCACCCGCGACTTCGAGTAGATCGGCGTCTCCGGAGAGTTCAGATACTTCGGGCCAGCCTTTTCATCGGTGGAAAGCGTGCGTCCGGTGAAGGCAATTACTTTGCCCTGGTCGTTACAGATCGGGAACATCACGCGGTTGCGGAATTTGGAATAGATCGCTGCTGGCTTCTGGCTACTAGCTTTTGGCTCGGAGCCCGCGCTTTCCGCTGTTGGCTGTTCGTCGTTAGCGTCTGAGCTCGCCACTTCATTGTCATCCTGAGCGGAGCGAAGGATCTGCCTTTCCTGACGGCTGACGGCTGACGGCTGACGGCTGTCTTCCTTCCATGAAAACAGTCCACTCTCCCGCAACAAATCCTCATCGAATTCGCGGCGCAGCGCGTCGCGCAGCAGGAAGCCGGAATCCGGCGCATATCCGATGCGAAAGCGTGCGATCGTCTCCGCATCCAGTCCGCGGCCTTTGAGGTACTCGCGGGCATTCGCCCCTTCGGGACGCCGGAGATATTCCTGGAAAAACGCGACGGCGCGCACATGCACATCCAGCAGCGCCATGCGAACCTGAGCGTCGCGCGCCTCCGCCGGACTGGAAAAACTGATCTTCGGAATAGGCACGCCGAGCTTCTGAGCAATCAGGCGAACGGCTTCCGGGAAGGTGATGTTCTCGACCTTCTGGATGAAGGTGAAGACGTCTCCCGACTCTCCGCAGCCAAAGCAGTGAAAAAACTGGCGCGTGGCATGCACCGAAAACGAAGGCGTCTTCTCGGCATGAAACGGACACAGCCCGGAAAAGTTCTGCGCCCCAGCCTTCTTCAGCTTGACGTAATCGCCGACAATGCGGACGATATCCGCCTGCTGCTTGAGGGTTTCTTTGAAATTGTCGGAAGAAGTCGAAGTCATTGGAGGCGCACACCGATCCCGTAGTGATTATGAGGGTGGAAGGGGCTGAGGGGAATAGAGCAGGGGCGTTCCCGATCCGGAAAAGCTGTGGATATCAGCTCATTGACGTTGACAGGTGAGGAAAAGGGGATGATAACAGTCATCCGTCTACCGCTCCGGCCAAGGCGCGTCCGGATCGAAACTGCGGCGGATTGCCATCACCACTTCACGCATTCGCGTGTTGGACAGGACGCGTCTCTCGCGGTCGATCAGCGCTCGTTTGGGGAAGGATTGGATGAAATGGCCCTTCACGAACGAGGGGCCTGGGAGTCCGGTTTCGCCGGGGGGTAGCGGGACGACCGTCGCTCCCTCCGGACCGCTGCTGCTGAGGGGAACGATCAGCACCGTGTCTCTTCGGTCGCTGAGGTTTCTTCCGTCCAGCGAAACGACTAGCACCCAGTGACGGACGGGCGGGTTGCCAAGATTCGCAGTCCAAATTTCGCCGCGCCTGGGAAACACACTAGCTGTCAAAGTCGATCCCCGTAGCACTCTGGGACAGCGCGGTCTCCAGAGCCCGTTCCTCGGCGGCTTCTTTCTCCGTGAGGTTGGCGAAATAAGCAGCGGTGTCGTTTTCCAGTCGCTCGCGGTTCTCAAAGGCAAGAAGCCGGTCGATTGCCAGGTCAATTGCTTCTGCGAGATTCTGGGCCTCGCCCTTCTCGATGAGCCGCTCCAGATACGAAAGCGCCGTGGGCGAGATTGTGGTCGAGATCTTCTGCCGTGTCAGCCGAGCAGATGTACTCATGAGCCATCCCCTAATATAGCGATAGTATATCATACATATGTATGCTAACTGGAAGATGACACACGTTCCAGCACTAGTTGTATTATTATCAATAATATATGGATGTCTTTCCTACTTTCGAGGCTGCGGAAAAGCTCAGGCTTCGACTTTGTTTGAAGGCGCGCGGCTTCGAACCGCGCCGTAAACGAGTAGAATGATGGGTATCCGAATAGTTCCCCAAGAAAAGAAATGCTTTTCCGCGCTCTAAATCGCTGGTCGGTCGGTCAACCAGCAAAGGGACGCACACATGTTCCTTAAAACGTTCAGCAAAGCGATCGCCGTGGGACACGCGGTGTTCACTGTCGTTCTGGGCTCCGCCGTGTTGCTCAGCCAAGTGTTGCTCAGTCAACCGACGCCCGCGGCGCGCAGTTTGTCGGCAGGGCTCGAGTTTCCCGTGATCATGCGGCAAAACGTGGCGACCGGCAAAACCCCCGTTGGAACCAAGGTCCAGGCCAAACTTGGAGTCGCCACCCTGGTCGGTGGCGTAGTAGTTCCGCAGGGCGCCATCTTGTCCGGAGAAGTCATCGAGTCCGTGGCGAAGTCTGCAACTGACCCATCCCGCCTTGCCATTCGCATGGACTCCGCGCAGTGGGCAAATGGATCAGCGCCCATCAAGGTTTACTTGACGGCCTGGTATTACCCCGTGGCGACGCCGGCGGATCAGGATCTATCGGCTGGCCTGCCGGACGCTGGAAACAACCCGAAACCTCGCATGGGTGGCGGCTACCCCGGCCTGAGGAACCCGACTTCGCCGCCGCTTTCCGGCTCTGAGACGGGCCCCGCGCCGGCGTCAGAAATTTCCAAACACCGCGTCCTGATGAAAAATGTAGAGTCCACCCGCAATAGTGAAGGAGCCGTCACCCTTACTTCCAGGCGTTTCAACATCAAGCTCGATAAGACGACCACCTATGTCTTCGCCGCCGGCGACCTGGCGCGTGGCGCAAGTTAGCGCGTCCATTCCTTCCTCACGAGGCTGCCCCACGTCCTTGCCTTTTCAACAACTTACCACCATAGAATCCCCCAATTCCCCGCTTAACCCCGATTTTCTCCCCTTCATTGCCTTCTGCGTGCCTAAATGTCACGGATTCAATAGCATCAACGTGACCAACTCCACGCATTGAGACTTCCAGGTTTCTTCGTGGACAAGTCTATTTACCCGGGTTCCCGTATGCGGAATGTGCGAGGGACTAGGGGGACAGTTCTAACTCCCGAGTTGAGGAAAGCGAGAGCAGAATGCACAAGCCGATTAAATATGTCGAGAAGGCCGTGACCGTTGCCGCCACCGGCGCATGGGCGATCTTTGAACGCCTGAACCGGGTTGCTCCAAATGCGTCGCCGACTCCGAAGTGGTCCGACAAGCCCCTGCTCAAATCCTGGGAAAAATCGAAGCCGCCGCTGGGCTGGCCGCGCACGACCGATTCGCTTTGTCCGAAGTGCGTGCCGGAAATCCGGCAACAGATTCTCGACGGCCATCTGCCGGTCGATGTGTTGATGAACGAAAAAGTGGGCGAGGTCAAGGCCCAGATCGTCGAACGCGACGGCAAAATTTGGATGGTCAAGGATTGCGCCAAGCACGGCCACTTTGAAGACTTGATGTCGATTGACACGGAATTCACGCGCCACCTGGAAGAAGTTTTCCCCGGCCGCGACATCCGCGCCCACAGCGACGAACATCTGCACCATCATGGATCTTCGACCGTGAAATACGGACGCGGCGCGGTGCTCACCGTCGATCTCACCAATCGCTGCAACATGATGTGCGATCCCTGTTTCATGGACGCGAACCAGGTTGGCTTCGTCCACGAACTCACCTGGGAAGAAATCAAGACCGTGCTCGACAACGCCATCACCGTGAAACCGAAGCGGCAGATGTCGGTGCAGTTCTCCGGTGGCGAGCCTACGCTCTCGCCGTACTTCCTCGACGCGGTTCGTTACGCCCGCAAAGTCGGATACAACAGCGTGCAGGCCGCAACCAACGGAATTGAATTCGCCAAGAGTTATGAATTCTGCGAACAAACGGTTGAAGCCGGCGTGCGTTACGCCTACCTGCAGTTCGACGGGATCGGCAACGCCGCCAACGATCATCGCGCCGTGGGCAACCTGTTCGACGTAAAGCTGAAAGCGATCGACAACCTGCATCGCGCCGGCTGCGAAATCGTTCCCGTCATCACCCTCATCAACGGCATCAACAACGAGCAGGTAGGAAGAATCATCCAGTTCGCGCTCGACAATCCGAAGAAGATCGGCTTCCTCAGCTTCCAACCGGTGTCGTTCACCGGCCGAGACGAAGCCATCACCGACGAACGCCGCCAGGCGCAGCGTTACACGCTGGCGCACCTGGCCCACGACGTGAAAAATCAAACCGGCTTCGGCGTTCCCGCCCGCGACTGGTTCCCAATAAGTTTCATGAGCACCTTCTCCGATTGGGCCGACGTAATGCACTCCCAGGATCAAAACAACGACTGGGGCCAACTCTCCTGCGGATGTCATCCGAATTGTGGGACGGGGATGGCTTTGATGATTGATAAGGAGACTAAGGAAGCGGTGCCGGTTACGGCGTTCCTGAAGGGCGATCAACTGGCTAAGGACATTGCCAAGGTCAACGATGCGGCTCGCAGCAAATTCTGGACCGCGTTCGGGATGGCGCTTTGTCTGATGAAGAACTACGATTCCTTCCAATCGCCGACCCACTTCAAGATGATGGACTTGCTCAAGAAGTTCGACAAGAACTTCAACGCTACGGGCAGGAACTACGGCAAGGTCGGTCCGGACCGGACGATTGACGATGTGATGAAGCGGCGGCAGGACCGGTGGAACTTCCTGTTCATCGCCGGGATGTGGTTTCAGGATCTGTTTAACTACGACTTCCGGCGCACCGAGCAGTGCATCATTCCTTATGCCACGCAGGAAGGCGAGATCAGCTTTTGCGCTTACAACACGGGCGTGGGCTGGCGCAACATCATCGAGAAGATGCACATGACTTCGACACTTACCAAGTGGTACGAAGAGCACGGACGGCACGAGATCTTCGCGGGCGGAAAGAAAGTCAAGATGGAAGACGAGGAGCACGCGCTCTATCTGCGGGAAGAGATCGTCACTCACGAAGTGCAGCACGATCTCGACAAGCTGGGCATTGCCAAGACGGCGCGCGAAGAAAAAGCGCGGGCGCGCGATAAGAAGGCCGAGAACAACAAGATCAAGAACGATGCGGCCTACGACGCACGCATGGCGCAGCTCTATCGGGAAGTTGTGCTGAAAGAGAAGCCGGCCACGTCGAATGAAGGTGGATTCATTCCGCTGGGCGCGATCACTGCGGCGATCGCTCCGGCAAATGGGAACGGCGCCGCGAAAGAGAGTGAAGAAGTCGGCGAGCCGGTGGCGGGAGACTAGGGTCGGGCTCTTGGCGGTTAACTCTTGGCTCGTCGCTTGAGAATACAAAGCCTAAGAAATACAAAAGGGTCGCTCGAAAAGAGCGGCCTTTTGTTTTGAGGGTGATGAAAGAAGTAGCGAAAGACGAACAGGCTTCCAGCTCAGGACGCTGGCGTCCTGCGCTTACTGCATATCTCCGCCCATGGGCACGTAACGGAACTTTTTGCCGTCGAAGAACAGGGCGGAGCTCTCGCCAATGTCGCCCGCTTCTTCAACGTATACCGCTTCGATCGTTTTCTTTCGCATCTTCATTTTTCTGACGGAGAGCGCCCGATAGGGCAAATTCACAATCACGAACTTCGCTTTCGGAGTTGCCGAGCGCCAGCCGTCGTGCCCGGCGCCGTAGATGATAAGCACAACCAGACCGCGGCGCTCGGGAACGCCCTCGCTGAACGTGGTCGTCAGCTTGGGATCGCCATAGCCAAAAAACTCGTTGTAAGGGTCCATCACCGTGTAATTGTGCTCGGCTTGATCGAGCATCGGATTCTTACAGCGCGCCGCAATGACCAAATCTTCCACGCCGTCGCCGTCCAGATCGCCAAACGCGGGTCCGACATCGGGCAGGATCGTGAACTGGTTGCCAAACTGCTGTTGCACGAAATCGTTGTCGATCTTGCGCGGCGCCGACTGCCCCTGCCCGAAAGCGGGAAGCAAGATCGCGACACTGAACGCCAGGAGTAAAGATAGTTTTCGCATGGGCCTACTCTAGCCCCTCGCCGTCACCACGGGCAGGTAACGAAAGTCACCTTGCAGCGCGCCCATACGGTGGAACGACGGGCGCCTCGCCCGTCCCGCGGCGCGGCGGCCGGGCGGGGGTGCCCAGTTAGTTGCGGAAGAATCCGGAGTCGGATGGGCAGCCCCTGAAGGGGCATCTGATTTTGAGGAATCTAGGCATCGCTAAAGCGATGCCCTGATACGAAACACGAAATTACCAAATTACAAATTACAAATTACCAAATTACGAATTGCCCTTGAAGTGCTCCCATCCTCCGGCCTGGAGCGGCTGCCGCTTCCCATCCGGCGCGATCAGGCGCATCCCTGCGGATCGCGTGGTCCGGCCGATCCGCGTCACACGAACTCCCTCCACCTGCGCGGGGACGGCCTTGGCGGAGGTAAACAGCAGTTCGTAGTCGTCACCGCCGTGCAAGGCGAACTCGAGCGCGACCCGTTTTTTGCCCACCCCAACCTGCGCGCGCGGAATTGCTTCCGCCTCGATCTCGGCGCCCACATGGCTTTCCTGGCAGATGTGTTCGAGGTCAGTGGAAAGCCCGTCACTCAAATCAATCATGGCCGAAGCCACTCCGCGCCGGCGCAGGCTCTGGCCCACGGCAACCCGCGCTTGCGGACGAAAATGGCGGAAATACCCGGCGCCCACGGACTTCGATTCCACCAGCCGCGCCAGCGCTGCCGCGGAGCCGCCCAGCTCCCCGGTCACATAAATCCTCTCGCCCGGCTTCGCCCCCGACCGCAGCACCGCTTTTCCCTTGGGCACCGAGCCCACCACTACGATGTCGGCTTGAATCCCGCCCCCGCCTGCCGACTCTGCCGTGTCGCCTCCGGCCAGCGGAAGCTTGAATTCTTCCGCCAGATCCAGCAGACCCTTCAGGAAGCGGTCCACCCACTTCTGCGGCAGGTCACCCGGGACGGCCAGCGACAAGAATGCCGCTTGCGGCTTGCCGCCCATCGCCGCTATGTCGCTCAGTCCGCGCGTCAAGCAGCGCCACCCCACCAGTTCGGGACGGTGCCACTCCCGGCGGAAATGCACCTTCTCGATGGTGAAGTCGGTGGTCACCAGCAGGTCGCATCCCGGAGGAAGGCGCAGCACGGCGCAGTCATCGCCGATGCCGGTTACCACCGACTCGCTTCCGCCGGCCATTCGGCGGATCTGCTTAATCAGTTTCTTTTCGCTAAGCGGCATGGCCATCACTATACCCCGACTCCCAACGGCCCGGATGCCTACTCTGGCCACCGGGCAGCGCCCACCTGATCCGCTTACGGCCGTAATCTGCCCGGATGGGCACCGCCAATTACCCTGCCTTGGTAACCTTCCAGAAGGGCATAGTGAGGTTGACAGGGGGAACCAGGTTTGTTACCGTTTAACTCGCTGTTCACATAACTTCGCCGAACCAAGTACTGCAACGTGAATCAGTTGCAGCGAAATTGGATTTCGGCTTGCCTGGTTCCGTGGTTTTGGCAAGAGCCAGCCTGCTCCTGATGCGGCTGGTGGAATCAGGATTCCGAGCCCGAGCATGACAGTTCCGCTCCGGCAGGATTCCGAAGCAAAATTTTTTATCCGAAAGTAGCCATATTTGCGTAAACGTTTTTACATATTCTTCGTAGCTCGCGACGAAGCCGGACAGCTGCGCAAGATCTCCATTCCCGTCCATTATCTGTATTTTCTCCTGGCGGGGTTGGCGATTGGCGCGCTCTGCCTCACAGGAATTGCCAGTTCTTATACCCGGATGCTGCAGAAGGTCGCCCACTATAACCAGCTCCGCACCGAGCAGGCCCAGCTCAAGGACCGCTATTCGCGTCTGGAACAGGTCGCCAAGGAGCGTGACATTCAGGTCGCTTCTCTGGGCTCGCTGGCCAGCGAGGTTTCCGCGCTCTACGGCCTCAAATCGAATCCGGCGATGGTTGTCGCCTCGACCGAGCAGATTCAGGAAGCGCAGGTGCACTCGTCGCTCGACCAGCTTTACGCGCTGAAGCACACCGCGCTGAGCGGCGCAGCCAGCGTTGGCATCTCGCTTGGCCTCACCAGGAACTCGACCACGGCCGACTGGATCCGGGCCAACTCGGCTCCGAACCTCTGGCCGGTTGAGGGCCAGATCACCGGCTCCTTCGGCGAGCGCATCGATCCGTTTAACGGGGAAGGCGCCTTCCACTCCGGTGTCGACATCTCAGCCAATGTCGGCTCGGCTGTGATCGCTCCTGCGGATGGCATGGTTACTTTCGCCGATTACCTGGGCGGCTACGGACGCGCCATCATCGTCGACCACGGGCACGGCATTTCGACCCGCTACGGCCACCTTTCCAGCTTCGCCGTTGCCGCCGGACAATATATTCACCGCGGCGATACCATCGGCTTCGTCGGCTTAAGCGGTCGCTCTACCGGGCCGCACCTCCACTACGAAGTCCGCATCAACGACGTTCCGGTAAATCCCTACAAGTATCTGCGGCTCACGCTGGCACACCTTGGCGGATTCGCGGCCGGCTCGTAACCGCAAAATTTCTTCAGGAAAAGAAGTTGTCAGAAAAAATTGGCGCGGACGCTCTAGTCCGCGTGGGTGCGTGCCATCCTTGGCTGCCTGCCATCGATAAGGCCGTTTCCCGGATCGCCAAAGATGCAAACTAACCTGGGAATTTGTCTTCAGCGTGCCGGGCCCGAACTCTCTTGCCGGATCAACAAGGCAAGCCGCGGAAACAGGAAGTGGCCGCCGGCGTCATCGATTACATTTACCTGGCAGGTATAAAAACCAGGTTTGAGCGAGGTCAGCGGCACGTCTAACTGGAAGACGGCAGCCTTTCGCTCGCGCGCATTCAATTCCGTCAATTCGACCAACGAGCTTTCGTAGGCTTTGGCTTTACCCTGGAAGAAGGCAACGTTGGACAAGAGCCGGATGCCGGGCTTGTTGGCTTGGCCTCTTGCAGAATCCGCAACCGCCGGCCGCGCGGGATCGTACACCTCATAATAAAGAAGCAGGTGCTGCGTAGCCGAGAAGACGTGCGTAATGTTCGGGATAATCTCGGAACCGTCGTGCACGAGCGGGTTCAGGTCCGCACTCGTCTTTACTTTTACTTTTACCGGTTGGATCTGGCTGGCCAGAACCACGGAACTCATCTTCAGCGGCATTGCCTTTAACTCTGGCACCTCGATGTCGGTTTCGAACGATCCCATGCGGCCGGTCTGATTCTCGCGCACCACAAACTTCAGGTGATACTTGCCGCTCAGCAGGCTCATCCCCGTGTCATACTGCACATTCTTTTTTTGCACCTCGGCTGATGCGCTGACCGCGAGTTTCACGGTGTCGCGAATTCTATTCAGGGGGTGGTGAGCGTTATCGAGCACCATTCCAATCACATCCAGCGTCGCCTTGTCGCGGTCGCTGCTGCGGACGAACGGAATCTGCGAGCCCGGCACCACCAGCGAGATGGGAACGAAAAACTTGTTGCCCTCCAGCCGGAAGTAGGCGACGCCCAGATACAGCGGCAAATCCGTGGCCGGCAACTCAGATGCCAGTTCCTCCTCCAACTGCCGCTCCTTGTCCTCCTTCGTGGAATGCTGATAATCGGCGGGCGCGTAGTAGCCGCGGCGGTAGTCGATCTTCACTCCGGGAAGATTGCTCTTCACGACGATGCGCCGGTAACGCCCGTCGCGCGCCGGGTTCGTGCTGTGATAGCCGAGCAGATAGTAAGTCGACGTGTCCTGTTGCACTCCCTTGAAAATCTTGCTGAAGTCGTTGGAGTCGAGAAAAGCTCGTCCGCCAGTATCGCTGGCCAGGGTCACCAGGGTTTCCTGCGTGGTGAAATTGGAATTCAAGGCATTGAGAGTCGCCTGTCCGGAATGCGCCGAAACGCCGCGCAGGCTGGCGTTCTGGGCCTCCCCGCCCGCCACCAGCGCCTGCAGGCCGCGCATGTCCATGGTGTAAAACGCCATGTTGGAACGAACCGCAGCGTTCACCGCTGCACGCAGTTCCGATTGATTCTCGATGCCGGTGCGGTCCATGCCGCTGGAAAAATAAATCAGCGATTTCTTCTGCTGAACGTGCGCCAGCTTTTCCGCCACCGAGCGCAGCGCCTCCAGCCGCCGGTCGGTATTGAAGATGTTGTATTCCGTATCGTCGGCGGTAAATGGCTGACCGGTGTCAGGCGTCCCCTCGGTCGTGCCCGTGGTGCCTTCCTCGAAACCCTGGCCGCTGCCCGTACTGAATGCGTCCAACTGTTTTTTCAGCAGCGCATGATCCGTAGTAAAGTCCTGATTCACCTGCAGAGAACTTCCCAGCGAAACAATTGACACCAAGTCGGCGGGCGCCATTTGCGCGTCGACATAGTGTTCGGCGGACGTAACCGCGCGGTCGATTTCATCCGGTTCCATGGCCGAGAGATCGAAAAACAAAACAATCAGCCGCCGATCCTTAAACTGGGAATCGAACTGGGGAGCCGCCGGACTCGTCTCCCCAGGCGCCGCCTCCGGCAGCGGCTTTGCCTGCGCCACATCTGTCGCCGGCACGGCATCGACGTTCTCCACATCGAACGAAACAATCTTCTGCGGTTTGTTGTCCTCGAAAATTGTGAAATCTCCCGGTTTCAATCCCGGCACGAACTTTCCGCTCTTGTCCTTCACCGTCACATTCACCAGCACGAGATCGGATTCCGCGTGAAACACATAGTCCGGCTGCTGCTGCGAAGGCGAAGCGGCACACAAGAGCACGAGCGCCAACAGCAGCGCTGCAGCTCTATCGGCGAATCGGTTTGGTCTGAGAGTCATGGCGATCCTCTTCGAGATCAGAAACGAAAGCGTGCCGTCATCGTGAACTGCCGCATGGCCCCCGCCGCCATAACCCGGCCAAAGGTGAGCGAATTAAGGTTCGTATCAATCGAGGAGTAATTCGGTTTGTTGAAAATGTTGGTGGCCTGCGCCCGGAACTCCAGCACGCGCGCTCCTTTCAGGGGAAAGATTTTTGTGAATGCCATGTCGAATACTTTGCTGCCCGGGCCAATGATGCTGTTGCGCCGCGCATCGCCGTATGTGCCCGTGGGCGGCGCGCTGTATGCAGCGGTATTGAACCACTCCGCAATCGAGGGATGCGCCAGGCTCACCGCTTGCCCGGGGACCAGGTTCGGCCGCAGCGTACCGTTGGTTCCCGCGTTCACGTCATTGACGTCGCCCAGAAGTCGCGGCGTAAACGGCAGCCCCGACGCAATCGTCCAATCGCCGCTCCATTGCCAGTCGCCAAAAACCGCGCGCAGCGGAGCTTCTCCCGTGAGCCAGCGCTTGTCGTGGCCAAAGGGTAGTTCGTACAAATAGTCCGCGGTGAACTTATGCGTCTGGTTGAAGCTGGAGAGCCCACGCTCCGCAGACAGATTGAAAGGATTCTGCGCCACATTGGCCGCACCTCCGCTCGTCGAAGCGCCGCCGCCGGCGCCGGTGCCGCCTGCTCCCAGTCCGGGAGTACTCGCCACCGAGGTTGCGCCCGCGCCAATGGAAGATGCATCGTCCAGCGACTTGGAAAAGGTGTAGATGCCGCCGATCGCGACTCCTCCCGACAACCGCTTGCGCAGCCGCACCGATCCCGCATTGGCCCCCGAATCCGCCACTGAGTTTTCATAGGTGAAGGCGTCAACCCCGTTAATACGGACGCCGGTCGGGATTCGGTTGGGCGCTTCCAGAATGTCGAGATCCGTTCCCTTGGTTCCGGTGTAGTCGATATTCAGCAGCAGGGTGGGGCGAATCTGCTGTTGAATGTCCAGATTGCGAATCTGCACATAACCCAGCCGGTAATTCGGATTCACCGCATAACTATTGGTGATCGGGCTGTTGGTAGGCAGGGGAACTCCGCATTTGGTGCCGCTAGGCGGAGGGAGAAATCCGTTCTGCAGCGTCAGCTCTCCAGGTGACGCCTGAACGTTCGTCTCCGCAGTGGCGCACGGCGGCTGTAAGGCGAGTTGCTGCGCGATGCCCTGATACGCGCCGGTGTTGTAGTTGATGCCATATCCGCCGCGCACCACGGTTTTCGAAAACGGCTTCCAGGCAAATCCGATTCGCGGCGCAAAGTTGTTGCGATCCGGCCGCACCAGGCTCGCCGGCAGGCCGCTGTTTGGCCCCGGCTGAATCGGCGCCACCGGCGTTGCGCCCAGCGGCAGCGCCGGATTCAGCACGCCGGGAGAAAGCGCGAGGTTCACAATGCGATTGTTTACTTCCGTCAGCGGCGAAACATATTCGTAGCGCACCCCGAGATTGAGCGTCAGATTCGCGCGCATCTTCCACTCATCCTGCGCATACAAATCCCAGTAATTGCCGCGGAAGTAGTCGCTGCCTCCAAACTGCACCGAAGTTTGCTGCGCGTATCCCAACAGGAAGTCCGCAAAATCGTATCCCGTCCCGGTCACCCGGTTTCCGCTACTATCGAGCTGCGCGGTATTGGTGCCGGTGAAAACGAACGAGCCGCGCGGGTTGCTGGCAGTTTCCGTATTCACCTGCACGCGCCGGAAGTCTCCGCCCCAGCGCCAGGTGTGCTTGCCGTGGTTCCAGATCACATTGTCGGAGAAGGTGTAAGTCTGGCTTCGGTTAAGCTGCGGAGTCGTGTCCTGAAGACTGGCGAAGTCTGTGAAAGAAAGATTCGGCAGTCCCCAGTCGAACGGATTTGTTGAAACTCCCGTAATTCCCAGAATGCCCGCAATGTTGTTGTTGAAAGCGTACAGATTCTGTGTGCGCGTCCGGTTGCGGTTAAAGTCGGCGCGAACAGTGTTCGTGAACTTTCCGATGCTGCGCGTGTAAGACACAGGAATGTCAAAGCTGCGGACGGTGGTGCTGCCGCCAACGCTCGGGAACGGATTCGTCAGCGTGGCGCTCGATTGGTGGTAGTGGAAGCCTACCGTCAGGTTGTTGCGCGGAGCGTTGCGGCCTCCGCCGCGGCGTCCGCCCGCGGGCGCTGCGCCAAAGCTGTGGTTCAAACGTATGTTCAGATCGTCGCTGTCGCTCGTGGCGGAGGTCACGTAGTGGAAGTTCTGATAAGTGCCAGGCAAATTTGGGCATGGGATATATTGCATCAATCCTGCCGCTATACTGCTATACGGCCCGCTCCAGGGACACGTTTGTAAATTGAATCCCGGAATCGTGTTTCCGGGGTAAGGAGTGTTAGTCAACGGATTGAAAATCTGTACCGGTTTCCCCGCTTCCGCACCTGAACTATATGTGGTCGCGGAGAAGTTTCCCTGCCGCTCCAGCGGCGTCGGCACCGTCGAAAACTGATCGAATGGATTCTCCCCGTGCTTGCCGTTGAAGTTGACGAAGTAAAAAGTCTTGCTCCCGCCGTGGTAGATATGAGGAATGTTCAGCGGTCCGCCCACGGAGCCGCCGAAGCTGTTCTGGAAATACGCCGGTTTTTCCTCCGGCTGGCCGGTGAGCGCAAACGGCGATGCATTCAGCGCCGAATCGCCCGCGCCGTAATATAACGACCCATGCGGCCGATTGATGTCAAAACCCCGCCGGCCAAAACCCATCGGCCCCCCGCCACCGAACCCGCCGCCTCCGCGACCACCCCCCGGACCGCCAAATCCGCCCCCACCTCCGAATCCTCCCCCTTGTTGGCGGGCATCGTCGAAGCGCTGCTGAAGTTGGTCGGCGCTCATGGCATTGAACGAATTGGCAGTGTTGCCCGAAACAGCCACGGATTCGGTCGCACCGTTCGGTGCTATGCCCGGAACCGGCATGCCGGAAGGCGCTACGTCGCTCATGGAACTACTGGCCGAACCGCTGCCCGCATCCTGTCCCGCTTCACTCTGGAACACGGAAAGATTCTGGAAGCCGCGTCCGCCCGCATTCGCACGCCGCTGTTCTCTGTCGGCGCCAGCCTCGCGTGCCCGCGACAGCAGCGCCAGTTCAAAATTCGCCTGCGCGTCCTGATGGGTCGCGTCCAGCACCACTTCCTGCGCGCTCGCGGCAAACGCCGCCATCTGCACCCGGACGGTATAGTGCCCATCGGCGGGAATCCGCAACCAGTAACTGCCGTCCACATCCGTCGAGGTATTGACTTGTTCCTTGGTGGCCGCATTCGCCGCGGAAACTCCCGCGCCGGGAATCGGCATATTCCCCGACTTCACCACGCCGTGAATGGTACGCCCTCCAGCCGCTGGCGCAACCGCCTGCCCCCGCAACAGATGCGGGTGAAACACGACAACCTGAAACCAGAAGAGAAACTGCAAGACGAACTCAGGGCGCAAACTGCCTTTGATCACGAGAAAGTGAACACTGGAACCCCTCATAGAATCGCGCGCATTCGGTGCTGTCTTACTGGGATCATAGCGCTCCAACCCACCCTGAACTGTAGAGTTTTGTGACTTTCCTGCAGGAGCGCCGCGCACTCACCGGTACCGCAGATACCCAATCCCCACCCGCATGTGGTGCAGCAGGCTGTCGGGGATGAGGATGGCAATCGTCAGTCCCAGCATCGCGTGGACAATCCCGAGGACATAGATGCTGCGGTAGCGGCGGAACATTTCGCAGAAGAAAAGAGCGCCGATGAGGGTCGCGGTAGTGAGGACGGGATTGGGCAGGTGGGCGGCGGCAAAAAGTGCGGACGCCATCCAAACCGCAGGCGCGCTTCCATACAGCTCTTCACAGCGGTTGAAGAAAAACGATTGCAGCAGGAATTCCTGAAGCATGGCCCAGATCACGTACCCCCATGCCGACTGCAAATTCGGAAACCAGGTCGGATTGGCGGGAATTTGACCGCCCGCCCAACTCACCACAATCACCATGAAGACGATCGTCGCCAAACCGATCCCCAGCACCACGCTCGCGCCGAACATTTTCGGCAATCCGAGGCCGAACCGCAGGAGCGACGACCACGGCGAACGGTCAAGCAGCACGTCTATCAGGACGAGGACCAGAATCGTAATGGCCGCGATGGCGGCCCAGCGGTTCCGGATCTCCGGTGTTGGCGCCCAGATCGCAAACTCCAGGAACAGAAACGCGACGATGATCTGGGCCCAAACGAAGTACCGGCGAAAGGCAGTGGAAACCGGGGGAAGAGTTTTCGCATCAACTGCCATTTGCCTGTCTCTATACTTTCACATTTTCGGACTGGCTCCGCAGTGCAGAGCCGGGCGCCCCGCCCGGATGGACGAGACGCCGTCCCTCCACGCCTCCGGTCCCCCGCTAAAACCAGAACGACCAGATGGCGTCAACGCTGGCGTGGGTGATCGCCGAGGCCGGCACTCGCCGTTGTTCGCGTCAGGCCCGGCCGTAGAAAATCCCGGCGACGCTTGCCAGCAAGACGTAGCGCCAGTTGAAGTGCGCCGAGCTTTTACTGAAATGCTTGTTGAAATGGGAGAGCCCAAACAACCCCGCCGTAATCCCCAGCGCCGCTCGGCGTCCCACCCGCCGTTCCAGCAGATTTTGCACCCACGCGCGAAAGAAAAGTTCCTCCGGAACGGCAATGAAAATGAAGATATAGATCCACGCAGGAATCATCGAGAAGCGCGGCACGTTGCCATGAGGATGGAGAAAGCCCAGCGCCATCCCCAGCCCCAGAACCAATGGCGCAAAGAAAACCAGTTCCCGCAGCCCGGTTTTCCAATCGCTCCAGCGGAGGTGAAAGTCAAAGCCGGTCCCGCGGAGCCGCCGGATCGCGACGAATCCATACAACCCCGCATCCACGAGAAGCAGTTTCCCCCAGCCCGAAAGCCCGCTCGGCCACGCCCCCTCGAACCAGCGCAGATCAACCGCCAGCCCCAGGGTTAGGAGAATGATCGCGTCCCGCCAATTGCCGCGTTGTTCGGGATCGGCGATTGCGGCTTGCCCCAGCAGCCACGCGATCGCCACAGGCAGCGCCGCGTAAAGAGCGCACCATCGCCATGAAAACATCTGGTGCGAATAGGAAATCAAAACGTAAGGCAGCGCGCAGAGCGCCGGTAAGGCGGTTCGTAGGCTTGACGGCCAGCGGGCGCAGGCCTGGCCAACCCGCTCGCCGGCAAATCCAAACAGGGCTGCCGGCGTGAGCTCCAGCACAAGCACCGCAATAGCAGCCGGCGTCGCGTTTTGCATGTCGATTATTTTAATTCGGAAGAGAGTGCAGGCGAAATCTGGCGGGAGATTATCGCGCTCCCGGCTTCACGCCATAGAAGCGCGAGGCGTGGTCGCCGACGAATTCGTAGGGACCGGAGTGCGTTAATTTGCTCGCGGCATCAATCCAAATCTCGCCGCCGATCCGCCGCCAACGCAGGCAAAAGGAATAATCCTCGCTCAGATAGGCGCCGGTCTCGAGGTCTATGATGCAGTCGAAAAGCGCAAAAAGATTTGCACTCTGCACCGCCTCGCGCCGCGTGCCCGACATGGGCAGGCTATGCACGCGGCTGAAATGAGTTTCGGGATAAGCGGCAATCATTCGCTCCAAAGCACTGCGGCGGAGAAGCTGAAAACCGCCACCGGCATAAATTCCCGTGACAAAATCCCCTTCCTGCTTGCGCTCCGCTTCGGGGCAGAAGGTTCCAACATAGGACAGGGCAGCCTGCTGTACGCTCTCGCCGCGCTCCACACAGCGTTGCGGGATGAAATCCCAATCGATCGACTTGAGCGGATAGAGCGCCCCGGTAAAGTCCTTATCGAACCGCAGCAGCCGCTCGACTTGCTGCGGCTCGAAGCTGATATCGGCATCGACGAACAGCAGATGGGTGGCGGCGGAATTGTCCAAAAAGGCGGCGACCAGGGTGCTGCGCGCTCGTGAGATCAGGGCATCATAGCCCAGCATCGATAGCGACACGTCGAACGCGGCGGATTTCGCATAGCTCATGAGCCGTATCACCGATAACATGTAACTCTGCGAAACCATGCCACCAAAGCATGGTGTGGCGAGGAGAATCAAGGGCTGGGACATGGTCTTCTCCGGAAGAAATGCTGAGGTTAGTCGTTGGTCGTTGGTCGTTAGTCGTCAGTCGTTAGTGGTTAGTGGTTAGTCGTTAGGAACTAGGCATTTCTCATTGTTGCCCAGCCTGCGGAGACGCGGCAAGGCGCGTCTCTACAGGAAAATCGAGAGCAGGTTTGGGATTAGTCTAATTCCAATTCAATTTTCTTTGTCGCGGAATCGAGCTTGGCGATCCGAAACTTGCGGATCTGCCCTGCCCACAAGGCTTCCGGCTTACTCTCGCCGGCGGCTGCGCCGCTCTTCCAGCGTGCCTGCAACATGGAACCGAGCGACGACAGATCGGGTTTTGACGATGACGGCGAATCCGGCTCAACGCGCTTATCTTCCCGCGCTGGCCGCGCTGGCTCAGAAATTCGGCACGTTGCCAGCACGCCTTCGCCAAGTTCCACGCGTGTGCGTCCTTCGGAAACATCGACCATGCGGCCGGTGACGATGTCTCCTTCTTTATGCTCGGCGAGATATTCATCGAGGCCGGTTGGAACCATCTGTTTCATGCTCAGGCGAATGATCCGCTTTCCCGTGTCGAGCGCCAGCACTTGGGCCTTGACCACTTGCCCGGCTTTCAACACCTCTTGCGGGTGATTGATGCGTTTTTCCGCGCTGATCTCGCTGACGTGAATCATGCCCTCAACACCTTCGGTGAGCTGCACGAAAGCGCCAAACTTCGTCAAGTTGGTCACCGGCCCTTCGATCACCGTGCCCGGCGCAAATTTCTGTGCCGCCCCGGCCCAGGGATCGCCCAGCGCCTGCTTCAGGCCAAGGGAGATGCGGCGTTCTGCCGCGTTCACTCCCAGAATCACGGCTTCCACGGTCTCGCCCGGTTTCACCACGTCCGCCGCAGTTCTCACTCTCTTGGCCCATGACATTTCGGAAATATGAATCAGACCTTCGATACCCGGCTCGATTTCCACAAATGCGCCGAAATCGGCAATGCGGGTAACCGTGCCTTGCACCCGCTCGCCTGCCTTGTATTTTTCGGCGACGGCGTCCCACGGATGCGGCTGAAGCTGCTTCATACTGATCGCAATGCGGTGCTTGTCCGAGTCGATCTTGATGATCACCGCTTCAATCTGCTGGCCCGTAGAGAGCACGTCAGAGGGCTTGTTGACGCGACGCCATGAAATTTCTCCGACATGAAGCAAGGCATCCGCGCCGCCGATATCGACGAACGCGCCGTAATCGGTCAGGCTGCGGATCTCGCCTTGCACGGTGTCGCCTTCTTTGAACTCCGAGAAGCGGCGCTCCTTGCCGGCGCGCTCTTCGTCTTCCGCAATGGCGCGGCGATCGACCACCACGTCTTCTTCTTCCACATCGAGCTTGATAATGCGGCAGCGGATTTCCCGCTCGACCAGCTTCTCCATTTCAGAGGCGTCGCGGGTTCCGCTGCGCGACCCGGGCATAAAGGCGCGCACTCCGATATCGACGCTCAATCCCCCCTTGACCACGCCGGTTACGGTGCCGATGATGGTCGACTTCTCGGCGAAAGCTTTTTCCAGCGACGCCCAGTCGGTGGGACGCTCGACCTTGCCGCGCGTTAGTTCGTAATAGCCTTCCGGATCGCGCCCCTTGATGGTAACTTGCACTTTGTCGCCGGGCTTCGCCGGCTTGTCCGCCGGGAACGCCGAGAGCGGCAGAACGCCTTCCGTCTTGAATCCGATATCGAGAACGACGGAGTCGGCGGTCACGGCGATCACCGTTCCTTCGCGGCCTTGAGCGCCGGGTTCGCGCTTGCGGGAATGACTGTGCTCGTACTCGGAGAAAATATCCTTGAATGATTCGTCCGGAACTGATTCGGCTGGCTCTTTGGCCGGCGTGGATTCCGGACTGCCCGCGTTGGACGTATTTCGATCCGACATATCTGGATTGGACATCGTTGGATTGGACATGGGAGGTTACAGCGCCTGCGACATGATCCGTGTTTCAGGATAACACCGGTGAGCAATCCATCATGCTCTCGAAGCGGATGGCCGCTCACGCAGAATACGGCGACGTGAAGAACACCTCAGGCAGCTTGATGTCTGCTAGAGATGACTACGTCAAGCTCGTACCGGCTCTTCGACCCTACTTCCACCAGATAACGGGAGTCGTGTGGGCTGTATCGTGGAGACGGGATGTCCGCAAGGGGATACTCGTTGACTTTCTGTCCCCTATCCAGGCACTTGGAACAGAGAACGTTGCGTTCCAGAAGCCAATAAGCTTTGGCGTGTGGCCTGTGGCGCGCAGTGATCGCCTGGGCAACCTGCTCCTCGCTGGTCAGCCACTCGCTCAGTTCCTCGGTTCCGTCCCCGCGAATAATTCTGATCTGATATTCGCTACCGTGGTTGTGCAATGTCTTCTCCTCGGCGCTACCCCAGCGTTGTGCTCTTCGTCTTCGAGAACTCCAACCAGCGTTATTTTGGCAGAATGGGGAACACGAAAATGTTCACTATTGCTCATTCGCTGATGATGAGGATTTTGGGGCAGCCTTGGCCGGCGGAGTCCGTATTTACGTCAGAAGCCTGCCGCTGCTGCCGCGGCTGTGGGGTGCAGTCCGACAATCTGATCTACGTTTGTCATCTTCAATACTTCTTCCACATGCGCGGTGGCGCCCGCTAATCGCAGCTCGCCCGCTGCCTTCTTCATTTTGCCGGCAGACATCACGATAATCCCGATCCCAGTGCTGTCAACGAAGGTTACACCGGCCAGGTCGAAAATAACTTTCTTCCGTCCCTCACCCACGAGGCTTTCGACGGCCCATTCCAGTTGCTTGCACTCCCTGCCGAGCGTGATTCTTCCCGCAATTTCCAGGACAACAATGTCGGGGTCCACATGCTTGGTCTGAATCTCCAGCATAAGCGAGGCTCCTTGGCCGTTCGATCTTTGAACTGCTATGTTTCAACTGCACTGGCAGGAATGTGTGGCGGCGTCAGCTCGTTTATCAGTAAGAATAGCGGACCCACGATAAAACTGATTTGTGGCCTTGCACTTCAAATCAGATCGGAATTATCTGCATCCCCATCGATCGGAAGTGTTGGGGCCGGAATTTCCATTCCGGCTTCGAAAACAGCACTGATTATATACTCGGCTCGCCTGCACGCGGGGCGGATCGGTTTGTTCGGTTTTCGTAACAGGATTTCGCCGCCCAAGCCACAGAACAGGATGCATATACCATCCCTCTACCTCTTTTCGGAGCAATGGATATGTATCGGGAACTGGTTGAGGCTCTCAGGCGCGTTCTGTGGGTGGAGCGACGGTTGACTCCTGACGAACTACGCCAGCTTGCAGAGGCGATCATTGATTACGGGCGAATGATAGCGCAGGAGGAGGTGCCCGCGCTCAAGCAACCGTACGTAGTCGTCGAGATTCCAGAATTGGCACGCCGATTCAGAGAGACGACGCAGACCGTTAAAGAAGCGCTCCTGCTACTAAACGAGATGGGTCGTGCTGAGCCTTTTTCTAGTGGCGGACATTGGAAATTGAAACTGGAAGGTACTTTCCGCCGGAGATCACGAGGAGGCGCCGCCTAACGTCGTTGCAGGAGCCCACAGCCTGAAGCTTGAGCGCTGCCTTAACATCGCTGCGCACTAAAACCACCCAAAGAAATCATCTCCGCAGATTTCCGCGACAGGCCAGTAGTACCCCCGAACTGTTACAATTCACGCCGAGTCAGCCGAACCAACGGAAAGTCAAAATGAAAGCTCTCGTAAAAAGTAAGCCGAGTTGTGGCCTTTGGCTCGAAGAGGTTCCCGAACCCGACTTTGGCATCAATGACGTTAAAGTCCGCGTTCTTCGGACCGGGATTTGCGGCACCGACCTTCATATTTACGAGTGGGATGACTGGGCCCAATCCACCATTCGGGTCCCGTTGGTCATCGGCCACGAATTTGTAGGCGAGATCGTCGCGGTCGGCTCGAATGTAGCTGACTTCCGGGTCGGAGAACTGGTCAGCGGCGAAGGTCATGTGGTGTGCGGCCGCTGCCGCAACTGCCTGGCCGGACGGCGCCACCTTTGTGCCCACGCCCAGGGCATCGGCGTAAACCGCTCCGGAGCGTTTGCGGAATACATCGTGCTCCCGATGTCGAACATCTGGAAGCACAGCGAGGGCATCGATCTTGACATCGCCGCCATCTTCGATCCGTTCGGCAACGCCGTTCATACCGCTCTTACTTTTCCCGTGCTTGGGGAAGACGTGCTCGTCACTGGCGCCGGGCCCATAGGAATCATGGCAGCTGCGGTTGCCAAACACGCGGGAGCCCGCTACGTGGTAATTACCGACGTGAACCCGTATCGGCTGGAGCTGGCCGCGAAGGTTGGCGTCACCCTGGCCATCGACCCACGAAAGACAAGCCTTCAGGAAGTCCAGAAGAAACTCGGGATGCGCGAGGGATTCGATGTAGGTCTCGAAATGTCAGGGAACGCATCCGCCTTCCGAGACATGCTCGCGAACATGAGCCATGGGGGCAAAATCGCGCTGCTGGGCATACCTGCGGGAGAGATGTCGATCGACTGGCATCACATCATCTTCAACATGCTGACCGTCAAAGGCATCTATGGCCGCGAGATGTACGAAACCTGGTACAAGATGACCGTAATGCTGCAGAGCGGCCTCGATATCGCGCCCGTCATTACGCATCACTTCTCCTGGCGGGAACATGAGCAGGCCTTCGCCGTCATGCGCACCGGCAACGCCGGTAAGGTCATTCTGGACTGGCGGGACGCGGGCGCAGGCAATCCACAATAGAGCCGGTCTTTTATAGAGCCGATCGTTTATCGCGCTGCCCCGGCGCCGCCCTCGATCTCAGCCATGGTGCGCGCCTTGCCCTAACGCCGCCGACCTGCGTATTGTTACGGAGTGAAGTTTCCGCGATGTAGTGGAATTCTGCTCCACTTCACTTCTCTGCCCGGCCGCCAGGGCATTGGTGATCTCGGTGCCTGCGCCTATGAGTTTGCGGACTTCCTCTCTGCCGCCGGACAGAAGTTGTGGCAAGTGCAGCCGCTGAATCCTACGGGATACGGCGATTCCCCGTACCAGTGCTTCTCCGCTTTTGCCGGCAACCCGCTGTTAATCGGTCTTGAGCGCTTGCGCGATCAGGGCTTGCTCCAGGCGTCCGACTTGGACATGACTCAGGCTCCGCCCTTTCCCGAAGATTTCGTCGACTATGGACCGGTGATCGAATTCAAGATGGCGACTTTACGCCGGGCAGCCCAGGTTTTCTTTGCTGACGGTTCCCGCGCCGATCGTGTCGCCTTCGACCGCTTTTGTGAAAGCGCCAGTCCGTGGCTCGATGATTACGCACTCTTCATGGCCTGCAAAGACGCACACCATGGCACCACGTGGACCTCATGGGATCCACCGATTCGCAAGCGCGATCCGCAGGCCGTGAGCGAATGGTCAAGAAAACTGGAGCCGCAGCTTAAGGCCTACAAGTATTGGCAATTCGAATTCTTCCAGCAGTGGGAGCATATTAAAGCTTATTGCCAGCAGCGCGAAATCCGCTTCATGGGCGACATGCCGATCTATGTCGCGCATGACAGCGCAGACGTCTGGGCCCATCCCGAGCTTTTTTGTCTCGACGATCAGGGCCGCCCCACAGTGGTCTCCGGCGTACCACCGGATTATTTCAGCGCCACGGGACAGCTTTGGGGGAATCCGATTTATCGCTGGGACTTGCTGGCTGCCAGCGGATACAAGTGGTGGATCGACCGCTTCCGAGCGTCGCTCGCGCTTTTCGATATGGTGCGTCTCGATCATTTCCGCGGCTTTGAATCGTACTGGGAGGTTCCCGCTGGCGAAACGACCGCCATTCGCGGGCGCTGGGTCAAAGGGCCAGGAGAAGATTTTCTGTCGGCACTGCAAAACGCGTTTGGCGGACTGCCGATTGTCGCGGAGAACCTGGGCGTCATCACTCCGCCGGTGGAGAAGTTACGCCGGCAATTCGGTCTGCCGGGCATGAGCCTTTTGCAGTTCGCCTTCGGCAATGATCCCCAGGGACCGTCGTTTCGTCCGCACAACTACAGCCGCGACCTGGTCGCCTACACCGGCGGACACGACAATGACACGACTCTAGGGTGGTGGACCAGTTCCGGCGCCAGCGACAGCACTCGAACTCCGGAAGATGTTCGCAAAGAGCACGACTTCGCCCGCGCCTATCTCAACTTCCATAACGATGACGATTCCGAAATCAACTGGGTCATGATCCGCGCGGTCATGGCGTCGGTCGCTGACGTGGCGATTGTTCCCTTGCAGGATGTGCTGGGGCTGGGGAGCGCGGCGCGGATGAATCTTCCCGGCACGGTCAGCGGAAACTGGAAATGGCGTTATCGTCCGGGTGCATTAAGCGGCGAACTGAGCGCGAGACTTCGATCTTTGGTCAACCTTTATGATCGGTAGGCAGAGTCCTCGAACGGGTCCTGCTGGCGGATGGCGATGATGCCGTTTCCCGCAGGATGGACACGATGAATAGGACACTCGAATGCCACTAAACCGGGATGTGCTTTGGTACAAGGACGCGATCATTTACCAAGTCCACGTCCGCACTTTCCACGACAGCAATGGGGATGGCATCGGTGATTTCCAAGGGCTTGAAGGGAAACTCGACTACCTTCAGGAACTGGGGATCAACGCGATATGGCTCATGCCATTCTTTCCCTCGCCTCTGCGCGACGATGGCTACGATATCTCGGATTACTGCGCAGTCCATTCCAGCTACGGAACATTGGAGGATTTCCAGAAGTTTCTTGGGTCGGCCCACGACCGAGGAATTCGGGTCATCATCGAAATGGTGTTGAATCACACATCCGATCAGCACCCGTGGTTTCAAGAGTCGCGAAGTTCGCAGGACAATCCACGACGCGATTGGTATGTCTGGAGCGACACCGACAGCCGGTACAAGGGCGCCCGCATCATCTTTCTTGATACAGAAACGTCCAACTGGGCGTGGGACCCGATTTCAAAATCCTTCTATTGGCATCGCTTTTTCAGTCACCAGCCCGATCTCAACTACGACCATCCTGCGGTTCGGGAAGAGATGTGGAATGTAATGAAGTTCTGGCTGGAGATGGGAGTTGACGCCTTCCGGCTCGACGCCGTGCCCTACCTGGTGGAACGCGAGGGCACAAATTGTGAGAACTTGCCGGAGACGCACGAGGTCCTGAAGGAATTGCGGCGAAAACTCGATGAAAACTTTCCGGGCAGGATGCTTCTGGCGGAGGCCAATCAGTGGCCCGCGGATCTTCGCCCATATTTCGGGGACGGAGATGAACTCCACATGGCGTTTAATTTTCCGTTGATGCCCAGGATGTTCATGGGGCTGAAGTTGGAAGACCGCAAGCCCATCACTGAAATTCTGCAGCAGACTCCGGAAATCCCGTCCTCATGCCAGTGGTCCCTATTCCTCCGCAACCATGACGAGTTGACGCTGGAAATGGTAACGGACATGGAACGCGACTACATGTATGACACGTACGCGGCCAGCAAGACGATGCGGCTGAACCTCGGAATTCGGAGGCGGCTCGCTCCTTTGCTGGACAATGACCGCAGGCGGATAGAGTTGATGAATGGAATGCTGATGTCATTGCCTGGCACTCCCATCATCTATTACGGCGATGAAATCGGAATGGGCGATAACATCAATTTAGGCGACCGCAATGGAGTACGGACTCCGATGCAGTGGAACGGGGAGACGAACGGCGGCTTTTCCACTGCGGCCCCGGAGCGTCTGTATGCTCCCCTGATTCAGGATCCTGTGTATGGTTATGCCGCCGTGAACGTCTTGCGGCAAAAGGCGAGCGAACATTTGCTCCTCAATTGGATGCAACGCATCATAACGGTGCGGACATCAACCGCGGTGTTCGGCAGGGGATCGATTGAGTTTCTCTACCCCGCCAATCACCGAATCCTGGCCTATGTGCGGCGACTGGGCAACGAGGCGGTCCTGGTGGTCAACAATCTTTCCAGCAGTGCGCAAGCTGTCGAACTGGATCTGCGCCGGCACAAGGGGGATATTCCGATTGAAATGTTTGGCGGGAATATGTTTCCGCGTGTGGGCGACATTCCCTATTTGCTGACCCTGGGCCCCTATCAGTTTTACTGGTTTCGGCTGCGACGAATCTAGACGAATGCAGGCAGTCAAGACGTTCCCATGACGCGCGTCCCGGTCATGGAGCACGGAAGTTACTTCGATCGGAGATGAAATTGGCCGAGGAGAGCTTTCTTACAGATGATTTTCTTCGCCAACTGATGAACGTCGGCGAAGTAGACATCCTCGTGGGCTTGCCCACGTACAATAACGCCAAAACTGTCGGCTCGATCGTCCATACCATTCAGAGCGGTATCCTGCGCGGGTTTCCCCGGGAGCGAGCCGCGATCATTAATGTCGATGGCGGGTCGCGTGATGGCACTCCCGACCTGGTCAGGGGCGTCTCGATCGACGACCTCCGCCCTGCTTCCAACCCGTATGCGCTGCGCACGTTGCACTCCATCAGCACGAAATATGCCAGCAGCCCGGCGAGCGGAGTTGCGTTCCGCACGATTCTGGCTGCCGCCGAACTGCTCCGCGCCAAAGCCTGTGTGGTGATGTCCCCCGAATCCGCGAACATTGAACCCGACTGGCTCTCCAAGCTTCTGCGCCCCATTTATCACGACAACTTCGATCTTGTGACTCCCACGTATGGCAGACATAAGTTTGAAGGACTGGTCATAACGAATTTGCTCTACCCCATGACTCGCGCACTTTACGGGCTAAGAATCCGCGAGGCGTATTCGCCGGAGTTCGGGTTCTCCGGCCATCTCGGAACTCATTTCCTTGCACAAAATGTCTGGAACGATGGAACCGACGGGGCCGGCGTCGAACTCCGCTTCACCCTGGCTGCGATCGCGGGAAAATACCGTATCTGCCAGTCCTTCCTGGGAGAAAAGATTCACATCGAGCGAAGTGGCGCTGACCTGGTGCCGGCGCTGCGGCAAACCGTCGGGGCTCTTTTCTCCGCATTGGAGCCGGACTTTCCCCTCTGGAGCATCGTGGCCGGTTCCGAGCCGGTCCCTACTACGGGGCCCGCCCAGGAAGTGCTTCTGGAACCACTGCGAGTAAACCGGAAGCGATTGCGAGAGATGTTCTCGACCGGAGTTGCCGAATTGGAGTCCGTCTTTCAGTCAATTCTTTCCCCCACCACTCTGGCAGAACTCCAGCGCATCGCCCCTCTGGGAGAAGAGGACTTTCATTACCCCGCACAATTGTGGGTCAGGACGGTTTACGAGTTTGCCGCTTCGTATCGGAAATCTGTAATCAGCCGGGATCACATCATCCAGGCCCTGGCGCCACTTTTCCGCGGCCGGGCGTTCACCTTCGTGATCGAGAATCGCAACCCTTCCGCGCCCGACGTCGAGAAAAATGTCGAAGGTTTATGCCTTGAGTTTGAGCGCTTGAAACCTTATCTGCTGCAACTGTGGAATTCGAGAGAGTGAGGCCACCTATGCGGGAAATGATTATCGGCGAACTAAGTCAGGCGCTGCACGAGATTGCCAGGAGTTTCGCGCACTTCCTTCCTCGTGTCATCGTGATGCTGATCCTGGCGCTTGTGGGCTGGGTGTTTGCGTACGTTGTAAAAGGGGTTCTGCGCACCGTTCTCCGGCTCGTCAAGTTCGACAAGCTCTCGGAAAACACTGGCGCCTCCCAACTGCTTAGCAAGGCCGCGCTGCCTTCGGCGACGGAAATGGTGAGCCGGTTTGTCTTCTGGGTGGCATGGCTGGGCTTCATTCTGCTGGGGGTGGGCGTGCTCGGGATCCTCGGCCTACAGGAGCAAATCGCAAGATTTTTTCTTTTCTTGCCGCGTCTATTCGCGGCGCTGTTAATCATGTTTTTCGGACTGCTGGCAGCCAGCTTCTTTTCCCGCGCCGCTCTGCTGGCTGCGGTGAATGCGAATATGCCTTCACCCCGGGTTTTGAGTCTCGCCGTACGCAGCATCATTATTGTTTTCGTATTCTCTGTGGTTTTTGAAGAGCTGGGGTTGGCAGAGCAGACCATGCTGGTTGCCTTCGGAATTGCCTTCGGAGCCCTGATGCTCGGCTTGGCAATCGCATTCGGCATCGGAGGCAGAGATTTGGCCCAACGCTTCCTGGAGAAGAAGATTTTTCGGGCGAAGAAGCAGGAGAACGAAGACGAACTGTCGCCCCTGTAGTGCAGCGAGTTAGTGCAGCAAGGCTTCAGCCAGGAGGAATGTCCCTCTACAAATGGAACCTGATCTTGGAACACGAGGAGCGACCGCGCGCCAACTCCGCCGCCTTGATTGACTCGCCTTGATTGACTTGAACGTTTCACCCACGTAAGATTTGCCCCTGATGATTGGCCGGACCATCTCGCACTACCGCATCGTCGAAAGGCTCGGCGGTGGCGGGATGGGTGTTGTCTACAAGGCTGAGGACCTGAAGCTGCATCGCTTCGTCGCTCTGAAGTTCCTGCCCGACGAGATTGCTAAAGATGCCCAAGCTCTGGCGCGCTTCCAGCGCGAAGCGCAGGCCGCCTCAGCCCTGAACCATCCGAACATCTGCACCATCCACGAAATTGACGAGCAGCACGGCGAAGCGTTCATCGCCATGGAATTTCTGGACGGGCTGACGCTGAAGCACCGCATCGCCGGGCGTCCGCTGGAAACGGACGTTCTTCTCCCCATCGCCATCGACATCGCCGACGCGCTCGACGCCGCTCACGCTGCTGGCATCGTCCACCGCGACATCAAGCCGGCGAACATCTTCGTGACCAAGCGCGGCCACGCCAAGGTTCTGGATTTCGGGCTGGCAAAGCTCACTCCCGCGGCCAGTGCGTCGAACAAAGTTGCGGCAGCCAACACGATGACAGGCACGATTGACGACCAGCACCTCACCAGCCCGGGTGCGGCAATGGGCACCGTCGCCTATATGTCGCCGGAGCAGGCGCGAGCGAAAGAACTGGATGCGCGCAGTGATTTGTTCTCCTTCGGCGCTGTGCTGTACGAGATGGCAACCGGCGCCTTGCCCTTCCGCGGCGACAGTTCTGCGGTCATCTTCAACGCGATTCTCGAACGCGACCCAGTTCCCGCGGTGCGGCTGAATCCCGACCTTCCGCCCAAGCTGGAAGAGATCATCAACAAGGCGTTGGAGAAGGATCGGGACATGCGCTACCAGCACGCTGCGGATATGCGGACCGATTTGAAGCGGCTGAAACGGGAGATGGAATCGCGGCACGGCGTGCCAGCTAGTTCCGGCTCGGTTGCGGTCGCACAGGAGTCCGGCCCTCCGCTCGCCCCGCCGCCGTCGTCAGCATCCGGTTCCTCCCCGGCGCTTGCTCCATCTCCGTTATCGAGCGCAGTGAAAGTTCCCGAAAGAGTCGCCGAAAAAGTTGCAGAAGCTCCTGTCGCGGGCGGAAAACGCTGGAAGGTTCTGGTTCCCGCCGCCGCAATAGTTCTCGCTGCCGCCATCGGGGGAGCGTTCTACGTGCGCTCGCGGTCGGCAACGCCGCTGAAAACGGCTGCACCCCTCACCGAGAAAGACACAGTCGTCCTCGCCGACTTCACCAACTCCACCGGCGACCCGGTCTTCGACGGCACCCTGAAGCAGGCCCTCGCCGTCGATCTTGAACAGTCTCCGTTCCTCAACATTCTTTCCGACCGCAGAGTCAGCGAGACGCTGAAGCTGATGGGCCGCGCGCCCACCGAGCACGTCACTGCGGACGTTGCCCGGGAACTCTGCCTCCGCACCGGCAGCAAAGCCGTCCTCGGCGGATCCATCTCCAACCTCGGCAGCCAGTACATTGTCGGCCTCGATGCGGTCGCCTGCAATACCGGCGACAACCTGGCCAAAGAGCAGGCGGAAGCCCCCAGCAAAGAAGGAGTGCTCAAGGCGCTCACCACCGCGGCCACTGCCATGCGTGCCAGGCTGGGCGAATCGCTTGCCTCGGTACAGAGGTTCGACGTGCCCGTGGAAGCCACCACGCCCTCGCTCGAAGCCCTGAAGGCATACAGCATGGGCATCACAACCGGCCGCACCAAGGGTGACGCAGAAGCCATTCCTTTCACGAAAAGGGCCATCGAACTCGACCCCAACTTCGCCATGGCCTATGTCGGTCTCGCCGTCCACTATTCGAATCTGGGACAGGCAAGTCTCGCGGCGGAGAATGCCAAAAAGGCTTACGACTTGCGCGACCGGGTCAGCGACCGCGAGAAGTACCGCATCTCCGCCTTCTACTTTCAGTACGTCACCGGAGAAGTGGAAAAAGCCACAGAAGCCTACGAACTCTGGGCCAAGAGCTACCCGCGGGACCTGGTGCCGCACTCGAATCTCGGTTTTATCTATAGCGCTCTGGGCCAATTCGATAAAGCGATCGCGGAAACCGAAGCGTCCCTTCGGCTGGAACCCACGATCACCGGCTATGGCAACCTCGCCGGCGACTACATGACCGTCAATCGGCTCAAGGACGCCCGGCAGATGCTCCAGGAAGCACAGCAGAAAAACTTCGATGGCTTGCTCATTCGGAGCAATCTGTATGCCTTGGCATTTCTGTCCGGGGATACCGCCGAAATGGAGCGCCAGGTTGCATGGGCGGCTGGCCGTCCCGGCGAGGAAGACCAGATGCTCAACACCCACGCCGACACTCAGGCCTACTATGGCCGCCTGGAGAAAGCGCGCGACCTCGCCCGCCGCGCCGTCGATGCGGCCGTGCGCGCGGATGCCAAAGAAACCGCGGCCCAGTGGCTCGTCTTTCAGGCGGTGCGCGAGGCTGAACTGGGCAACGTCGCTGCTGCCCGGCAAGCCGTCGCCCGCGCCTTAGCGCTCGCTCCGGGCCGTGATGTCAAAGTCGCCGCCGCTTTGGCGCTGGCGCGCACCGGCGAGACTGCGCAATCTAGAACCATCCTCGAAGCGCTCGAAAAGTCCGACCCCACCAACACTTATCTCAAGGTGTACTGGTTCCCGGTGCTCGAGGCATCCATTGCGATGGCACAACAGGCGCCCGACCGGGCGATCGTAGCGCTCGAGGCCTCCCTTCCCTACGAACTCGGAGGGCCTCCTCCCGGAATCGCAATGTATCCCCCGTACATTCGCGGCGTGGCCTATCTCGCACAGAAAAACGGTCCCGCTGCCGCCGCCGAATTCCAGAAGTTCCTCGACCATACCGGAGTCGTGCAGAACTTCCTGCTCGGCTCGCTCGCCCATCTCCAACTCGCCCGCGCCTATGCCATCTCCGGCGACACTGCCAAAGCGAAGAGTGCCTACCAGGACTTCTTCACCCTCTGGATAGGCGCCGACCCCGACATCCCCATCCTGAAGGAAGCCAAGGCGGAGTACGCGAAGCTGCAATAACCTCTTCCCTTTTTCCACCAGGTGGAGCTAGCTTCATTGCGGGTCCGCGCGCGCTCCAGACACGAGCCCCTGATGCCTGGAATGGCCGCGGCGGCCAGCATACGCTCGCCTCACACCGAGGTGTGCGTTTCGTCACTGACTTTCATCCGTGACGGCATAGTCTGGCCGCAACCAATCTGCTCGCGGGCGCGTCAGATTGCGGTTCGCCCCAATCGAAGAGCAAAGGAGATTCATCATGTTTGCCCGCATCGTTGAATTAACTCCGAAGCCCGAAATGAAAGAAGAAATCGTCAACGTTATCCGCCAAGAAGTTCTGCCCATCCTGAAGAAGCAGCAGGGATTTATGGAGTTCCTGCCCTTCGTGCCGGAGACCAAGACGGAAAAGTGGATCGCCGTCACTCTCTGGGCCGAGAAGCGGGATGCAGACCGCTGGGAGCGCGAAGGGTACCCCCATGTGGATGGAATCCTCAAACTCTATCTGGCCGTCCCGGCCACCTGCAATTACTACAACGTGGAAACCTCCCTTTGCACGCACTTCGTAGAAGCCCTGACGGCCTGAAGCATAGGCGAGAAAGAACCTCGCCGGAGCGCCAGCTCCAACCATGGGGCTCAACTCTCCGCGAGGCGAATGACCTGAACCCAGCGAGGTGGGTCGTGAACCAGCGACGTTGGAAGTGTTCCCTGTTGTCCTCCCTCAGAATCCACAGCCCAGAGTGTGAATATTGTAATGCTCGCGAAACGTCTGGGGATGAGATGCGCAAGCGGCTGGAAGAGCTGAACTGGCGGACGCGGCCGCATTCCCGCAACAATGGGGACTGTGGAGATGTAGTGAAGCTCTTCGATTCTAAGCCCGGTGAAGTTATAAGTCCGCCCATTTCGTTGGCGCAGCAGAAGAAAATTGCATAGCAGGCTGCGGAACGGATGGTTCAACCCTTACCTTACCGGATTATGGAAGGTTAGCCCGTCACTCGGGCAGAATGCCGACTGGCAGATTGTACTTATATACTGCGTGTCTCTACTTCAGCCCTTCGACCACATAGAGGTAAGAGAGGGTACGGGCGACGGTGTACAGGTAAAAGTTTCCATCCGGCGTTATGTGTCCCGAACCGACCCCGGCAACTCCGGCCAGATCGCCGGGCGCATGTTGATGGTGCAGGCGGCGCTGACCGGTTTTCAAGTCCGCAACGTACACCTTGACTGGTGTCGATGAAACATCGCCGACGTAGATGGATTTACTGTCGGCGGTCCATCCCGCGACCGCTTCATCGGCTCGAACGAAGGACAAAGGTTGAGCTGTCTGGTCCCCGGCGAATGGAACCATCCAGTGGGCGCCATCTTTGCGGCCCAGCACATAGTTGCTGTCCGGAGAAACCAACGTGCCCCGGAAGCCTTCCGGCCCGAAGGGCTTCGGCGCGGAACCGTCCAGCATCAAGGTGTAGGTTCGGGGGGCCTTTCCTTTCTCGGTGGCAACCATAATCAATCCCTTGCCGTCGGGCAGGAAGCGTAGGTTGGCAGTGTGGAACAGTTGACTGTCGGCGAGGCTTATGGGTTGTCCAGCGCCGGCTGGCAGCAAGACTGTGGGCGCGGGCTGTTTCACGCTGGTTGATGCTACCCACTTATCGTCGGGCGATATGGCGAGTCCCATGCCGGAGCCTAGCCGGATAGCCGGCGAGCCATCCGTTTTTCGGAGGAAGACAGTGTAGTCCGGGCCTCCTCCTTCGCCGTCTTCTTCCAACACGGCCCATTGACCGTCCGCGGAGAGACTGCGTCCGAGCGTCCAATCGAACCAGGACAGGTCAACGTCTCTGTCCTGGCCCATGCGGTGGCCGTAGACCTCTTGCCGCGTCGCCTCGTTGGCGATCAAAACTTTGCCTTCCTTGCTGATATCGAAGATGCGTAATCGGCCGGGAATGTGCAAGAGGTCTCGTAACTGGCCCCTGAGATTGACCGCATAGAGCGCGCTGTTGATCCCCGCGTCGCTGCCCGTAAACCAGACCTCGTCCCCTGAGCGCGACCATGCCAGGCCGGTAAGATCGCTCCACTCTTTGGTCAGCCGCGTCGCCTTGCCCGAGAGGTCCACCACGGCCACGTATCCGCGGGTATCGCCGGCATTGGGATGATCGAAGAAAGCAATCCGCTTGCCGTCGGGAGACACCGCAACATCCGAAATGTCGCCCGTGGAAGTGGAGTAGATGGTTTTTCCGACCGGATATTCCAGGCGGCACTCTGGACCAACAAAGTGCACCACCGCCAGAGATTCCCCGTCCCGGCTCCAGGAAGCTTGCAGCACATCCCCGAGCAGTTCACGGGGTGCTCCTCCCGTCAGCGGTACCACCGAGAGCATGCCGCGCGGAATAATGCCATTGTCTGATTTCTGCCGCAGCGCCATTTCCCCTTTGGAGGAGATGCTCAAGACCTCGCTGTCCAGCAGGTCGATGGGGCGCGACATCAGCGCGTCGGTTCGAGTGGTGTAAACCTGCTCTTTCAGAGCGCCGTTCCAAGCGGCGCTGTACACGATGCTTTGCCCATCGGGAGCGAATTTTGCCCCGTAAATCGACCCGCGTTGAAACGTAAGCTGGTGAAAGTGGGGTGTGGAAACCGGCGCATTGTTCCTGGCTGCATAGTAAGTCCCCGCCAACGCCAGCAGTATGATGAGGGCCCCGGCAGCTTGCTTCCAGTAAGACCTCCGCTGGTCGGTCACGGCCCGCAAACGGGAGCCGGTGCCCGACTGGTTGGAAAGGGTTTCCAAATCAAACGCCACATCGCGTGCCGAGTGGAAGCGCTGCTCGGGATTCTTCTCGAGGCAATGTTGCACTACGCGCTCCAGCGCCGGAGAAATATTGCGATTGGTTTCGTTCAAATCCGGAGGATCTTCCTTCAGGATCGCGCTCATCGTATCCGCGGCCGTGTCGCCGTGAAAGGCCCGTTTGCCGGAAAGCATCTCGTAGAGAATCGCCCCAAAGCTGAAAATGTCGGAGCGTGGATCCAGCGCGACGCCCCGCACCTGCTCCGGCGACATGTAGCCCGCCGTTCCCATGACCAACCCTGCCTCGGTGCCGTGGGTCGCGGTCGGCAATGACGTGTCAGTGCTGGGCTCGGCCTGAGTCAGTTTGGCCAGTCCGAAATCCAGAATCTTGACCCGGCCATCTTTCGTGACGAATAGATTCTCCGGCTTGAGGTCGCGATGAATGATCCCTTTTTCGTGAGCCGCGGCCAGTCCGTGCGCGATTTGCAAGGCGTAGTCCAACGCCTTGCGCACCGCAATTGATCCACTGCGCAGACGCTCCCGCAGGGTTTCTCCCTCAAGCAGTTCCGACACCACGTAAGGCGAGCCCTCGATCGTGCCAATGTCGAACACCGCCAGAATATTAGGATGGTTCAGGGCTGCAGTGGCGAGGGCCTCTTGCTCAAAACGGCGCAACCGGTCCGCGTCAAGCGAAAATGCCTGCGGCAACACCTTGATCGCCACTTCGCGTTTGAGACGCGGGTCACGGGACCGATAGACCTCGCCCATGCCGCCTGCGCCAAGTGGGGAGACAATTTCATACGGACCGAGTTTGGTGCCATTGGCTAGAGTCATGCGTGCGAATTATAGTCCTGTCGCAGCACGTTGCACGCGGATGCGGCGATTCTGGGTGTGTCGTCGGCCAACCGGAAGTGATCCGCAGACAAGCCCTGACCGTCGGTTGACTTCCGAATTGCCCTCACTCGGGAGCAATCGCAAGCATCTCCGGTTTGCCGGCTACGGCCAAAGGGACGCAGATGGGCTTTCTGCCCGTCTTCCAGGACGATGCAATTGCAGCGCGTAATTTTCGCAACTCGGCACTGTCCATTGCGATGAAACGAAAGGGCTGCAAACCGATCGGAGCGGCTGCACAGGGGCGGAGCAGTTCAGCCATGGCGAGCACGGATCCAATGTGCGTCGAAAACAGCACTTCCACAACTGCTCCCGAGCTGAGCGGTTTGAGCACTCGAAGCAACCCGCCTGTGACAGAAATAGTCTGAAGTCTAGCCGATGAGCGTTGTCCGTCTTCAAATCGGATCGTCGCTGAAGGCATGCCGGCAAGCTGTACACGGACGGGACGCCGCGTGCAGGACGATACGGGGGAGGTCATCATGTAAGGAAATAATGCTACGGAGTCGATGCGTCAGGCGAGATTACCAAGGCACGTGTACGAGGCCGAGCATCGAAACGGACCGTTCGTGCTTGCTCCCCCGGGCACTACAGCGGTTCAGCCCGCACAAGCGTATGGCAGCGGCGCGTCCTTGTACTTCTTGTACCCCAGCGCGGTCAGTCGAATCACACCTCGAACTTGTTCTTCCACAAGTCCTTCATTCCTCAACTCCGCGATGGCCAAACGGGCGTAGGAAGAATCGACAGTTTGCTTGGACAGGATTAAAAACTGATCGCGATCCTGTTCGTAGCGAAGAACCAGCGCGACGAGAAAGCCGTCCCGGATGTTTTGCACAGGCATGACGCGATCTTAGGCATGCGAGCACGACTCCGGAATGGCCCTTCGGTGGCGGTCGTGGTCACCTGTGTTCATCTTGAGTTGTCCTTCTGCATGCCTGGCAATGAACATTGGTAACCACGCGATTTTCCCTTTACGGTGAAATGCATGTGGAGGTTCGCAAGTGTTTGAAAAAATGGTGAGCGCGGTAGGAATCGAACCTACAACCTACTGATTAAGAGTAGGCGAGCCTGATAGGGCCTTCCACGTCTTACTACTTTTAAGAATCAATGACTTACCGACAATCAAGCCCGCACGGGAGCA
>Ga0224558_1000784_pt1 | contig 36431 bp, 27 predicted proteins | sample 714S32024metaG_FD_180682 | JGI IMG/M metagenome (GOLD analysis project Ga0224558, IMG submission 180682) | Peat soil microbial communities from Stordalen Mire, Sweden - 717 S3 20-24 | ecosystem: Environmental > Terrestrial > Soil > Wetlands > Peat | place: Sweden: Norrbotten County, Stordalen... | reverse complement strand
CCCCGATCCACAAGCAGGCGATGAGGTCTCCTTCGTGGACCCGGCCGGCTCGGCGGTCCTCGTCGAGCAGGATCAGCGTGCTGGAGGCCGAGGTGTTCCCATAGTGGTCGACACCGATCGGAACCCGCTCGGGGGGAAGGCCCAGCATCTCTGCGGCTTGGCGGACCACTACGCCGTTCGCTTGGTGCAGGTACCAACGAGCGACCGAGTCGATGTCGAAGTCCGTCCCCGTTGTCGGCTTGACCTTGGTGGGCCAGTCCTCTTGGAGCATCTGGAAGTTCCGCATCATGAGTGGGACGAAGACTTCGGCGACTTTGACTCCGTCCATCAAGAAGACGTTGTCGGCGATGTTGGCCTCGGAGGTGTGATTGAGGCAGCCGCCCGCGGGATAGGTCACGAGGGTGACGTCCGGATTGGTCTCGTAGCGCACCGAGAGAAGCCCTTTCGGAGCACAGTCGGGCTCGTGTGGGGCCGACCGGAAGACAACGGCACCTGCACCGTCGGCGAACATCAGGGGTGCCAGCCAGCCCATACCGCTCGGGTGCTTGTAGTAGTAGTCATGGACGTCGGGACCGAAGTAGCCCGACGGGCAGTTGCTCGCCACCACCACAGCGGTGGAGGGCACCGCGGAGACCACCAAGGCGGCGGCGGTGCGAAAGCCCGGGGCTAGACCGGCGCAGCCGAGGTTGTGGTGGACCAAGTCGACGTCACGGCGCAATCCGAGCTCGTTCATCAAGTAGCGAAAGTGGTCTTGGCAGGTGACCGTGTCTGGGGTCGAGGTGACGTGCACAAACACGTCGACGTCACTGGCGTCGATTCCAGCGTCGTCCAATGCTGATGACGTCGCCCGTAACGCCAGATCACCGTCGTAGATGCCGCCGTCAGCCCGGCTGCGCTTCCGTCGACCGCCGAACTCGTAGTCCAGCCGACGCTCATGAATAGCCAGGTGCTTCACGACCCACTCCGGCTCGAGCAATCTGCCATCGGGCCGGGCCGGATGCAGGTACTTGAGGATCTCCTCGTTGGAGACTCGATGCTCAGGCAGAAATGAGCCGACCCCGGCCACTAACACCTGTGGAACCGGCGCGGCACCCATCGGAGCGTTCATGGCGCTACCTCCCTTTCCTGATTGGCCAAACACCCCCCTGCCAGTGGCCTATCATCCCCATTCAAGTACGACCCAAGGGCACTGTGAAGGGGCGAAGGTCCCTAACCTCCCCCACAATTTGCACCGTCGGCCTGGCTGCGGGAACGAAAGCCCGCACCCGGACCAGAGCGAGCGCAGCGTGTGGGTGCGGAGAACCTCATCCAGGCCGTTGACCTGGGGATTTCACTTCGGCGAACGTGACCGAGGAAATGGCGACCTGGTGCACGGTCATCTGCTTGTGACATGACGCGTTTGGGACCGTCGAGGTACAAGAGAGCTTCTGAGGCGAACCAGGCGTGCTGGCCACGCACGCTCGGTCGGCCCACCTGGCCCTAGCTCAACGCCGGCGTCGCACCTTGCTTGGCGCACGGTGCCGTTGGACAGCGATGGGCCCTGCCTCGAAAAGGCGACGCAGCCCACGTTCGACCTCTTGGGCGAGGATGATCCCAGCCGCCTCACGGGCGATCGGGCGAAGAGCGGTAATTGCCGAGGCGAGCTCGTCTCTCGGCGCCGGCCCAGCAAAGCCGGCGCCGGAGCGTTCGACGAACAGCACGATCAGGTCGTCGACCGCTCGGGCTAGCCGCCGCCGAAGCAGTTCCGTCGCCTGGCCCGTCACTTCGACGTCGATCCCGGCGTCGTGGAGCTGGAGGACGAGGTCGAGCAGGGCTGGACTCCGAACCAACCACGACCCTCCGGGCTGACGCTCGAGGTAGCGAGACCGCTCGAGCTGGCCTCGCAACCCGGCTGGCCTCGCTCCAAGGACGTCCGTGAGCTCGCCGTCGCTGACGACCCTTGGTTGGTCCTCGGACCAGGGTCCACCCAGGGAGTCGTCCAGGCCCAGCCAGTCGCCCACCGATATGCCCGGGCTGGCCCGCCTGCCGAGTAGGTGGCGGATGGCGCTCAAGGTGAGCCCACGGTCTCGGAGCTCGGCAATGAGGCGGAGCCGTTCCAGGTGACTCTCTCGGTAGACGGCGGCCCGGCCCTGGCGGTCCGGTCTCGGGAGCACGTCGATTGACTGGTAGAAGCGGATCGTGCGCACCGACACCCCGGAGCGCGCTGCCAACTCGGCGAGCCGGTACCCAGGGTCCTGTTCAGGGGTGTCCACAGCCCCAGTGAACCACAGCCCGGCTTGTTTCTGACAGCAATCAATGTCACACTTCTCTAACAGCGATCACTGTCAGAATGACTCTGGTTGCCTGTCAGGAGAGCGCCATGCCATCCGATGCGAAGTCGACGCCGTTGAGTCCGGTCAGGAAACAAGCGGCTCGGGCGGCCAGCAGCCACGCCGAAGCGGCACCCGCGCCGGCGGCGACACCCCCGAGGGCGGACCGATCGCCCGGCGGAAGGGACATAACCGATCGTCCGTTCCGGCTCCGCACCGTCCGGATCCATGGCCACGACGTCACCTATCGCATGGCCGGTGAAGGCCCGACCGTGGTCCTGATCCATGGCATCGCCGGGAGTTCGACGACCTGGCGGGCGGTGATGCCTGCGCTGGCCGAGCACTTCACCGTGATTGCCCCAGACCTGCTCGGCCATGGGCATTCGGCGAAGCCCCGCGGCGACTACTCGCTCGGCGCCTACGCCAGTGGGGTTCGCGACCTCTTGGCCGTCCTGAACCAGGACCGGGTCACGGTGATCGGCCACTCGCTTGGCGGCGGCGTGGCTATGCAGTTCTCCTACCAGTTCCCGGAGCGGGTCCAACGGCTGGTGCTGGTGGCATCCGGTGGGTTGGGCAAGGAGGTAAGCCCACTGCTCAAGGCGGTCACCCTGCCGGGCGCCGAGTACGTGCTCCCCGTGCTGCTCCACCGGCGGATCCGGGAAGTAAGTGAGTCGCCTGGGCGGCTGGCCAGCAGGGTGGGATGGCGACCAAGCGACACCCTCGCTGAAGTATGGCGCAGCTACACCACCTTGACCGATCGCCACGGCCAACAGGCCTTCATCCACACCGTCCGGGCGGTGATCGATGTCGCCGGCCAGCGGGTCAGCGCTCACGACCGGCTCTACCTGGCTCAGGCCCTGCCAACCCTGATCGTCTGGGGCGACCGAGACCGAATCATCCCCGTGTCCCACGCCCACCGGGCCGCCGAGGCCATGCCGGGCGCTCGTCTCGAGATCCTCGAAGGAGCCGGGCACTTCCTACCTTGGCGGGATGCCGACCGGTTCCTCCCCATCCTCAAGGACTTCCTCGAATCGACGACACCGGCACACGTGCCTGAAGCACGCTGGCGCGAACTCCTCATCAGCGCGCCGACCGACGACGAACCCGAGTAATTTGGTCGCTGAGCTCCGGGGTTGCCTACTTGGACGAGCTGCCGGTGCTGTTGAGTGCGCTGCTGTTCGCCTTGACGACCCCTACTACCAGCTGGGTCGATGCCCCGGCCATCTGTTCGGTCATCTTGAACGCCGAGTCGATGATCTTGCGGCGAGGCTCGTCTTCCGAACTCACATCGGGGAACACTCCATTCACAGGCTCGAGGAGCCTCCGCACCGCCTCAAGCGCCGAATCCTCGACGTCGCGCGCCGACTCGATCAGCTTGTTCATGCGCTCGACCGTCTCATCTTGCTCAGCAGTGGTCATGGATCAGTCCGTGGCAAACCCTGCACATGGACAGGCCAACACTGAAACGCCGGTCCCGGAATCGATAGCAACCGTGTGCCTCGCCCTGCTCCTTTCGAGCTGCGGTACCAGCTCGCCAGTCAGTACGCCCGCTAGCTCGTCAGCCACGCCACTGCACGTCGCCTGGATCAATGAGACGGACGCGTTCCACCATTCGGAGTTCACGCCTTCCATTGCCTAGCTGTCGGATCGCACGCAGCTACGTGCTCGGATCCGGCTGAGCTCCATCCGCCGCACGTTGGCGTAGGAGGTGCTGCAGATCTGTGGCACTGAAGTGTGCTGGCTCCGTGGTTTCTAGGAAGTCGACAAGCACCCGAAGGAACTCATCGGGGGTCTCTACGTGGGGAAAGTGTCCCGCATCCTCAATGATCTCGAGGCGACTGCCAGGAATGGCTTCATGGGCCGCGTAGGCATGGCTGACGGGAATGACGGTGTCCTGTCTGCCCCACACGATGAGTGAAGGCATCTGCGCCGCCAGGTAAAGCCTGTCCATAGCACTCACTGCCTGGCCCCCAGGGTCGATTACCGCCCGAATCGTCCGCACGAAGGCCCGCCGGTTGGCAGACTCGGTGAGGGAAGCGTAGGCACTCCACATCTCGGCGACCCGACCCATACGGACTCCACGTCTGTGAAGCATCCGGCTGATGTCATTCCCCTTCTCGCGCACCACCGACGGGAACAGCACCGGCATCACGTACTCGCTGCCCGGAAGCGTCATGAGGCGCAGCATCCAGCTCACCTCCCGCCCGAGCCCCCCGCTATCGACGAGGACGATCCGCTCACAGCATTCGGGATGCTGGTAGGCCAGCTGCAACGCCACACCGCCGCCGAACGACTGGCCCACGATGCTCGCCCGTTCCACACCGAGCGCGCCGAGCAGGTCCCGCATGCCGCTGGCGTACGCACCCAAGGAATAGTCCGAGTGGCTTGGCGGAGTGGCCGTGACCGATCAGGTCGGGGGCGATGACCGTGTAGCGATCGGCTAAGGCCGGCATCACCTCCCGCCACGCTCGGGAGCTGCCCGCAATCCCGTGGATGAGCAGGAGCACCGGCCCGTTGCCCTCCATCCGATACCCAACCTCGTGGCCGTGGATGGACACATGGTGCAAGTCGAAGCTCATGCACCATTGTCCCCCACATCCCTCAGCACGGGGAGCGGCGATCCAACAGGTCTGGGTGGCAGCCATCCGGCCGCCACCGTGGTTCGGGGCGGCCTAGGGTCGCATCCTGGGGACGCCCCGGCACGCACCCACGTACAAGCCGGCCCCCACTGGAGGCCTCCCGCGTTGAGATTCACTCATACCGGCACCGTGGGCCGGGCGAGCGAGCTCCTGCTTGTTCCCACTGCGACCTTTAGGGCGGATGAGGCCCATCCCGGTAGCGGGGACGTCCTGCTCCCGGCAGCGGGAATGGCCTCCGAGCCCTCCTGTGGTCATTATGGGGTTCCGTAACCCGCCGGGGCCGAGGAACGAGCGAGTGCCGCCCCCCACCTCTCACGGTCCAGCCACGGTCGGGTGAGAGGAGCGGTGCTCCGCAGCCCGCCCGGCAACGCTCATCCCGGAAGTGCGACCCGAGAAGACGCAGTCCGCAAGGGACAGACCGCTGACGTAGCTGCGGGACGCCACACCGGCTGCACAGCGACCTGCCGCGTACAGCCCCTCGATGGCGGTGCCGTCGGTCCGCAGGACACGCTGGTCCGCGTCGACGTCGAGCCCGCCGAGGGTGATGCACGGAGCCGGAAAGATCAGGCTGTCGAGATGGCAGGGCACCGCTGCGAAGGGGCCCGGCCCGAGGGGCCGGAACAGCTCGGCCGGCTTGCCCATCGGATCGGGTCGACCGCTCCGGGCACACTTGTCGTACTCGCGGAGTGTCGCCTCGAGTGCCAAGGGCGGGACATCGATTTTGGAGGCCAGCGCCGCCAGGGTAGGTGCCGTCGTCCGGTTGAGGTACAGGTTGATCGAGCCGAACAGCCTGGTGAAGACGATGTGGTTGGCCCTGCCGTCGAGCAGCTGGCGCAACGGCCGGCTGTGGAGCGGGGGAGCGGCGTGGATCTCGGTCCGCACCTCGCGCCGGGTGGCGGCGTCGACCACCAGCCACGCCCGACCGCCGTGCTCAGCGATCCGGGCCGACAGCGTCGCGGCGTAGAGGGTCTCATCGCAGATGCGCCGGCCCTCTGCATCGACGAGGACCCCGGCACCGAAAGCCGCGGGCGGAGCGTAGAAGCGCGACGCCCCGCAGTGGTCCATGAGCCGGACTGCCGCCCCGGCGTCCTGTGCCGCGACGATCCCCGAGCCGTCGTCGCCGGGGGTCCCGAGCGGCATCGCCGCTTCGTAGGCCGGTGCGACCCGGTGCATCAGCTCCCGGTTGTAGGAGAAGCCCCCGGTGGCCAGCACCACGCCCTGGCGCGCGTACAGGCGGACTCTACGGCCGTGGCGCTCCTCGAGCGCTACCACCGCGTCCGTCAGCCGCCGGGGGACCCGGCGCACGAGCGCGCCGGCCACGTCGATGAGGCGGTAGGCGACGGCGTGGAGGAGGCGCGTCAGGAGGTCCGGGCGCAGGACGACCAGGTCGACCCCGGTCACCCGGCCGTCGTCGAGTACAAGCCGGACCAGCCGCGCCGGGGCGCGGACATCCACACCGGCAGCTGCGGCGGCGCGGTGGAGGGAGGCGACCAGGTCGTGACCGCTCATCCCGGCCCCTGCGACCCGATGGCCGCGGGGGACGGCCGGCACCGATGCGGCGAAATGCTTCTCGTTGCCTGAGAAGTAGAGGCCCGTCGAGTCGTCGACCGGGACCACCGCCTTGGCCGGGTCGAAGCGCATCGGTACCGACACACCGTGGGTCGTCAGCCAGCCGAGGTCCTCGAGACTTCGTTCGCAGAACTGGCGCAGTCGCGGATTGTCCGCGCCCACTCCCTCCTCCAAGGCGAGGTACTCGAGCATCTGCCCGGCATCATCGTCGAACCCCGCGGCGCGCTGCTGCTCGGTCCCCCCGCCGGCATAGATGACGCCGCCGCTGCGCGCCGAGGCCCCGCCCCGGCCCCATCGGTCCAGCGCAACCACCGAGGCGCCCCGTTCGGCGGCCTCGACGGCGGCGACACTTCCGGCGACCCCGAAGCCGACCACGACGACGTCGACCGTCTCCTCATCCTCCGCCCATGCCCTCGCACCCGTAGTCATTCCGTTCACTGTGCTCATGGCGCTCCCTTCCCGCTGACCGCCGGCACCAAGGAGTCGAGATGCCAGCTCCCGATCTCCGCATAGGCGATCTTGCCGATCGGCGACTTCGTGGTGAGGTGGTAGTCACGGGACTCGGCGAGGGGCATCCCGGTCGACGTGGCGAACCACCAGGTCTCGTCAAGGGTGCCCGACTGGCCTCCCGTGATGGTCTGGCGCCGTGTCATTTCGATGGCCTGCACGGCCCGGGTGCCCACCTCGATGGTGCGGACGCCGACGATGGTGACCGGTCCGGCGGCGGTGCTCGTTCCGGCCACGGCGGTGTTGGTGCCCGTGCACCGGTGGGCGAAGACCTCCCCCGAGCGCGGCGACTCGACGACGATGGGGCTCGGCGGGTTGCAGGTGAACCGGGCCAGGTTCGTCACGGACGTCAGGCCGAAATTCCAGGTCAGGGAGTTCCTCTGGGCCTCGAGTAAAAGGCGCCCGTCCTTGGGGCAGAAGTCGTACTCGTGCCAGTGAGCGGTGTTGTAGTCGAGATGCCAACGCCAGCAGCCGTCGGGCAGGTAGGTGACCGAGACAGGCATGACCGCGCTGTCGTGGATCGTGTCGGGCGGCACGGCGATCTGTTCGAACCCTGAACCCGAGGCGCGGTACACGCCGGCCGGCGGCAGGGCGAAGGACCGGGGAGTCGGCACGGTGGTGGTGGTCGCCTCGAACGCCCGTGCGGCCGAACGCAGCGACCGGGCCCCCGGCAGCGACCGGAACACGTAGCTCCCAACGACGACCGCCACCGCGACCGCGACGATCGCGGCCACGGCGAGTAGCACGATGCGCAGGTGGTGCGACCGGTGGGACGTCGATCCGTCGGGCCGGGTCGTGCGCTCACGGGCTTCCGTCTCTCCCCCCGGAACCATGCCGCCACCTCCGTAGCCGCGGCACCGGGAAAATCCCGGCGGCGGGGCCCGTCGCGAGCGTACGCCCCCGGTCTCCTGGCCGACAGAGCCGGAAGTCCCTATCCCGGCACCCGACAGTCGGCGCTGCCCCGCTACCGCGCGTACGCTGCTCCTATGAGCGCGGAACGGAGGCCGGCGCCAGGAACCGTGGTGGTGACCGGTGCGAGCGGCTTCGTGGGCGTGCACCTCGTCCGAAGGCTGCTCGAGGACGGTTGGCTCGTTCGCACTCTCGACCTCCGTCCGACCGTGGGGGTCGACCCGGCCGACGTGGAGCACACCGTGGCCGACGTCCGCGATGGTCGGGCTGTGGGCGCCTGCCTGGTCGGTGCGGACCTCGTGTACCACCTCGCTGCCAAGATCACGCTCGCCAGCGGCGACCCCGAGGCCTGGGAGATCAACACCGTCGGGCCGGCCACGGTAGCTGCCGCGGCACGGGAGGCGGGCGTGTCCCGGCTGGTCCACTGCTCGTCGGTGCACGCCTTCGACCTGCTCCGGTCGCGACCCCTGCTGGACGAGCACAGTCCCCGGTCGACGGATCCCGGGCGGCCCGTCTACGACCGGTCCAAGGCGGCCGGCGAGGCCGCGGTGCGCCGCGTCGTCGACGAAGGGCTCGACGCCACGATCGTCAACCCGACGGGCATCTTCGGGCCCGTCGACTTCGGGCCATCGCGGATCAACGCCATCATCGACCAGGCGGCCCGGGGGCACCTCCCGGTGGTGGTGGAGGGAGGGTTCGACTGGGTCGACGTGCGGGACGTCGTCGAGGGGCTCGTGTCGGCATCCGAACGGGGTCGCCGGAGTGAGAGCTACCTCCTGCCGGGCCACCAGGCAACGGCGATGCACCTCGGACGCCTGGCCGCGGGGTTGAACGGCCACCTCGGACCGGTCATGGCGCTCCCCGCAGGAATGGCCCGGCTCATTGCACCGCTCGGGGAGCGTGTCGGCCGATTGCTGCACTCCGAGGCATTTACCCCCGCCTCGATCGGGACCCTCCTCGACGACCCGCTCGTCGACGGGACGAAGGCCCGCACGGAACTCGGCCACGACCCGCGGCCGCTCGAGGACTCCGTTCGCGACACAGTGCGGTGGTTCGAAGGCGTGCCCCGGCCCTGACCGAATCCCCTGCGGGCCAAGAGGGTGACTTCGGAAGCGGTCCGGCGCCACGGGACCACGTGCTCTCGAGGACAGTGATGCCTGACGTTTGGTGGTTCCGGGAGTGACTTCGCCGAAAAGCTGCTCGTCAAGGTGCAGGGCCGGCCACGCAGGCCATGAGTCGCTTCCGCTTGCCCTCCCGGACCCCCTGGCGATGGGCGTCGAGGACGAGCTGGCGATATACGACGTTCCTCGCCTGCCGCTTGAGGGCCCCCACCGCTTCCCGCTTGGTCTTGCCCTCGGCCACCTTCCTGTCGAAGTAGGCCCGGCCCTCCGAATGGGTCTGGCGGATCTGACAGATGGCGACCATGTGGATCGCATGGTTGAGCTGACGGTTCCCCCTCCGGGACAGCCGGTGCACGACTCGGGCACCTGACGATAGCCCTGCGGGTGCCACGCCGGAGTAGGAGGCGAACTGGTCCCGAGAGGCGAACCGGCGAACGTCGCCGGAGTAGCCGATCAGCTCGCGGGCCAGGATCGGTCCGATGCCGAAGAGCTCGGTGAGCAACGTCCCCGATGCTCGGAGTGCCCTCTTGATGCGCCGCCGGAATTCCTTCAGCTGGACGTCGAGCCGACGCACGTCATCCAGCAACTCGAGGGCGAGCTCACCGCGGGCGTGCTCGACCGGTGTGATGGGCTCGAGGTGCCCGAGCAGCCGCTCGGCGTCCGAGACGTTGAGTCCCCTGACGATTCTCACTGGCGAGAGGTTCGCCAATGCCGCGTGCAGCCGGGACACCAGCTTGTCCCGGAGCCTGCCAATGTCGTAGTTCCGCTTGGCCAGGAGACGGAGCACCTTGCCGTGGTCTGCAGGCTCGACGGTCCGGAGCGCGGCTGCCCGCAGGGCGGCGATCGCCACCGAGAGGGCGTCGTTGGGGTCGTTCTTGTTCGACTTCCCCGACCAGAGCACCCGCACCCTCGAGGCCAGGGTGGCCGGCACGTCGAGGATGTGCTCCTCGGCTCCGACGAGCTGCTGGCGAGCAGGTAGCCGAGCCCTCCGGCCGACTCGGAATCTCCGTGAAATTTGGACACGAAGAACGTGGTTTCATCGAGGAATAGCCGCGCCACTGTCGATGCATTGCAAACATGCCAAGCTCTCTTCCTCGGATTGCCGTCTTCGCCGTGTGGTGGCATTGCATTGCCTTCAAGAGGGCTCGCGAGAAGTTCTGCGCGCACCGCTAGGGTCGAGGATGGCCGTCTTGACCGGAGCGGGCTGATTGTCATCAATGGGCAGTAGAGAGGCACGTACGAAGGAGCGAGCATGACGACACTTCAGAATGCTGTGGACATCGGACGCCAGGATCGTTTTCTGGCCGTCGTGTCAACGTTGAGGGCGGACGCCACGATCCAGTCCTCGGTAGTCAACGCCGGCATCCTCTCCCATCCAGTCAGTGGAGCAGAGGTGGCCGGATTTGTCACGGCCGGTAAGGCGAAGCTGACCAACCTTCGGAAACGACCACAGGTGAGCATCACGTTTCGATCAGGGTGGCAGTGGGCAACGGTCGAAGGTCGGGCCGAACTCATAGGACCTGATGATGCTCACCCGGTCATCGATGCTGAGAGGCTTCGCCTGCTGCTGCGCGAAGTGTTCACGGCGGCCGGGGGCACTCACGACGACTGGGATGCCTACGACCGGATCATGGCTGAGGATCGACGCGCCGCCGTGCTCGTCAGCGTTCTGCGGCTCTACAGCAATTGAGCCATCACTGGAGCAGGCAGATCCTTCCTGCGCTCGGGCGCGCTGGACCGCCAGCTCGCAAGTGCTCGAGCAATTCCGAGATCGCCTCGGATTGGCTCGCCCACATCTCGACTGCGGCCTCAGCTGGACCAGCTGAGGCCGTGGATCCCGTCTTCAGCTACTGAGGCTGATGTGATCCGAGGTATCCCGTCGGTCGCGTACGGCTGGGGCTGCCGATGGGCTGAATGGCTCAGTGCCACATGCCGTGGAGCTCACACACGGCGGCACGTCAACACCGGACCCACTCCGATCCGTATCACGCTCTCCCTGACGGGTCAGGAGACGGCGACAGTGCGGGCATAGACCAGTGTCGTGATCCTGTCCTCGGAAAGGTCGATGAGCTCGACCTCGATCGGTGCATCGGGTCCGTCGCCCAGGAGTCGGGTTCTAGTGCGCACTGGCCCGACCGTCGCCGGCCCGAGATAGCGGAGGTCGAGGTCCGTCACGACGACGGGTGACCCGTAGCGCGTGGTCACCAGGTCCTCGGCCGCGGACTCAGCCACGAGCGCGACCATCGCGCCCTGCAGCGTGCCCGCCGGATTGCGGAGGGCTGGCGTCACGTCGACCTGCACGATCCCCTCCGCCGCGTCGATCACCTCGATGCCTGCCTCGTCACGCAACGGTTGATCGAGTGTGCCGAGCCCGTTGAAGATGTCGGGGGCCTGCTCGGGCAGCACGACCGGCTTCGGAGGATCGCTCTCCTTGCGGGGGACATTCACGAATCCGATGGCCCCGGTTGCGATCGGCGTACTGTCTTCCGCCGTCAGCTCGACCCGACACGTTGCGGATCGTCGGCCCCGCCGCAAGATCGTGTTGGCCGCCTCGATGCGTCCAGGCGCCGGCGTGGGGCGCATCCGAACCGACATGTCGGAGGTAAACGTCCATGCCTCGGGATCCTGATCGAGGAGGATCCCGGCCACGGCATCGATGACGAACGAGAGGACGCTGGCTCGTATGACCCCGTTGTGAAGCGTCGCCGGCATCGGAGTGAGTTCGAGCGTGAGGTTACCTCCGTCGAACCGAGCCATCACCCCGAGCCGACCGGGGACCGACATGACTTGACGGGATATGTCGGTCACGTACTCTCCAGAATCGAGGTGGGAATCGGATTGTACGGGCGACGGAGTGCGCGGTTACAAGAATCCACTCTGGGATGCAGACCGAATGTCCCATTCCGGGCGAGCCAACTATCGCGCGCACCGACGCAGCCGAGTGACCCATCGCGAGTAAGAACCGACTACTTCCAAGCCACGTTGGAACTCGACACCAGTGTAACCATTCACGTGCCTCAGCCCCGAACGACTGAAAATCACCCCTGACCTCGCGATTCGCTGAGACGGTCCAATGTTGCCTGAATTTCAGGCATGTCGGAAGGGGATGGTGACCGTCTTGAGGCGGAGATCGAATCTCTGCGGGAGCTGACCGCGGCCCAGTCCGTCGAGATCGAACGCCTCACACGCATGGTCGACGAGCTCCCCCGGCGGTTGGACAAGGGCTCGAGGAACCCGTCCTCCCCGCCGTTTGCTGACTCTCCCAAGCATCAGGCCGAGGCCACCAGGACCCGGGCCGAACGCCGGGCCGAGGCCAAGGCGAAGCGGAGGGACGAGGTGGAGCGCAACCGGGGCAAGCAACCCGGAGCCCCGGGCCAGAACCTCTCGATGCGGTCCGATCCCGACGAGACCGTCGACCACGAGCCGACCTGTTGTGCGTCGTGCGGAGAGGACCTCGGCGATGCCCGCGTGGAGGGCATCGAGTGGCGCCAGGTCTTCGACACCCCGGAACCGACCATCATCACCACCGAGCACCGCTCGGTCCGCAGACGGTGCTCATGCGGAAAGCTGAACACGGGAGCCTTCCCGAGCGAGACCACCGCTCCGACCAGCTATGGACCGAACGTCCGGGCAGCCGCCCTCTACCTCCTCCACGGCCAGCACCTCTCGGTCGAGCGGACAGCCGAGGCCATGTCGGCCATGCTCGGAGCAGACGTCTCCACCGGGTTCGTCGCCTCCCTCGCTCGAGAGGCAGCCGGAGGCCTCACCGGCTTCGTCGAGGAGATCCGCCAGCGGTTGCGAGACGCCGCCCTTGTCCACGTCGATGAGACCTCCGACCAGGTCAAGACGGACAAGTGGTGGTTCCACGTGGTATCCAACGAGCTCTACACCTACCTGTTCGCCAGCCCCACCCGAGGCAAGGATGCCCCCGACGAAGCGGGAGTGCTCGGCGCCTTCGGTGGCGTCATGGTCCACGACCGCCTGGCCATGTACTTCAAATACGACCAGGCCACTCATGCGGTCTGCGGATCCCACCTCCTTCGAGACCTCGCCGCCGTCGGTGTCGAGTGGGACCAGGGCTGGGCACACGACATGGCGATGCTGCTCACCGAGGTGAACAACGCTGCCCACGATGCACGGGCCAAGGGCCGGAGCCATCTGTCCCGCCGGATGCTCGCCGGGTTCCTGGCCCGTTACGAATCCCTCACCGCCGCCGGTCTTGCCGCCAACCCGACACCGATCGGGCGTGACCGTGACTCCATCGAGAAAGACGGCTTCAAGCTCGCTACTGCACTCACGAATCTCGAGCCGGAGGCCACCCGGTTCCCCACCGAACTCGGCGTGCCCTTTTCGAACAACCAAGCCCAGCGAGCACTTCGCATGGCCAAGTTGCACAAGAAGATCAGCGGGTGCTTCCAGAGCGACGACGGTGCACGATCGTTCGCCACCATCCGCTCCTACCTCGCCATCGCACGCAAGCACAGCGTCGGAGCGCTCTACGTCCTTGCCCAGTTGTTCCGCGGTGACGCATGAATGCCACCGGTCACCACCTGATCGCCACGCCGTCTCGACCGATCGCCGCTGACGACCTGGCTCCATTGAGGGCGCTGACGTCAACACCCCACCGGCGGATCCGGATCGTTCCGGTCACGCCTCGTATGAGCCACCGAGTGGCTCGAGCTGGATACCGAGTGCCGACGAGACTACCAAGGCAGCCGAGGTCTACCCCCGCCACTACCGTTTTCCCATGGCACCTTCCATCGGCACCCACGAAATCGGACCAAGTAACGCAAGCCTGAAGGCGCTCACTACCAAAGCCGGCCTGGGCGCCAGACTGGCCCACGACTTGACCCTCGAAGCCAAGGCGTGGAGTGGATCGATAGTGCTTGACAACGCCAACCTGGCTGCCTCGAACGTCGAGGTGACCGTCGCGGCAGCATCATTGGCGGTGGTCGACTCCACGGGAGGCGTCAAGCCACTCAGCGACGGGGACCGTAGGGAGATCGCGAGCAACATCAGCGAAAAGGCCCTGCTCACCACCGAGTACCCGGACATTACCTTTCGTTCCACCAGCATCAGCGGGCAGTCGGGAGCGTTCACCGTCACAGGTGATCTGACGATCAAGGGGACCACCCGTCCGATCAGCCTCGCAGTGACCGTCGGCGACGACGGCCAGGTGACCGTGCGGGCCACGGTGGTCCAAACCCAGTTCGGCATCAAGCCCTATTCAGCGATGCTCGGCACCCTCAAGATCAGTGATGCGGTCGAGGTTCGGGCCACCCTGACGCTGCCGGCATCCTGATCTGGGCGTGCTCAGCTCGCATGGCTGAGCTCAGTCCTCAGGACAATGTCTTCATCTTCGGTAGGTGAGAACCTACGGGTGCGCATGTCCTCCCTTCCCCTGGGTGAGGAATTCGTCACAGCAGGAGGTCGGGCAAGGCTGGCACCGGCGCGCCGCCACCTTGGCGCCCGTAGTCAGGGCGATTCCTCTCGGATCGAGCAAATGCGGAGCGCCATGACGAGTAGACAACCTTCCCTTCGATCAGGAAGGTGCCCGCTTGCGCCTCGGCAGAACGTCATCTTGGGATGGTCCAGTGCTGAACAGCACATACGAGGGTGATGAGTGCCCCTGACCTCCGGATTCAGCTCTCGGGATAGTGCACCTCGGCCACGGAGCCATGGTTCGATGGCTCAATGGTGATTCCACTGGGTAGGGCCTGCTTCAGCTCCTCGACGTGACTGATCACGCCGACAATTCGGCCACCGTCCTCGAGGGAGCGCAGGACGTCGATCACCGCATCCAGGGACTCCGAATCAAGCGAACCGAACCCTTCGTCCACGAAGAGTGCCCCCATCTCCCGATTCGAACCACTGGAGACGACATCAGCGAGGCCAAGAGCGAGCGAGAGCGCCGCCATGAACGTCTCGCCCCCAGACAGGGTCGTGGCCGCTCGGGACTGGCCCGTATTGACATCGAAGACGGCAAGGTCCAGGCCAAATGCCTTCCGACCGTCAGTCACGGCATCGGCAAGCTCGAGGGCGTACCGACCATCTGTCATCATTGCCAGTCGGCTGTTGGCCTGGAACAGCACCCGTCGAAGGTAGTCAGCGAGCACCCAGTTCTCGAGGGACAACTTCGTCGCCACCGAGCCACTCCCCTGGCCTGCGCATAGTTCGGCCAATGCGTGTGCCTCCTCGAAGGCGCGACGGGTGGCGGCAATCGCTTCAGACTGCGAAGCAAGTCGCACCGGTGCTCCCCGTATCACGGCGACCTCGGCATCAAGAAGCGCCTGGCTGCCGATCAATTCCTCATGGTGTCGATCAGCCGAATTCCGCGCTTCGATCTCCGCTGCAGGATCGGGGCGCTCTGCCGGGCCCTTCTGTGCTTCGTAGGCGGCGATGACTTGGCGGACCCGGGCCCTTCGGTCTCGGCGGGTCACCAGTTCCTTAGCTCTACTGGCTACCTCGTCTGCCGGCATGGCGAGGGCAAGTAGCTCCGTCGGTTGGCCAAGACCGAGCTCCGCCATCTTCGGAGCCAGGAGTCCGAGCGCTTGATCCCGAGACGAGGCTGCCTCGGACGCAGCCCTGGCCGTCTCGATGAACGCTTCCAGAGTGGACGCAAGGCTCGCACGTGCCGCCGCGGCCTCCTCCATCGAGGTGTAGGAACCGTGGGTGGCAACAAAGGCCTCCTGATCCTCCACCCAGCGCGCTTGCCTGGCAGCAAGAGTCGCCCCATCTGTCGCCAAAGCCTTGTCCTCGGTGGCGTAGGTCTCCTTGGCTTCGGTCAACTCGCTGGTCGTGGAAGAAAGCGAAGCTTCGGCCTCGGCCTCGTCGGCAATTGCATGCTTGACGACCTCCAATGCGGCCAATGCTGCGCTCCGCTCTCCCGTGAGCGCTGCCACGTCACCTGCCTCGCCCAAAGCGCCGAGCTGGTCGTTCGCTTCCCGAAGACGCCCTTCCAGAGCGGATCGCTTCTCCGTGGCCTCTCGCGCGCTGTCGCCAGCCGACTTGAGTTCAGTATCGCTCGGTGTTCCCTCCGTTCTCTGGGCCGGACGTGGATGCTCGGTCGAGCCACAGGTGGGACAGGCCTCGCCCTCCTCTAGGGTCGCTGCCAGCACACCGGCCTGCCCGGCTCGCCAAGCGTCGAAGATCTTGTCCGAGACCGCCTTCGCCTCTTCCTCCTGCTGCTTGGCTGCTGTCACTTCGCCAACGAGTTGCTTGACCTCACTCGTCTTCTGCTCGACACTCCGTGCGAACTCGAGAGCCGTGTCGACCGTGGTCAGACGGATGTTCGCAGGCTCGAGGCCCTTGGCCACCTCGCCGAGTTCTGAGATTCGCCTTTGAAGCATCTCGAGCGCCTCGGTCTTCTCATTGAGGGCTTCTCCTGTCGCCTGATGGTTCTGAATACGCGCCCTGAGGTCCTTGCGCTGCCCGTCGAGGCCTGTGCGCTGGGCCTCAAGGGCGTCGAACGCCCTTGCCGCTTCGGCAAGACCTTGGGCTTCAGTCGAGATCCGCTGGGCAAGCTGGGTGGCCCTGATCGGGTCCTCGAGCGCCGCTGCATCGAGTGGATGCAGCTCAGCTCTGATGCGATCCTGTGCCTCCTTGAGGAGCGGCTCGAGGTTGCCCAAGACCTCGGTGCTCTCCTGCCATGCGTGAAGAGTCGGGGTCAGCGTGGCGACATCCTTTGCCCGGTCGATGGCAGTCGAGATCTCTCCGTCAGTGATCTTTTCGGCTTCGAACCCTTGGGCGACGATGAGAGCGGCCTGCCACGCATCCCACTGTTTGATCAGCTCATTGGTGGCGGCAAGGGCCGCCGAAGCCGTCTCTGCCTCCTGTTTGGCCGAAGTGACCAGGGCGGCCATGACGCTGCTTAGACGCCCCACCTCCTCGGCCACTACGGGAAGGGCGTCAACGGTGACGCCTTCTTCGAGAACGTCGGTGAGCCCATGTTCCGCATCGTCTGGGAGCTGGGCGACCACGATCTCGAGAGCCACGTCGAGGCGCTCCAGAAGGATGCTCTGCTCGGCTGACGCCTCCTCGAACAGAGCCTTCCGTTCTGCTGCCACCGCCTTCAATCGCTCGGTCGTAGCCGTGAACACTTCGATCGGGAAGAGTCGACGGAGCAGGGTGGCACGGTTCTTGGTGTCGGCCTTCAGGACCTCCTCGAACTTGCCCTGGGGAATGAGGATGACCTGCTCGAACTGCTCCTTGGTGAGGCCGACGAGCTCGAGGACCTTGGTGGTGACCGCCTGCTTACGGGTGATCACTCCCCCGTCGGCACCAACCGGACGCAGCACCACCGTGCTGGTGTGTTCCATGAAGTCCCCCGCACCTCGTTGACGCGGCTTGAGCTGGGTCGGGGTGCGCTCGATGCACCATGACCCTCCATGGACTTCGAACTCGAGTTCCACCCTGGTGAGCACGGCGGGATCGGCATATTGGCTCCGGACGTGGCCGTCGATGCGGAATCCCGGAAGGTCGTCGTAGAGGGCGTAGACGAGGGCGTCGAAGATCGTGGACTTTCCGGCCCCGGTGGGCCCGGTGATGGCAAACACGCCGTGCCGGCCAAGCTGGCGAAAGTCGATGGTCAGCTCCCTCGCGTACGAGCCAAACGCTTGGAGGGTCAGCGTCAACGGCCTCACGAGTGAGAACCTGCAACTGCAGCAGCTACCGCGTCGAGGACAAGGCTCTGCTCGGTCTCGGTGGCCGGACGTTCACGAAGTTCGGTGAGGAAGTCGAGAACCAGCTCCTCGGGGGACCGGTCCTCGATGGGGTTACCCAGGTCACCTGGACCCAGGATTGGGCCCCTGAGTTGGGTGTCGTAGCGAACGCTGACGATGTGGGGGAAGCGTGCCCGGAGTCGTTCCATCGGCTGGGCTTGTGCGTGTTCGTCGGTCAGCCGAGCGGCCACCCAGTAGTCGCGATACCGTTCGTGCTCGGCGGAGTTCAGCAGGGACTCGAGGCCCCCGGTGATGGTGCAGACCGGCCGACCAACGGGAATGGTCAGCTCCTCGATGGACTCGATCCCGCTGCCAGTCAGCTCGATGAGCCGGACCGACTTGGCGTGGTCCTCGCTGAACGAGTACGGGAGGGGTGAACCCGAATAGGCGACGGTGTCCTGTCCCCCGATCCGTTGAGGCCGGTGGAGATGACCCAGTGCCACATAGTCGAAGCCATCGAAGACACTGGCGTCGACGGCATCAGCGCCGCCGATGGCCAGGAGCTTCTCGGAGTCCGACGTCTGAGCGCCGGTGACAAACGCATGCGCTACGGCAATCGTTGGCATGGACCCCAGGACATTCAATTTGTCACGGCCCGATGTCATGGCGTCGATGAGAGCGTTCTCATGGGTTCGGCGCCGGGGGTTTCCCTCTTCGTCATCCTTCGGTGCCGGGGTGATCTGTGGATCGAGGAAGGGGACCGCCACAATCGCCACTCGCTCATCGCCTGCCTCGAAGACGTAGGGGGTCGGCGGGTGGAGGTCGTCAGCGAAGATGTGGACGCCACCGAGGGCTTGCCGCTTCGCGCCAAAGCCGAGCCGGCGGGGGCTGTCGTGGTTCCCCGAGATCATGATGACGGTGGCGCCGGCCAAACGGATGGCGTTGAGGCCGGCATCAAGCACAGCCACCGCATCTTCGGCCGGTAGCGACCGGTCGTAGATGTCTCCGGCAACGATTACCAGGTCTACCTGCCGGTTACGCACCTGCCCGGCGAGCCACTCCAGAAGCTCCCGTTGGTCGGCTTCCATCGACTCGCGCTCGAACCGCCGGCCGATGTGCCAATCGCTGGTGTGGATGACTTTCATGGTTGCGTCGCGCCCATGCCCAAACCCTGCCATACGGGTGTGACGTCAAAGGGCAGATCCTGTGGGTGGCGAGAATGTCATCCGGGTACCCAGAGTCTCCAGGACCCCGGGCCGATCCGAAGAGGCGGTCACGGAAGCTGATGGACCACCAGCGGCAGCACCGCGTCTGCCCCGGCCTCTCGGAGAAGGGATGCTGCAACCGTCATGGTCCAGCCGCTCCGGTAGGAATCGTCGACCAAGAGGACAGGACCTTCGGTCGGCAGCTGGATTCCTTCACGCAGGCGTAGCCCGGCCAGAAGGGCCTGGACGCGGGGTGCCGAGGCGACGTCTCCGGGCGGGGGTGGCCCAACAGCCTCGAGGGCGTCGATGATCGGGAGTCGGCCGACTTCAGCGATGCGCCGAGCCAGGTCGTCGACCAACCGGGAATGGTGCCGTGACGGCATGGGCACGACGGCTACGGGTCGCGCTTGCCAGCGTTCACGCCAGCGACTCAGGACTGCGATCACTCCGTCAACCACGTCTTGGTCCAGAGCGCGGTCCGGTCCGGTGATGCCTCTTGCCGCCTCTCGCCACTCAGGGGCGTCGGCATAGAGGAGCGCCCGCCCGGCGAGGGCTCCCACTATCCGGCCAGAGCGCCCGCCGCCGAGTCCTCGGGGCCAGAGCTTCCGTGGCTCGATGACGACATCTGCGCCGCGCAGGTAGATCTTCGCTGCGGTTATGGCTCCGGGGTCGATGGCGTAGCCATGGGCCGGGAGGTCGCCGGTGCAGACCGAGCACCGCCCACATGGGCCGGGATCGGGGTCGTCCAGTGCCTGCTGGAGGTACTCCATCAGGCAGCCAAGGCCCCTGGCATAGGACCGCATGAGGTCCGCTTCTGCCGCTCGTGCGGCCCGGATGGCGTCCCATTTGTGCTGGTCGTAGACGTATGGGACACCCGTCGCCCGCCATCCCTCTAGCACTCGCTCGACCGCGCCCTCGACGGCCACGATCTTGACCAGCGACTCGACACGTCCCCGGCGGACGCCGGTCACCGACTCGATCTCGGCCACGCTCATCGGGGACCCGCTGTCGTTCAGTGCGGCCAGGACCTTCTCCACGTTCTCCGGGTCCGGGATCGAGGTGGTTGCGAAGAACTCCCAGAGGCGCTCGTCGCCCTCGGCCGGGAGCAACACGGCCTCCGCTCGATCGATGGCTCGGCCGGCCCGGCCGACCTGCTGGTAGTAGGCGACAGGCGAGTCCCGGGAACCCACATGGAGGCAGAAGCCGAGATCCGGCTTGTCGTACCCCATGCCGAGCGCCGAGGTTGCCACCACCGCCTTCAACCGGTTGGCTCGTAAGTCGTCCTCGATCCGCTCCCGGGCTTCCGCCTCGAGCCTGCCCGAGTAGGCGGCGACCACGTGTCCCCGAGCCGAGAGGAAGCCGGCTATACGCTCGGTCTCGGCAACTGTTGGCACATAGATGATCCCCGATCCGGGAAGCAGGTCGAGGCCGCCATCCACCCAGGCGTATCGCTCGAGGGGCCCGAGGCCGGGCATGACGGAGAGTGTCAGTGAGGACCGTGCGAGGCTCCCTCGCAGCACCAATGTCGAGGAGCCGAGCTGTCTGGCGACGTCGTCGGTCACTCGACCGTTCGCTGTGGCCGTGGTGGCGAGGACGGGTGTCGTTGGCAGGGCCAGAAGTACCTTCGAGAGTCGCTGGTAGTCGGGACGGAAGTCGAACCCCCAATCGGAGATGCAGTGGGCTTCGTCGATGACGATCAGGCCTGCTCTTTCGATGACCGGGCCGATCCGGCGGGCGAACGTGGGGTTTGCCAGGCGCTCCGGTGAGACGAGGAGAACATCGACCTCACCGGATTCCACCCCCTGCATGACGGCGTTCCATTCGCCGATGTTGGTGGAGTTGATCGTCCTTGCGGTCAGACCGGCACCCTCGGCCGCCTTGACTTGGTCCCGCATCAGAGCGAGCAGCGGGGACACGACGAGGGTCGGTCCCCCACCGAGCGACCTGATGGCCGACGTCGCCGCCCAGTAGACCGCCGACTTGCCCCATCCGGTGGCCTGGACGACCAGCACGCGTGACCTGTCAGCCACCAAAGCCCGCACGGCGTTGCCCTGGTCGTCCCTTGGGAGCACTCCCTCCCCTGTCATAGCCCGGAGGACCGACGTCAGGTGTCGGTCCGCCTCCTCGATAAGCTCGTCTCGGGAGAGGCTCTCCCAGCGGATGGCGCTCACGTTGGGCGTTCCGCTCGTCGGCAGAGCGCAGGAGCAGCGGCGGACACCGAGTTGTTGGGAGAGTTCTCGATCATGCGTCCTCGATTGGAAGCGGGATCCTGCCAAGGTGCCCGACCAGCACAAGGATCGCCCCTCGTTGGAGCTGACCCTGTGGGTGCCGAGAATGTCATCTGGACACCCTGACCAGGGGTTTCGTTGATTAGCTCGGGACGACAAGACTGGCCATGCGCTACCTTCAATCTGTTACTGACTCGCCGCACATCGTCCAGTTGGATGTTCTCAGCTTCGCTAGCTGAGGGCAGTTGCATCACCCTGGTCGCGGCGAAAGCTTCTTCCTGCTGACCGGGGTAGTTCAGGCTCACCGTCGACGCCGACAATCACTGTATCGGCCCGGGCCCAGACCCAGGCCCCGCCGCTGGGCCCGTCGCTTCACCGGGACCTGAAGTATTGGCAGCGGGCCACGGGGGGCCTTCCGTCCTGCACCCGCCTTGTAGACGGATTACCGTCCAGGTAGGAGCCGCTCCGGGTTGGCGACGATCGAACGAACTGTGCGGAGGTGAGAGCACCATGAGCACGAGGTCGACACTGGTCGGGGAGATGAGCGACTCCGATGCCGTGCTCTGGACGGTCGGTCGCGACCCGGTGCTCCGGTCGCCCATCGTGGCAGTCATGCTCCTCGACGAGGAACCGGACTGGGAGATGGGCCTGGCTCGGGTTGAGAGGCTCACGGCGATCGAGCCAAGGCTTCGGGCCCGGGCCGTCGCCCAGCTCTACGGGCTGGGCAACCCGCAGTGGGTGGACGACGGCAGATTCGACTTGGCCCACCATGTGCACCAGGTGGGTGCCCCCCCTCCCGGGACGTTCCGGGGCGTGCTCGATCTGGCCCAGCTCATGGGAACCAGTGCGTTCGACCCGGAGCTCCCGCTGTGGGAGGCGGTGCAGGTCGGAGGACTGGACGATGGTCGTGCCGCGCTCATCATCAAGATTCACCACTCAGTCATAGACGGGGTCGCCGGCGTCGGGCTCCTCCTCCATCTGCTCGACTCCGAACGCCACCCGGCCAAGCCCGAGCACCGGGCGCCGGACGGACCCACCGAAGCCGAATTGGGTGGCACCGAGCCAGTGCCTGGGCCAGTCGCCGGCGAGAGGCACCGACCAGGGCTGTCAGGGCGCCTCCCATCGCTGACCCGGTCGGCGATCGGACGGGCCGGTGCCGTGGCGCACCTCTTTGAGACCGTCGTCCATTCCGCCCTCCACCCCGTAACCTCGTTTGGCACTCTCGAGACGGATGCTCTTTCCCTCGGACGCCTGCTCGCACCCGCTCCGACTCCCCTGTCCCCGATACTCCGGGGACGCGGAATCGGTCGCCACTTCGACACCATTGACCTGACCGTCGGGGCCATCCGCGACGTGGCGCACTCCCTTGACTGCACCATGAACGACGTCTTTGTGGCCGGTGTCCTCAGCGGGCTTCGTCGATACCATCTCCTTCACGGCTCGAAGGTCGAGCACCTTCGAGCGCTCGTACCGATCAGTATTCGCTCGGCTACGGATGCCAAGGGAGGCAATCGATTCGTGCCGGTCCGCTTCGTCCTGGATGCCGACATCAGCGACGCTCGGAAGCGCATCCACCATGTCCAGGGGGTGATGAACGGGTGGAAGCACAACCCCGGCCTGGAGTTGACCGACGCGGTGACCAGCGTGCTCAGCCGGCTGCCGCCCGCATTGACCACATTGGCTTTCGGGTCGATGCTCAAAGGTGGTGACTTCGTGGCCACCGACATCCCGGGGGCACCGTTCGACACCTACCTGGCCGGAGCCCGCGTGATCGGGCTCTACGCGTTCGCGCCGCCGTCGGGGGCTGCGGTCAACGTGGCACTGGTCACCTCGGCCGGCCACGAGTGCATCGGGATCAACCTCGACACCGTTGCGGTCGCCGACTGCGATGCAATGATTGAGTGCATCCGAGCGGGCTTCGAAGAAGTGATCTCCTGCGGTGGGCCGGATAGCCAGCACACGGACCGGCCGACCGGGCCCGGGTGAAACAAGCCAAGCAGCTCATCAGTCGGGATCCCCATGCTGGGCTCAGGCAGATACTCATCGGGAAGGGCAATCATGAACTGGTAGCGCTCTCGGGGTGCAGAGCTGGGACCAAGGCCTTACGGTGCATGGTGGACGGGTTTCGACACCTGCCGACGTCACGGTCGCGAGATGGACGGGGAGAGAGGGAGACGGGCGTCGGGGCGATCCCAAAACGGCCGGCACTGATCAGCGCGATCGAAGTCTTGGTTCCCTTGGCTGTCGGTCAACACGGCCCGTCCGACCGGAGCGGGGTCGACGAGGTCGTAGAGATCGATCATCGGGAGTGGGCCCTCCCAATACGGATGATGAGGCCCATCTAGCAGCGATAGACGCTTTCTGCGTTCCTTGCAAAGAGCTTCGCGCAGGATTCACTGTCGAGGCCGGCCGTGACGGCGCTGAACACCGCGTAGAGCTCGTCGAAGGTGCCGTACATCGCGTCAACGGGGAAGTTGCTGGCGAACATACAGCGGTCGACGCCGAAGGCCTCGATGGCGTACTCGAGCCACGGGGCGAAGGCATCGACGCTCATGGACCCGAACGGCATCGCCAGGCCCGAGAGCTTGCACACGACGTTGTCGCCGAGGCCGGCCAGCGCGTCGATGCCGGCCCGCCAGAGGGCGCGCTCCTCGTCGGAATTCGAGCGGGGCCATCCGGTGTGCTCGACCACAACGGTCAGACCATCGAGGCCGCCGAGCTGCGCCGCCGCCAACTGGAGCTGATCGGCATGGGTCATCAGCTCGAACAGCAGGTTCCGCTCCTGCAAAGCGTGGAGAACTCCGGCGTCGGGGAGCGGCCCCTCGAAGGCGCCCATCGGTCGGACCCCACGGAAGCGCGAAGCGGTCATCTGCCGGTCGAGGAGCTCGATGGCCTCAGCCACCGTGTCGGTCGGTGGGAGACCGCCGATGATGGCGTCGGGACCGCCAGAGGCACGAGCGTTGCTTTCGAGCTCGATGGTTTCCTCGATCGAGTAACGACCGGTCGCGGCGGCGACGTTGACGAACTTTTCGACGTTCCACCGGGCCGTCTCGGCCTGATAGGTGCGGATATCGAAGCGGCGGAACATCCTCGACGCATCACCGGCGCCGTGTGCCGGAGGACGCGATAGGTACGGGTACCAGTCGGTACGGGCGGGGTCCCAGAGGTGCACATGAGCGTCCACTACACGGGCGGGCTGGGCGGTCATCAGGCCTCTCCGTTAGGTGGATGGCCGGTGGTACCGACGATCTCCCGAAGCGTGGCGTCGAGCCAATCGGGGACGGCGGGACCACCGTACGTGATGCTCCCGATTGGTCGGGGGTGACTACGAAGGCCGAGCCAGCCAGCACCCATCACCAGCTCCGCACCACCGAGAGCCGCTGCCTCGGGGTGACCGAGCAGGTGGGCGACGAGCTCGCCGGCCGGCTGGCCGGCTCTTTCCTCCGAGGCCTCGATGCTCAAAGCGAAGGCCGTGATGCGCCCCTCCGTCGCACCCACGGCAGCTCGCGCGAGCTGCGCCGAGGCCTGGGCTCGACTCCGACCTTCCGTGGTGGTGGCGTCGGTGAGGGTCACCAGCTGGACTGGGCGGGCGGCGCTGGCGGCGTAGTCTGCGGCCGCCCGGGCCCATCCGGCGTCAGTATGGATGTGCTCGACGATCCCGCGGTGTTCAGCAAGCACCCGCTCCCAACCATCCGTCGATGTGGCCGTCGGCTGGCGGCCGGCGGGTGCGACGACGATGGCGTCGATGGGACCAGCTGCTTCCACGACCGAGCTCAGCGCGTTGGCGGCGTCGCGAAAGCCGTGAGCGACCTCGACCTGGTGGCAGGTGATGGACCGGGCCTCGAGCGCGGCGGTAAGTGACGCTGCCAAACGTGGGCGGTCGGTGACGACGGCGCAGGATCGCACGTGCGCCGATGCGACCTCGGCGGGAGCCGACTCGTCGAAGATTGGCCCGAACCGGGGGTTGCCGCCGCCGGCGCTCGCCTGCTTGGTCTCGGCCGTGGCAAAGGCGCGAGGGATGACGTCATCGAGCACCCGAGTGAGGGAGACCACCCCGTCGGTGCGCACCACCTCGAGAAGGCGGGGTTCGTCTACTACTGCCACTTCCGGGCCGCCGGCAAAGAGCACCCGCCCGGTGCACCACCCGAATCCGTCACCGACGAGGTACGCGCCGAGTGGCCCGAGGCCTTCGGGGCCCGGCATCGAAATGAAGGAGATTCCGCCACCGCCCGATCTGCCCGCCTGACGAGCGCGCTCGAGGGCAGCGGCGACCATTCGGGTGGCCGCGATGGGCGACATCGCGTTGATGGTCACGCCCGGCGGCGCCTGCCGACCCAACTGCCACGTGAGAGCGGCGACAGCCCGCTTGGCGCAGCTGTACGCGCCGGCATCGGCAGCTCGCCATCCCGAGCCGGAGGTGACGCCGAGGACGCTACCGTGCCCGGCGGCGGCCATGAGCGGCAGCGCGGCGTCGAGCACGTTGAGGTAGCCCCCGAGGTGCACTGCCAGCACCGCAAGCCAGTCCTCCTCGGTACCCTGCGCGAAGTAGGTCTGCCGGGTGATGCCGGCGACGTTGACGACGGCATCGAGTCCGCCGTGCTCGTCGACTAGCTCCCGGAACAGGCTATGGACCGCCTCGCCGTCGGTCACCGACACCGACGAGGCCCGGGCCGAGCCACCTGCTGCCACGATGCGACCGGCGGTGGTCTCCTCCGGCTCCGGGAGCCGCTCGGAGCCGTCGAGGGTCACGAGGGGGTCGACGGTGGCGACGAACCAGCCGCCACGGCCGAGCTCCTCGGCGATGGCAGCTCCGATCCCGCCCCCGCCGCCGGTCACGACGGCGACCCGCTGACGCGCGCTCACGATGTCGTCGACCTGACCTTGAGTTCCAGGCCCTCGAAGCTGCCGGCCTCGAGCCACTGCTCGAGCAGCTCGCGGTAACCGAACCAGTTGCCCATCCCGCGGCCGTAGTTGCCGTTGCGGTGGTTCATCGCTTCCGGGTGGCCCTCGTTGTTGATGCGCGACGGCGTGCAGGCAGACATGACGGAACTGCTGTCGACGAACGAGTCGACGATCTTTTGCGTCCACGCTTCCTCCGCCTCGGCGCTCACGTCGAACAACTGCACGACCCGCTGCTCGAGAAGCCCGACGGCGCCGCCGATGAACTCGGCCCCGAGCACGGCCAGCTGGGTGTAGTTGACGGTCACCACCGCTTGCTGCCCCGGCGCCGGCATGACGAACAGGTTCGGGAAGCCACGGCTCATCATCCCGAACAGGCTGGCGGCGCCGTCGGCCCACTTCTCGGCCAGGGTCACGCCGCCGCGACCGACGATCTCGTGACCGGCGCGACGGAACAGCGGGGTGAGCTCAGGCTCGAAACCGGTGCCGTAGACGATGCAGTCGACCTCGTACTGCTTTCCGTCGACGACCGGGCCCAGCTCGGTGATCCGCTCAATCCCGGCGGGGCAGTCGATCAGTGTGACGTTGGGGCTGTTGAGCGCCGGCAGGTACTCGTCGTGGAAGCACGGCCGCTTGCAGAGGTACCGGTAGTACGGCTTGAGGATCTCGGCCGTGGCCGGGTCGGTCACCAGCTCCTCGACCCGGCGCCGGTGCGCTTCCATGATCCGGTAGTCGAGCTCCTCGGCGCTGCGCAGGTACTCGTCCAGCGTCATGCCGTCTCTTCGCAGGGGGTGTTGGACGGCGGCGTAGTCGTGCGTCCACCCGTCGTCCACCTGGTCAAGCTCGACGGGCCGGCCCATCATCACCGACTGGAAGTTGTCCATTCGGGCCCGCTGCCAGCCCGGCTCGAGCCCCTGGGCGAAGTCGGGATCGGTGGGCCGGTTGCCCCGTTCGCCGATCGCCGACGGTGTGCGCTGGAACACATAGAGGTGCTTCGCCGACTCGGCCAACGGTGGCACGCACTGGATGCCGGTTGCCCCGGTGCCGATGAGGCCGACGACCTTGTCCGCCAGGTCAGTGGTGGGCTCGTGCGGTCCGCCGCCTGTGTACTCGTAGTCCCACCGCGCTGTGTGGAACGACCGCCCGGCGAAGTCCTCCATGCCCGGGATGGTGGGCAGCTTCAAGAGGTTGAGGATGCCGACAGCAAGCACGTACCAGCGGCAGTCGACCTGGTCGCCGCGGTCGGTTCGAATCCGCCACTGAGCCGCGTCCTCGTGCCATTCGGCGCGGGTCACCCCGGTGTGGAACAGGGCGTCGCCCACGAGGTCGAAACGGCCGGCGATCGCCTGGAGGTGGCACAGGATCTCCTCGCCGAACGCGTAGCGCTGGGTGGGAATGTAGTCGAGCTCCTCGAGCATCGGTAAGTAGATGTACGACTCGACGTCGCACATCACGCCCGGGTAGCGATTCCAATACCAGGTGCCCCCGATGCCGCCCGCCTGGTCGATGATGCGGATCCGCTCGAGGCCGGCCTTGCGGAGGTGGGCGCCGGCGAGGATCCCGGCGATCCCCCCGCCCACGATGACGACATCGACATCGTCGGCGACCGGGTCGCGCTTGACGAACGGTGTGAACGGGTCGTCACGGTAGCGGGCGAAGTGCTCGTCGGTCCGCAGGTCACGGATATCGGCACGGTTGGGGACTAACCGCTTGTCGCGCTCGACCAGGTACTTGGCGCGGACGGCCTCTGGGTCGTAGTTCGCGGCCGTTGGATGGGATCCAGGCATGCGGCAATACTAGGTCAGGCCCGGCGATCGACCCCAGAGTCCGGGAGCCCCGGAATACGAGCTGAGGACACCGGCGGCGTTATCAGCGTATAGATCTGGGCTCTGGAGGAAGTTCTCGGCTGCTCGCCGGGAGATCGGCGGACCGACCTCAGCGTGGAGAGCTGAGGGCGGCTGGCGTGCGTTTGACCTCGGATAACTATTCGGGTGGGAGCGGGGAGCCACGCCTGGCCGTCGAACAACTGGCGTAGCCCTTCGAGCACATTGCGGTCGTGCTTGCGCAAGGTCGAGGCGTAGCTGCGGATGGCACAAGAGTTCCTCGCACCTTCGAGCGTTCGCCACGATCCCGAGATCTTCTGCTGGAGCTTCACCATCCGGATGTCCCGCTCAGCTTGGTTGTTGTCGAAGGGGATGTTGAAGTCGGTGATGAACCGCAGCACGTCGTCCCGCTGTCCATCGAGCCGGACGGGGAGATTGAAGACCTTCTTCTCGTAGCCCGACCGCTTGCCGGCTTCGGGAGCCGGGTTGGCAGCGAAACCCTTGGCCACCAGACGTCCGTAGCGGACCCGGATCGAATGTAGGACTCCGACTTCGAGGCAGTCGGCACCGGCTGCCTGTGCGTCTTCGACGGCGTACTTTGCCTCGACGGGGAGGCGAGCCAGGTCATTGGCCCATCCCTGGTCCCAGTCGATGCCCACGGCGTTGAACTCTCGGAGGTGGTGGGCGTTGCAGAGGGCGTGGTCGACGTCGTAGTGGCGATAGGGCCTCCACCCGACATGGATGGCCACCCCGGACATAGCCCCGATCACCCCGAGGTCGTCCATGGCCGCCCGTCCACGCTTGGGGTGGCAGTCGATCAGGGTGAGCAGGCTGGTCGACGCGGAGTGCACCCAGCGAAGCCGCCCCGCTGCTCGGCCCCCGGTCTCGTCGAAGTGCACGACATCGGCGTTTCGGAGCAGTGCACGAGTGGCATCGGGGAACGGTTCGGTGGCATCGGCTGCCTCGGTCACCATCTGGGCCAGGGCTCCGACCGATACCGGTGCGGAGAGCACGTCGTTGAACAGCTGGGCCATCCGGTCCATGGACAGGTGTTGATGGACGGCCAGGTAGGCGGCCAGCGCTCGGATGCCAGGTCCATAGCACGCAGGAGCAGTGGCTGCGCTCGGGAAGTCAGCCTTGGTCGTGCAACCACACCGGCATCGCCGACGCTCGACGACGTGCTCGGTGACGACGAGGCGGATCTCGGGCAGCTCGAAGACCTGGCGGTGTTCGGTATCGACCACTTCGGCGTCGTCGAGGTCAGAACCACACGAGGTGCATGAGGGAGGTGCATGGCTGATCACCTGGTCGGGCGCTGCCCCCTGGGCCAGGTGTTTGCCCGGTGAACCGGGTTGCTTTCCCTGCTTGCGGGCGGCGGCCCGACGCTCGGCACGAGACGGTGCCGGGGGCTTCGCGACCCCTTCGGCAGATGGTGGCATCGACGACTGGCGCGGGTTGCGGCCGAGGCGCTCTTCCAAGTCGGCCAGCTTCGACTGGAGCATCGCCACCTGGGCCCGAAGCAGTTCGTTCTCGGACGCCAGCTGCTCGTAGGAAGGAGCGTCGGGAGAGGGATCGCGGGTCGGAATTCCCCACGGTACGCGCGGTGTTCCCCCTGGTGGTGGATCAGGTGGTCAGGGGACCTGACTAGTTACGATTTCCATTGCCTGAGGTGGAAAGTGGCCTCACGCACGGCTCGAGGACAAGAGGCGGCAGTCGGTTGGAGTCCTGATGGCGCCTGGCTCAGCCTTTCTCCCCAATGTGCCTGATTGGTAGGGGGCACCCAACTATCGCGAGCACGTCATTCGACGGTGGAACGCGATAGGTCTTGATCTGGAGGAGACGCATTCGTTCTCAGCTACTCAAGCTGAGGACCACGGTGCATCGCAGCGCATGGGTCTGGTTCCTGTCCTCAGGCGCTGGATGACAGGTTTCTTCGGTCCCCGCGCTTAGGCTTTGCCGGGGCCGATTACCCGTAACGAGTAGTAGAGAGCGCTGGGAGTAGTTAGACGTAGCTGATGAGCAAGAACCCCAGATCGAGCCGGTGACGGCCGGGGAAGGAGGGTCGTTGACTGCCCTTGCAGAGCCAGCCACCGACGAGGCAATGGCGGCGGAACCAGGTAGCCCAAGGATGCCGGCACCCGATTGGGTGGAGCGACCACAACACACCAGACGTCGCCGGAACCGTCGCAGGATCAAGTGGTCCCTGGCTGTGCTCATCGTGGTGGTGCTTCTGTCAGGTGGTCTGCTCGCCGCGCAGCGAGTAAGCCGGCCGTTGGCGCAGCCAACGCTCCCTTCCGTTCGACACTCCTACTCCTTGGTCCGTGGATCCGCCCCGGCACTCCCTTGGCCGACCGTTGGCCAGGCTGCGGTCGCCATTCCCTCCCTTGGCTATGCACAACAGTCCGGACTGGAGGGTCCCGTTCCCATCGCCTCGTTGACCAAAATGGCCACTGCCGTGGTGATTCTCCACGACCATCCAATTGCGCTCAATGCAAGCGGTCCTTCGATCACCATCACCGCGGCCGATGCTGCTCAATTCGATGTCGACCTGCAAACTGACCAGACGAACGTCCCCCTGCAGGTGGGTGAAACTCTCACGGAGCTGCAAATGCTCGAGGCGCTACTGAATCAATCCGCTGACGACATCGCGTACAGCCTCGCGGTTTGGGACGCAGGTACCGAATCGGCATTCGTCACCAAAATGAACTCACTCGCCACCTCGCTCGGCGCTGTGCATACGCACTACGTCGACGCCAGCGGGTTTCAGCCACAATCGGTCTCGACGGCGGCCGACAGTCTGAGAATCGCTGCGGCAGGAATGGCGATTCCGGCATTTGCCGACGTCGTCGGCATGCCCACTGTCAGCATTCCTCTGGTCGGCACGGTCCACAACATTGTGACGGAGGTCGGGACCAACGGGGTCGTCGGCGTCAAATCCGGCTACACAGCCCAGTCCGCCGGGTGCATGGTGCTGGCCGGCTACCGGACGATCCGGGGACGCTCGGTGCTGGTAATGGCATCGGCCCTGGCGCAGCGCGAACAATCCTCGGCGGCCGTTACCAGTCCACCCACCGCCTCCTCCGCGACGGGAGCGGCGGCGGCGACACCTGCCAGCACCATGACAACCGCTCCCTACAGTGCGTTGGAGGCGCAGTATCCCCTCCGGTATACCGGCCCCCTGGTTGAAAATCTCCTTCATGCTGCCGAAGCGGCCGTCGTTCCAGTCGCCGTGGCCAAACCAGGGACCGCATTGGGCACCGCCACTTCGAATTGGGGTGGAGTTCGTCACGAGGTTCGGGCAATCGCCTCGCAAGATACGTGGTTGCTCGGCGTGCCGGGCCAACGAGTGGTCCTGGATACCACGTCTTTGGCGGCTCCCAGGGAGCGGACCCCTCACAATCAGGTCGGCGCCGCCCGGTTCACCCTTGGGAAGCAGACCGAGATCGTGCCATTGAGACTGCTTCACACCGTGGCTGAGCCCGCGTGGTGGTGGAAGCTCATTCACAGTTAGGGCCTTTGGCTCGACTACCGACCGGCTTTCTCCACACACGCGTCGTAACAAGAACGGCAAATGCGAAATGGATCTTGCGTCGCTGCCTGTGCCACGATCGGACGGCCGCAGTCCGGCATAAGCGGTCGACCCTGTCGATCCAGTCGATTTCCACCGGCCCTGGCTGCACTGACATACCAGCGAGACGGGCGGACGGCGTGCAGTACCTTGAGCCGGACGTCCCTCAGCCACGGAGGCTGAGGACAGCGACCGGACGACTCAGCCACTCCAGCTGAGGGTCTCGTGCGCGTCGAAGCAGGTCAACTCCACTGCCATTCGAGTCAGGAAGCGGGTGCCGTCCCGTCTGGTGCGTGTGAACGCGCTTCAAGAACCAATCGGCCGTTGGGCTCGAAGGCAGCGGCCACTTCCCCGGCCAGGAGACGTCGGATGGGGCCTCCGGCGATGTCTCCGCGCCAGCCCTGGTCGAGCCGGCTGGGCTCGCCGGTCACCAGCTGAGCGAGGTCGGCCCGAGTGGCCAGCAGGCCCTGGTCGAACTGCAGCTCGTCGGCGATCTGGCGCACCAGGCCGGCGCATACCGCCACCGCGGCCTGGGAGGCTCTGGATTCGGCCACATCTGGCGGAAGCCGCAGCTCATCAGAGGCCAACGTCTGGCCCCCGTGGACCGCCTCGAGGATCTCGGTGGCAGCGCCCTTCGACAGATGGCGAGTGTCCACGCCCCGGAGCTTCTCGAGGTCCTGACGGTTGGGCGGTGGCCGCTGGGCGATAGCGAGAATCGCCAGATCCGAAAGCACGCTTCGACGGGGCCGGTCGACCTCGGCCGCCCGTCGCTCTCGCCAAGCCGCTACCTCCTGGGCCACCCCCCGTGATCGGCCCGTGAGTTTGCGCACGTCTCCCACCCTCCACCAGGCCTCCTGGGGCACCGCATCACGCCTCTTGCCGGACAGCACCTGGGCGCACTCCTCGATGGCCCAGGCGAGACGCCCGCGTTCCTTGAGCTGATCGACCATGGAGGAGCGCAGAGCTAGTAGGTACTGGACATCCCCCGCGGCATAGGCAAGCTGGCGGGAAGGGATGGGTCGGTGCAGCCAGTCGGACAACTGGTCCGACTTGGGGAGATTGACCCCGAAGACCTGGTCGACCAATCGGGCCAGCGACGGCGTGGACATTCCCAGGAACCCGGCGGCGATCTGGGTGTCGAACACCGTGCCCGGAGCCACCCCACAAGCAGCTCGGAGTACGTCGAGGTCCTGTCCGGCGGCGTGGGCGACACCGGTACCCGGCCCAGCGAAGAGGCGGCTCAGTGGTTCGGGGTCAACGGCCAAGGGATCTACCAGCGCCACCTTGTCCGCCCATCCCAGCTGGATGAGGGCCAGTTTGGGCCAATATGTCCGTTCGGTGTGGAACTCGGTATCGAAGGCGTAGAACTCCTCTCCGGCCATCTCGTCGCAGAGTGCCATCAGTCGGTCGGTGTCGGCGATCAAGACAGGCGAGTGGTGCGCGGTCGTCATCGTTCGGACCGTACTCCAGCCGGAGCTTCTGACCCGACACCCGCTCCCGTTGCCTCATGTCAAAAACTTCCGGCAATGCTGATGTACGACTCTTCCATTCCCTCCTCCGTGCCGGCTTATCCCGGCGCACCTACGACCCCCTCCGACTTCCTCCCGACCGCCTGGCACTTCCCGGGCTCACCGGTTATAGACAGGACCACTTCCCGGACCGCAGATCCGGGGCCGAGGAGGATCTCTCCAGTTCCGGGGACAACCTTCTGGCCATTCCGAGCCCCAAGCGCCGGGAGGTTCCTCGACACCCGCTCCAAGACCCCTGGTGTCGTCCATGGTCTTCGCCCTTTGGGAAGGGGCTCGACTCCTCCTCGTCCGCCATGACGGCGGACCGGCGTAACGACGCTGCAGGCTTCACGTGACGTTACGGACTGGTCAGTTGCTCCACCCCGCTTCGAACCTGGGCCTCTCGACCACGCACGGTGGCTTCACTACCGGGGACCTTGGCGTCTCCCCGGACCGGACTCGCACCGGCTGGCTGTCCTCAGCTTGTCGCTTGATTACGTCATCACAACTCGAATCTCCTTGTTGTCATGGCGCCCAAGCTTCTGGACGCACTCCCTAATCGCAGGGAGGGGACCATCTCTGGATGAGGTCGGCCGGTGCTTTCAGAATCTTGACGCCACTCGACGCGGCAACCGTAGGGCCACCCGTGGATGTGACCAACGGCCCTGGGCATCGCTCGGCCGGGCGGGGATGATCCCCTCAGAGCGATTAAAGTGAGCCATCAGCAAGTTCCTTCGACCGCGACACCATGAGGAGAGGAAACATGGCGATAAGCGGGGACTTGTTCATATTCATCGGCACCTATTCGAGCAAAGAGGCGGCACAGGCCGACTACGAGGTCGTGAGGGAACTGCATGGGGTGGGGGCCGTGGGGACCTATGACGCTGCGATAGTGACCAAGGACGCCGAGGGGAAGATTCATGCGGTCAAAGTCGAGATGGCAGCTCGACATGCGGGATGGGGTGGAGCGGTTGCCGGTGCCCTGGTCGGGCTTTTGTTCCCGCCGGCGCTCGTCGGCACGGCGCTCGTCGGGGGAGCCATCGGCGTGGTGAGTGGCCATCTCTGGCGAGGCATGTCCCGATCCGATGTCAAGGAGCTTGGGGAGATCATCGATGCCGGAGACGTGGCCCTCATCGTCGCCGGTGAGAACAAGCTGGAGCAGACGCTGGACATTCGCGGGTTCGGAGCCGAGAGGCATGTCCTCAAGAACCTCAATGTGACCAGTGGAGACCTTGACAAGGCTCTTCTGGAGGCCGCGAAGGAAGTCAGTTAGTTCCAATACCGTTCAGTGAGGGCTTCAGCGTTGTAGTTGGGGGATGCCCCGTGCTGGTTGGACGAAGCCCTTGTCGGAACGTCGGTTGTCGGACCTGGTGTCGGTGGGCATGCTGACTCATACGTTCCCGCCGAGTCTGGTCGACGAGGTGATTGCCGAAACGGGCAGGAGAGAGCAACGGCATCGATCGTTGCCGGCCCAGACGATGGCGTATTTCGCGATCGGGATGGCGTTGCACTCGGAGGGCTCCTACGAGGATGTCCTGGGCCTGTTGTGTGATGGCTTGTCGTGGGTGTCCGGCGAGGAGCCGGTGGGTTGCCGTCGAAGTCGGCGATCTTCCAGGCCCGTGCTCGCCTCGGCTCGGAGCCGCTCGAGGCGTTGTTCGGTCGTGTTGCGCGGCCTCTTGCCGGGCCCGACACACCGGGGTCGTGGCTGGCCGGCCGACGACTGGTGGCGATCGATGGGACGTGTCTGGACGTTGCCGACACGGCGGAGAACGACGAGTGGTTTGGGCGACCGGGCGTGAATAAAGGCGAGCAGGCGGCGTTCCCTCAGGCCCGTGTGGTGGCGCTGGCGGAGTGTGGCACCCATGCGGTGTTCGACGTCGCCATCGGTGCCTACACGACGGCGGAGAACACGTTGGCTCGCGAGGTGATCGACCGACTGAAGCCGGGCATGCTGCTGCTGGCCGACCGCGGGTTCTGCGGGTTTCCCTTGTGGAGCCGGGCCGCAGCGACGGGCGCGGACCTGTTGTGGCGGGCCATGTCCACCACGAAGCCCCGGCACGTCGCCACCTTGGACGACGGTTCATGGCTGGCCGAACTGCGACCCTCGGGCAACGCCGGTCGTCACGCCGAGCCGATGACGATCCGGGTGATCGACTACGAGATCGACGACGGTCGGGTAAATGACAACACCTACCGATTGTTCACCACGATCCTCGATCCCGACGATGCACCGGCCGTCGAACTGGCACGTGCGTAGGCACAGCGCTGGGAGATCGAGGCGACCTTCGATGAACTGAAGGTCCACCAGCGCGGGCCGCGCACGGTGATGCGCTCCAAGTCACCCGACCTCGTGCTCCAGGAGATCTGGGGACACCTTTGCTGCCACATCGCCATTCGGACCCTCATGTGGGAAGCCGCCAACGAAGCGAACGTCGACCCCGACCGGGTCAGTTTCGTCGCCGCCCTCCGCATCGCTCACCGATCGATCTCGGCGCGCGATTTTTCCCCCTCGGGTCACTGACCACGGCTGGCGCCATGCCATCGCACTGTTGTGCCGCCGGCTGAACCCAGCCCGCCGACACCGCTCCAACCCCAGACTCGGCAAACGCAAGTACGTCAAGCGCGCCCGTCATCGGGACAGGCCTCAACCCACCGGACCCCCCATCGCCAACATCCTCCGGACCTAACTGAACGGTATTGCAGTTCGTTCTGGATCTCGATGATCGGCCCTGCCCCAGAACACTGACAGTGCCCGCACAAGAAACGCCGTCAACAGGATCGCCGAGCTGCGCCAGGGGGCCATTCGCCCATGGTTCCCACCTACTCGCCGCTTACCCCGGAGGGTCAGATTGAGGGCATCGGGCGATTCGCCGAGGGCCTGAAACGCATGCTCAGCAATCCTCGACACCGGAAATAGGTCGGACCTGTCCCTGATCAGTGGCGGGGCGGTGGGACAGGGCAGCACATCGGTGGCAATCAGGCGGTTGTGATCTTGAGTACTTGCCCGTTGCCCCTTGAATCCGGACCTGATGGGGAGTAGAAGGGAGTGAGCAGGTTGGTTCAGTTACCTCAGGACCTGGTTGGCGGACCCGGGTGGCAAGGGATGAACTGGCCGGTGCATGCGCCCGAGGGTCCCCCGGCTCAGACCGGGGGGCTTTCGCGTTTGGGGGGGCCACCCTGTCCGTCGGTCTCCGCCGTTGCTACGGCTCCGACAGTCTCGTCACGCCCCTGACCACGTATCCCCAAACGGATGGGTGGGACAAGGCGAGCGGGCTTGATCCCTCACACGAGAGTCACCACCATGATGAAGGTCGGTTCGCAACACGCCGGGCTCAGGATCAGGATTGCACTACTTCTCACTAAGCCTGGATCCACCGAATTGCTGACCCTGACCCCTCTCGCCGAGGTCGGACCATGCGCGGAAAATGCCCCCTGCCTTGGGAAGATGTGACTCGCTGAAGTCCACATCGCCCTCGAGCAGAAAGG
>Ga0224558_1000782_pt1 | contig 36445 bp, 34 predicted proteins | sample 714S32024metaG_FD_180682 | JGI IMG/M metagenome (GOLD analysis project Ga0224558, IMG submission 180682) | Peat soil microbial communities from Stordalen Mire, Sweden - 717 S3 20-24 | ecosystem: Environmental > Terrestrial > Soil > Wetlands > Peat | place: Sweden: Norrbotten County, Stordalen... | reverse complement strand
AGCCGGCATGAACAAAGCGCGAGCGCAGCTCTTCGGCCGTGGCCGCCGTCTGCACTTGCTCCTGCATGCGGCCGCGCTCGTCGGCCACCTTGATTACAAACTCTGCCATGCCTCTGCCCGCCGGTCGATTCTGAGTGAACCTGACCAGATCGCCCGGCTCTTTTCAGGGATCTTCTCAAGATTAAGGGTAACAGTTCCCGCCTGCTCTGCTCGTAACAGATAGACGCGAAAGGAGGAAACAGCGCTCGGAGCGGGAAGGCCGAAGGCTGATTCCAGACCGTGCAATACTGGCCAGCATTCCGGCACCATACCGCCCAAGATGAATTACGTACAGGTACTTCACCATCCACCCTTGGCTGTCGCGGAAACCCCGCAAAGGAGAATGCTATGCAGTTTCAATTCAACGGAGTGCTCTATCAATTCACGAATACCCAGCTCATCCTGGCCGCGCTTGTACTCGTCGTCGTAGTTCTCGTCGTCATTGGCGCCTACCTTGAGCACCGCAAAGCCAAAACCCTGGCCCTCCGCAATCGTTTCGGCACCGAGTACGACCTCGCCGTTCTTTCCCAAGGCTCCGCGCGCAAGGCCGAAACCAAGCTGGCTGACCGCGAAACCCGCGTGGAAGCCATGAAGATCCGCGATCTGAGCGCCGCTGCGCGGGACCGCTTTGTCGCCGAATGGCACACCGTCCAATCCCGCTTCGTCGACCATCCCATGTCCGCCGTCACGGAAGCCGACGACCTGATCAACGCGCTTCTTGAGGCGCGCGGCTATCCCGTGGCCGAATTCGAGCAGCGTGCCGCCGATCTCTCCGTCACATACCCCAGTGTTATGGAAAACTACCGCCTCGCGCACGGCGTTGCCGTCCGGCCCGGCCAGCATGAAGCCGCCACCGAAGAGCTCCGCGTCGCCATGATCCAATACCGCGCCATCTTCGATGAGCTGCTCCAGGACCATAAGCCCAGCGAACACAAAGTCGCCGCATAATTCGAAGTTTGCGGCACGAAGGATTCTGTCACAATGCGGATGCCCTGGAGGATCGCAAAATGAGATCACTCGCGAACGTGATTCGATGTGCCCGCAAGACAGGATTCTCCATCCTGCTGCTGGTGGGCACATTCACGCTGGGAACCACCCTGGGATTCTCCGCCAGCCCGAATTCCGAGACCATTCAAGCCACCTACACTCAGGCAGGTAAAACCATCAGCATCACGCTGATTATTTACAACTACTCCACTCCATCGGACCTGCAAATTCTTTCCCGGGCATTCGAGGAGGGTCAGGATCGAGGAGTGGCAACTGCACTTTCCAAGACCAAGGCGGTCGGGCATTGCTCCATTACAGGGGTTCTCAGCTATGACGTCGCCTTCATCCAGATGGATGTTACGCCAACCGGGCGGAAGATCACCTTTGTCACCAGCCGCCCGCATCCATCGGATGAAGTCGATCCGGGTGCGCAGTCCCAGTCCTTCGACCTGGCCATTGGCCAATTCGACCTGAATGACACCGACAACACCAAGAGCACAGGATTCCTGTATCCGGCAAGCAAGCTCGTGATCGATAAGCAGGGAGTGTTTCGCTATGATCTGTCCGGCAATCCCTGGTGGCTGATAAACATCCTCGATTCGCAGGCGGCCTCCGGCGAAACTTTAGCGCTGGACGCCAAGAACTGATTTTGAACAGAATTCACCCGTCGTGTGTGCCCCAAGTAAACCCTCTAATATCACCGCCCTGCTGCATCTATTCTGCCTCACTGCTGAGCCTGTATCCTGATTGTGATCCATCTTGCAGCCGGAAAGAGGCATGAATTGGCTTGGATGATGAATTGGACTATACGAGAAGGCCAGCTTGGGATGGGCTTTGGTTCACGGTTTGTCGCGGGGATGCGTAGACGCTGGCGGCTAGCCGCTGGCGGTGCGTTCTTGGTTGTGGCAGCCGCCATCGGCGCGGCACTGCTGGCCGGCATTCATTCCAGCCGTTCGGCGGCGGCTGTCACTCCTTATCCGCACGAGCTGGCGCAGGTCAGCTTTGCCGTGGCCGGCGACGTGATTCCGCACGGAGCAGTTCGAGCCGCCGCAGCCGCTGCCGGAGACGGCGCGGCGGGCTGGAGCGCACTCTTCGCTGATGTGGCCGACGTCTTCCAGCACGCCGACTTCGGCTTTGTAAACCTGGAAACTCCGGTGGCGCCGGAGCACTCGCGGGGAACGCGCGAATTCCTATTTGACGCGCCCATCGCGCTCGTCGACGCGCTGAAGGCCAGCGGCATCAAAATCGTCTCATCCGCCAACAATCACATGATGGACCAGGGCTGGGAGGGCTTTGCCGAGACTCGCGAACACCTGCGCGAACGGGGAATGCTCTTTGCCGGTACGGGCGACACGGCCCAGCAAAGCTGGCAACCGGTCATCACCGAGGCTAATGGAATCAAGGTGGGCTGGCTGGGAATGACGCGCTGGCTCAACGGCAACCGAAATCCCGATAAGGACGACCAGCCGCACGTGAACTTCTTCCCGTATCCCGGAGAAGCGAAAGGCGCGCCGGGAATGGATGAAGCCGGAGTCCTCGACGCCATTAAAAAAGCGCGGTCTCAGTGTGATTTTCTGGTGGTCTCCATTCACTGGGGCACCGAATACGCGACAGAGCCTCGACCCGAAGACGTGGAAATGGCGCACCGTATGCTCGATGCCGGGGCCGCGGTGATTGTCGGCCATCATCCGCATGTACTGCAGCCGGTGGAGACCTATCGGACTGAGGATGGGCGCGACGCGGTCATCTTCTATTCGCTGGGAAATTTTTTATCGAATCAATCGCGCACGTACGTCGACGGCCTGATGCCGGACAAAACCGGCGACCCGCGCGACTCGATGATCGGGCTGTTTTCCGCTGTGCGCAAAGACTACGGGCCAGCCGGCGTGCGCGTCGAGCTGGGGCATGTGGGCGTGTTGCCGGTTTGGGGAGAAAACAATCGCAACGAACTGGCCCGCAGGCAAACCAAAACGCCAATGATTCGCCCGGTACTGATTGATCGCGAGATGCCGCGCTTGCAAGCCAGGTTGGATGAGCTGAATAAGATTGCCGAATTGAATAAGCTCAGCACGCCCTCGACGCCGTTGACAGCCGAACAGAAAAAGGAGTTCATCGAGCTGACCAGCCGCCTGAAGCTGCTCACCGACCGCCGCGCTTTGTTGCTGGAGCGCGTCGGCGATGAGTACGTCACCGACCCGCCGAAGCTGGCAGCCAAACCGTAAGACAGCGACGACTCTCAACTCTGGCGCGCTATTGGCCTTTGCCAAACCAGGCTAGCAACCGCTTCCACAAGGAGCCTGACGCCGCATGGACGGTTTGGGGGATTTCCGGTTGAGCAACTGGAGCGTTGACAGAGTTGCGATTGGCCTGAACAGCCAGAAACTCTTCCCGATCGTCGGAGAGAATCTGCCACAGCGCAGGACCGTAAACCTCCCAGTCCGAGTGGCCGCAGCCGTCGCACACATACTCGCGAATATCGCGGCCACTGGAGGTGTCCTTCTCCGTCAACCGCATTTCTTCACCGCATTTGGAGCAGACCAAAGACCCCTCCGCGACGGCTCTGCCAGCTTATTTGGCCAGGCGGTTGTAGAGCCAGCCGAAGACTACGCCGCCGATCAGGCCGTCCGCGATTGCGTAGAGCGTCACCAGGGCAACTTCACCGATACTGTGGGTTGCATGATAGCCGGGATAGAACGACGCGAGCAACTCCAGAAAACGCTGAGCGTAGCCGCCACAAATCAGGTTGGCCAAAGCCACCAGAAAGACGCACCCTCCCCACAGAATGGCGCAGGCAATCGCCAGAGCTTTGATGTTGAATTTCATGGTTTCCTCCTTGCAACAGAATTTTACTCCAACGCGATTACAAGGTCTGCAATCGCGCTGAAACATTGAATTCAGCACATGAGAAGGAATATCCAAGCCGGCTTTTTACTGCACCGTCCCCTGCGGTCGCAGCCGGCGCAGGTCCATGGCGCAGGCCACAGCATTCTGCGCCTGCAGGCGGAGATTGTCAGAGGCGACCCAAAGCCACAGCCGCGTGATCTGGCTGGAGTTGCGCGCGCCGGGCTCGGGATGCAGCCGGACCAGCACATCGTCCTGTCCCGTGGAGGCCAGGTTGGAGGGCGAATCGGTGTCTTCCAGCACCAGATCGAGGTGTCCGCCGGTCAAAGCTTCTTCCAGGGAGGTAATCTCCGTTGGCTGTTCCAGTTCGATGGCGATGGAGAAGGCGTGGCCGTGGAAGACGGGCGCATGAACCACTTGCAGGGCCAGCGCGGGCCAGCGACCGGCTGAAAGCGCAGCGTAATGGCGGCGCACCCGCGCCTCCACCGTGCCCAGACTCACTTTGGCGCTTTCGCCCAGGCCGGCCAGCAGGTTATAGGCCGCCTGCGCGTCGTAGAGGTTGCGCGGCATCCCCTGAAAGCTCAACAAACTCATAGTCTGCTGGTGCAGTTCGTCCAAGGCGGCGCGGCCAAACTCGCTGGCCGGCTGCAGCAACGTGGCGAAGGCGATGCGCACCGGAGCTGCCTGTTGCAGCCTTTCCAGCACCAGCGCCAGCGCCAGCGCCGCGGGGTGGGCGGGGACCACGGCGGGAGTGAACAGGTCCACGTTAGCCGCCTCAGAACCCAGCCAGGGCGCGCGCACCACAACGCCCGCCTCCTGGTCCAGAGCGCCGGAGAGGTCGAGCACGGTAGAGCCAGCCCTGAGCGCATCTCGCCAGTGCTTGCGGGTCAGGTCCTCAGAGCCGCAGAAAAAGGTGAAGTCGATGCGGTCGAAGGCGTCCGGGCCAATGGTCTGGACAAAGGTAATTTCGTCGCCGACCTGGTCCAACTGGCCCTCTGCCTCCTCCTCGTCCAGCAGCACGATATTGGCTGCCGCCAGGGGCGACTCCGATAGAGCGTCCTTCAACTCCCGGCCCACCAGGGTTGAGGCTCCGGCAATGGCAATCTTGTACACAGGCGTCCTTTGTTTCGTATGCAAAGATCAGGAGCGGTCGAGCGGCTCCGGTCCCGAGACAACAGCAGGCGCGCGCTTCAACCGCCAGCGGCGGCGGCGCGACCAGGAGTACGCCGCCCGCGCCCAGATGCCGCTGAACATATACAGCAGCGCCCACAGAAACAGCACCGCCTGGGAAAATCTGATGATGACATACAGCGCAATGGCGATGAAAAACAGAGTACGGAAGGAGTGGCGGCGGGAGAAGCTGAGTTCCTTGGCGGACCAGAAGCGCCAGGTGCTGACCATGAGGAATCCAGTCACGCCGACAATTCCAATCCAGATGAGGGCGACCCACCGGTTCTCCACCGGATAGCCTTGGCAGACATGCACGCAAGCGGCCAACAGGCCGGCGCCAGCCGGAATCGGCATGCCCACAAAATACTTGCGATCCGGACGCCCCGGATTGCGTGGCTTGGGGTCGTGGCTGATGTTGAAGCGCGCCAGACGCGAGACCCCGCCGATGAGATAGAGAAAACAGATGAAAGTTCCGCCGTAGAGCAGGTCCTCGTGCAACTTAGGATCCATGGTATCGGGCAGAAAGTGGAATCCCCAGATGAGCGCCAGAAGGCTGGGCGCTACGCCGAATGCAATGGCGTCGGCCAGCGAATCAAGTTCCCTGCCAAAATCACTGCATGTGTTGGTCAAGCGGGCGATGCGGCCGTCGAGCCCGTCAAATGGAATGGCTAGAATGATGGCGATGGCTGCCCAGTCAAGGTGGGTGTGCGCGTTGCCGGAGTCGGTAAGGGCCGCCATGGTTTGGATAATAGAAAAGAAGCCGGCGGCGATGTTGCCCGCCGTAAACAGCGAGGGCAGCAAAAACATTCCGCGGCGTAACTGCGCCCGCGCCTTAGCCTTGACCTGTGTGGCATCGGGGTGAATCATAGGCGGCCTCCGCCGGACTCGTTGGACAACACGCTGGCGCTCGTGGACCTTTTCGCGGTGGAAGCAACGGACGCCAGTTCAAGCTCCGCCATAGACGCCAGCACGCTGGAGCCGCCTTTGACGCGCTGGCCCACTTTCACGCACAAAATCGCCTCGGACGGCAGCAGCACGGTGACGCGGGAGCCGAACTTGATCAGCCCCACGCGCTGGCCGCGGGCCACGGTGTCGCCTTCGCTGCAGTTGAAAACGATGCGCCGGGCCAGCAGGCCGGCAACCTGCTTGAAGGTAACCTCCATGCCCTCGCCCCGGACTGTCGCGATGTTCTGCTCGTTCCGGTCGGCCGAATCCGGGTTCATGGCGTTCATGTACTGGCCCTTCTGATAGTGCACGGAGGTGAGCACGCCGCCGATGGGCGAGCGGTTCACGTGCACGTCAAAGACGCTGAGGAAGATGCTGATCCGCTGTCGCGGACCTTCGGGAGTTTTGATGGAGGCTGTTTCGGTTACCAGCCCGTCTCCGGGAGAGACGATCAGGCCGGGGCCCGTGGGAATGGTACGCTGGGGATCACGGAAAAACCAGAGAAAAAACGCCGCCAGAAGCACGGGCGTGATGCTCCACGCCCAGTTGCCCGTAGCCCACTCGAGCACTGCCGCCACTGCCAGCAAGCTCAAACCGTAGATGTAACCGTCACGTACCATTGTCCCAGACGATTATACGGCTATTCGGCTCACTGCTGACACAGCAATGCGTGGCTCGAGTGGCACACTCCCCGCTTAGAGGCCGCGCATGGCTGGCACTCAGGCAAATCGCCTGCATTCAACGATGCCCGCAAAAACCTAAGCAGTGACCGGCAGTCTGCGCTCCAAGGAGAAAATCATGTCCTTGGCGTGCAGTTTGAGCTTCTTGAGCTTGATTTCTTCGATCTGCTCCTCTGTGGAGAGATACGGTTTTTGGAGCAACTCTTCCAACCGCTGAGCGTAATGACGATGTTCGGCATGCAGGCGATCAATTTCTGCGCTCAGCGTGGAATCCTGTACTTCATCCATCAAGCACCTCCAAATATTAACGAACACTTACATATATCGCCTCAAGAGCGCAATCCGCAAGTCAAAAAAGGACCAGAAGTAATCTGGACTGTGGAATTTGCCCCGGAAAGCCCCCTTGCGTGACCGCAATCACGCCTGTTTGACCGTCACGGCAGCCGGGCGTTAGCAGCCTCAGGCGGGTGCCCCATATCTATAGGCGCTTTTTGCCTGGAGATGTGGGATCACGAGCCCTGCAACCCCAGCCGCATCAACACCGCATCCTCCGCCGGCTCTGGTGGATCCACATAATAGCCCGGACGGCGTCCGGTTTCCACAAAGCCCAGCCTCAGGTAAAGTCTCAGCGCCCGCTCATTGGAGGCGCGCACCTCCAGATGAATCTCGGTAGCCCCGGCGTGGGCAAGCCTGCCGGCCAGCTCCGCAAAGAGCCCCCGCGCCAGGCCGCAGCGTTGGTAATGCGTATCAACCGCGATGGTCTCCAGCTCGGCCTGCGGAGGAATCAGGCTGGCCACCACCAGGCCCAGCACCTCGCCCGCCTGCCCGCCATCCGTCACCAGCGCAATCCGCCGTGGCGTAGCATCCGGGTCCAACGCCGCTTTGTAGGCCTCGCGCGACCAGAAGGGCGCTTGCCGCAGGCTGGCGGCCACCATCACCACCTCATCCAGGTCCTCCTCGCGCATAGGCCGCACCTGAATCACCGCATCGGGCGGCACGCGCTTCCTGCGCGTCGAGGCAGCCTCTTCAGCCGTTGCGGCCGCCTCGTCCGCTTCGCCAAAGATCTCCGCATCCGAACGGCGCAGGTAGTTGCCGTCCAGCAGCGCCAGGTCCACAAACTCCCCGGCTGCCGCCCGCGCCGCACACAGCCGTATCGCATTCGCCGCGGTGGGCGCGCTCACGCGAACCAGTTCCGCATCCGGCCAGGCCGCACTCAGCAGTTCCGCGGCGGCATCGTCGCAAATTGCAATTCGCCGCGGGGCTGGGTTGATAACGGCCAGCTCCGCGGCTCCGGCTAGCAGTTCCCTCGCCTGCCCATCCGCCCCGCCGATGCGCAAGTAGACCTCGTGTCGATGCGCATCCAGAGCCGCCGATGTAACTCCAGCCTTCGCCGCCAACACCTCCAGCCGCGAAACCGCAACCACCGGAATCCGCGCCGGTTCCGCCAATCCCTTCACGGCGGCAAGCCCCACGCGCACCCCGGTAAAGCCGCCAGGCCCGTTCACGGCGACGATGGCTCCAAGCTTTATCAGTTGCACCCCGGCCATGCGCATCATCTCACAGGCATGACCCACCAACGTCTCGGAGGGGCGTTGTCCGCCCAGAGACGTTTCGCCCAGGATGTGAACCTCGCCGCTCATCAACAGCCCCAAAGCCAGCGAGCCGGTCGTGCCACACGTGTCAATGCCCAGCAGAAGCATCGATTCAGACATACGCCTCCTTACACCGCCTTCAGCGCCTGCTCCAGATCGGCGATCAGGTCGTCCTTGTCCTCGATGCCCACCGAGAGCCGCACCAGCCCCGGCGTGATGCCCAGCGTCATGCGTTCTTCGTCGCTCAGAGCGGCGTGCGTCGTGGTAGCCGAATGCGAGGCCAGCGACTCAACCCCTCCCAGCGACTCCGCATTAAGGAAGAGCTTGAGCGCGCCAAGGAAGCGTCCCGCTGCTTCTCGCGAACCCAGTTCGAAGCTCATCATGGAGCCAAAGCCCTTCTGCTGCTTCACCGCCAGCGCGTGCTGCGGATGGGTTGTCAGACCCGGATAGGCCAGCCGGCTCACCTTGCTCTGCGTGGAGAGGAACGCGGCCACGGCGCGGCCGTTCTCCTCGTGCTGCTTCATGCGCAGCGGCAGCGTTTTGATGCCGCGCAGAACCAGAAAGCACTCGAAGGGCGACATGATTCCGCCGGCGGCCTTCTGCACCAGATTAAAGCGCTCCTTGTGCTCCGGTCGGCTGCCGACGAGCGCGCCGCCCAGCCCGTCGGAGTGGCCGTTGAGAAACTTGGTAGTGGAATGCATCACGATATCCGCGCCCAGCGCCAGCGGACTTTGCAGCGCGGGCGACAGGAAGGTATTGTCTACGCTGACTTCGACGCCTTTCGCGTGGGCGATCTCGCTGACCGCGCGAATATCGGTGAGCGACATCAGCGGGTTGGTGGGCGTCTCGACGTGAATCAGCTTGGTTGTTGGCCGTATGGCGGCAGTGACAGCCTTCAGGTCGCCGGTGTCAACGTACTCGATCTCGATGCCGTAGTGGCGGACGATTAAATTGAATAACCGCGCCGTGCCGCCATAGACATTGTGCGAGCAGATCAGGTGATCGCCCGAGCGCAGCATGGCCACCAGTCCATAGATAGCCGCCATGCCGCTGGCAAAGGCATGACCGCTGTGTCCGCCTTCCAACGCCGCTAGCGCTTCCTCCAGCCGGTCGCGCGTGGGGTTGCCGGCGCGCGAGTAGTCCCAGCCGCGATCCGTGCCGATGTCGGTCAACTCAAAGGTCGAGGAAAGGTAAACAGGCACGTTCACCGCGCCCGTCAGCGGGTCGGGATATTGCCCGGCATGAACGGCAAGGGTTGAGTATTTGTAGTTGGACATGGTCAGCGAATAGCCTCTAGCTTCTAGCTTATCGCGAGGGGGCCGCTGCTATTTTGCAGAGGAGTGCGTCCCTACGCCCCGCCTTCAAAGATCTTCTTCGACAAATAGCGTTCCGCCGAATCCGAAATAATTGTAGCGATGCGCTTGCCCGGCCCTAACTCGCGGGCCAACTCAACAGCCGCGTAAACTGCAGCGCCGGAACTGGAGCCGGCCACCAATCCCTCTTCGGCGGCCAGTCGCTTCACCATCTCAAAGGCGTCCTTGTCCGTGACCATCACAATCCGGTCGCAGACCTCGCGATGAAATGTCTCCGGGATGAAGCTGACGCCGATGCCCTCCACCCTGTGCTTGCCCGGAGCGCCGCCTTGCAGAATCGAACCCTCTGTCTCGACGGCCACGTTGATCACCGCCGGATTTTCCTCCTTGAAGTAGCGCGCCACGCCAGAGAAGGTTCCACCCGAGCCGACGCCGTTCACAAAGCCGTCGACCTTGCCATCCATCTGCTCCCACATCTCCGCAGCCGTAGTGTCGTGGTGGAAGCGCGGGTTGGCCTGGTTCTCAAATTGTAGCGCGATGAAGGAACCGGGAATCGCCGCTCCGGCCTCGCGCGCGCGACGAATCGCGCCGCCCATGCCTTCGTCCAGCGGCGTACGCTCGACCTTCGCGCCGAAGCCGCGCATCAGGATGCACTTCTCCTCGGCAAATCCCTCGGGCACAAAGAGCTTCACCCGGTAGCCGCGATTGACGCCAATCAGAGCCAGCCCCACGCCGGTGTTGCCCGCCGTAGCCTCGATGATCGTTGAACCGGAATGCAGCAGTCCCCTCGCCTCGGCGTCCAGAATCATGCCCAACGCGGCGCGGTCCTTGATGCTGCCACCGGGGTTGAGGAATTCGAGCTTGGCAAAGATCGCGGCCGCGGGCTGCGGTGCAATGCGCGTCAGTTGCAGCATTGGCGTCGAGCCTACCAGTTGCGTGATGTCGGCAGCGATGCGCAAAGGGGGCGAAGTTGAACGTGCGGTATCCATGCGGGGTCCATTCTATCCCAATGGGCCAGCCTACTTTTTCTCCGGCGCGCCAGGTTGCTTGACCATCCGCGCCACCGGGTAGTAGCCGGTGCGGGTACGGACGATGAGCTTGCCCTCGCCTTTGCCCTCGGCCCTGACCTCCACGCGCCGGAAGCCCGGCACGGAGGACGGCTTGGTGGAGTGGTAGCCCAGCGTGTATTGGTTGCGAATATCCCGCGCCACTTCGGCGGCGATCTGGTCTACCTGCTCGATATTTTTAGGGAAAAAGGCCATGCCGCCGGTCTCGGTGGAGAGCACCTCCAGGGCCTTTCGCGCATGCTTTATCTCGTCGCGGGTAATACCATCGTCGCCAAAAAGCAAACCAATGGAATAGATGACCGGGCCGGAGAGTTGCTGAACTTTGCGGATGGTCTGCTCCAGGTGGAGCGACGAGGCATTGTCGTCGCCGTCGGTGATGAGGATGATGACTTGTTTGGGGTGCTTGGCCTCGGCTGCCAGCTTGTCGGCCGAGGCCGCCACGGCGTCGTAAAGCGCGGTGCCGCCGCGGGCCTCAATGTGGCTCAGCCCTTCGCGCAACTTGTTCACGTTGGAGGTGAACTCCTGGTCAATGAAGGCCTCGTCACTGAAGTTCACCACGAATGCCTCGTCCTGCGGGTTAGAGGCCTCGATCAGGTCGAGGGCGCTCTTGTTCACCGAGGGTCGCTTTTGGCCCATGGAGCCGGAGTTGTCCACCACCAGCGCAATGGAAACCGGAAGGTCGGTGTGCTGGAAGCTGATCAGACTCTGTTTGACGCCATCCTCGATGACCTGGAAGTTTTCCTTCTTCAGGTCCGGGACCATGCGATTGCCGTCCAGCACCGAGCAGTTGAGCGACACCTCTTCCACGTCGGTGTGCAGAACGAAGCCCCCGCCCTCTTTACGAAAGGCCGGGAGCGCGGGCGGCTCCCCATCCGGCGAGCGCACCGGATCGCGATCCACGTTGAGCGATGGGGCCTGTATAGGAGATTGGATAGGAGTTTGGACAGGAGTTTGGGCAGGGGCCGGCGGAGCGGACTGCTGTTGCGCCGCCACTGAAAGAGCCGCCAAGGCAAACAGAAGTGTGACATTACATATACGCATAGGAGTCAGTGCGAGCATCAACGATAAGACGAAGCCATCCCCATGAAAGATAGCCCTACCCTTCACTTTACGCCACGCCCGCCGCGAGTCAGTCGCAGAACCTGCTTGCGCGAGACCGCGAGTGACCCCTGAGATACAATCGACGCATGCGTGAAGCGCCCATAAAGTGAGCAGATTGGGGCTTTCGAGCGCAAAATCCATTGCTGCATCGGGGAGCAGGACCTTCCGTATGGCCCACATTTATCCCTTTCGCGCCTGGCGCTACTCGCCCTCCGCTGTCCGCCTGGTGGAGGTGGTAACCCAGCCCTACGACAAAATCTCTCCTGCCATGCAGCAGGCCTACTACCAGCGCAGCCCGTTTAATTTAGTCCGCATCATCCTTGGCCTGCCGGAGCCCGGCGACACCGAGCGCGGGGAGAGCGTTTATACCCGTGCTGCGCGCGACTTCAAAGTATGGCGTGCGCAGGGCGTGCTGGCGCAGGAAAAAGACCCCTGCATCTTCGCTTACTCGCAGCGGTTTAGGGTGCCTGGCACGGAGATCATCAAGGAACGGCGCGGATTCATCGCCCTCGGCAAACTGCACAATTACGCCGAACAGGTCGTCTTCCGCCACGAGCAGACGCTCAGCAAACCCAAGAGCGACCGGCTCAACCTGCTGAAAGCCACGCATGCGCACTTCGGGCAGATCTTCATGCTCTACTCCGACCCGTCCGCGAGCATCGAAAAGATTCTCTACGACGGCGCCGGGCCAGCCGAGGCGGAGGTCACCGACGAGTACGGCGTGCTGCACCGGCTGTGGAAAGTCAGTGATCCGGCGGCCATCCGCGCGGTAACTGCGGCCATGGCCGACAGGAAGCTCATCATCGCTGACGGACACCACCGCTACGAGACCGCGCTGAACTATTCCAAAGAACACACAGCCACCAAACCTGAGTCGAACGCCGCCGGATTGCCGCAGCCGGCCTTTCCTGTAGCCGCGGCGATGATGACCTTCGTCAACATGGACTCGGACGGGCTGGTAATTCTGCCCACACATCGCGTAGTTCATAGCCTGGCGAACTTTGACCCGGCGGCCTTTGCGCGCGCCGCCGAGGAATTTTTCACGGTTGGTGCGCTACCCGCCTCGAATGCAACCAGTTTGATCGAGAGGCTCAAGAAGCAGCAAGGCACAGCCTTTGTCGCTGTCACGCGCACCGGAGCGTTGCTGCTGCGCGCGAAGCCGGAGCCGGTGGCCGCCGCACTCGCCGGCTTGCCCGAGCGCCAGCGGCAACTTGATCTGAGCTGTCTGCACTTCATCGTCCTCGACCGGCTTCTCGGCCTGGATGCCGAGAAGGTTCGCGAGCAGACCAACCTGCGCTATCTGCGCGACTCAGCCGAGGCCGTCGAGCAGGTTCACGGCGGCGAGGCAGACGTCGCCTTCCTCACCAACCCTGTTTCCATGGAGCAACTCCGCGAGGTGGCCTTCGCCGGCGAGGTGATGCCGCAAAAATCCACCGATTTCTTCCCCAAGCTGCTCAGCGGATTGACCATTTATGCGCTGGATTAAGTACGCATGGTCGGCTCTTGTTGTGGCCCTGCTGGCCGCGCAACTCGTCCTCGCGCAACCCGCTCCACCCGCTCCACAGGCTCGTTTTGTGGTGGTGCTCGACGCGGCTCACGGCGGCGAAGATACTGGAGGACGCCTCGCGAACGGCCAGTTTGAAAAGAGCTTTACCCTGGCAATGAGCGTGCGCCTGCGATCGCTGCTCGCCGCGCGCGGCATCCAGGTTGTCACCACGCGCGACTCCGATGCGGCGGTCGATCCGGTCAAGAGAGCGGAGATCGCCAATCACGCCCAGGCCCAGGCCTGCCTCAGCCTGCACGCCTCTGAGAGTGGCTCCGGCATTTACCTCTTCACCTCATCGCTCACCCCCGCCGCGACCACGCGCTTCCCTGCCTGGAAGACGGCGCAGGCCGCTTCGGTAACGCGCTCGCTCAAGCTGGCCGGAGTGCTCAACTCGGCACTGCTGCAAGCCGGGATGAGCGTAACCCTGGGCCGCACATCTCTGCCTGCCTTGGATAGCATGACCTGCCCGGTGGTGGCCGTTGAGATTGCGCCCGAGCAGAACGCCAACCATCAGACCACCGCCGGCCTGGACGACAAGGACTACCAGGCGCGCGTGGCCGCGGCGCTGGCCGCAACACTTGTTGAGTGGCGCACGGAGGTCCGCCAGCCGTGATTCCCCGCCATCAGAAGATCCTCTTCGCCCTTCTGCTTGTGGCCTCGCTGGCTATGGGCGCGGCGCTGTGGCACTTGCGCCAGCGTGCCCACCAGCGGCTGCTCGCCGGCCAGGACTCCGCACCCACCAGCGCTCCCGCCGTCGCGCCCGCCGAGCAGGCAACCCTGCTGATGGCCAACGACAGCGACGGCTCCATCCTGCCCCAGCTTCACTCCCTGCCTTTGCCCGCTGACGCTGGCGCCCGCGCACGCGCCGTACTGGGCAAGCTGCTGGACCTCTATGCCGCTCCCGATGCCGCCCACCCCGTTCCCGGCGGTGCAAGCTCCGTGCTCCAGGTTTTTCTGCTGCCCGCTCCTGAACTTGCAGGCGCAGTTCCCGCCACCGGCAAACCAAGAATCGCGGATTCCAGAAATGTTGTGATCTTGTCCCGCGAATCCCGCGCCAATTCTCCCGGAGCTGCATCGCAGAACGCGCCACAAACCGGCCCGCTACTGGCGGTCGTCAACCTCACCGGCAGCTTTGCCGCCAGCCACCCATCCGGCATCGAGACGGAGATGCTCACCGTACTCTCCATCTGCGGCACGCTGCGCGCCAATCTGCCCCGCGTCACCCAGGTGCGCTTCCTGGTGGACGGGCAGCAGCGCGCCACGCTCGCCGGCCACGCCGACCTGACCCGCACCTATCTGACCGGCGATGCAGTACCATCGAATGAAGCGCATCCATGAATAAAACAGCAAACAATTCAGGCACATCTTCCCCTACCATCGGCGTTTTTGATTCCGGATTCGGCGGCCTCACCGTGTTGCGCGCACTGATGGCTCAGATGCCCAGCGCCCGCTATGCCTTCATCGGCGATACTGCCCGCCTGCCCTACGGCTCCAAGTCCCGGCGAACCATCGCTCGCTACGCCGCCCAGTGCGCGCAATTTCTGGTCGACCAGCAAGGCGCGGAGTTCCTCGTCATTGCCTGCAACACCGCCAGCGCATTGGCTCTGGACGCCATTCAGGATGCGGTCTCTGTACCCGTGCTGGGCGTGATTGAGCCCGGCGCAGAGGCTGCCCGCGCCGCCTCCCGCACCGGCGACGTGCTGGTCATCGCCACCGACGCCACCGTGCAGAGTCACGCCTATGCCGCCGCCTGCCACGCTCGCGGACTGCGCGCTTTGGAAAAGGCCTGCCCACTGCTCGTCCCGCTGGTCGAGGAGGGATGGACCGAAGACTTTGCCGCGCAAGCGGCGTCTGCCCCACCGCAGGTGGCTGTTACGGCCGAGGTCATCCGAATTTATCTTGCCGAACTCACTGCCGAGGCCGCCGCCCAGAGCATGAATCCCGACGTACTGCTCCTCGGCTGCACTCACTACCCGTTGCTGCGCCCATTGCTGGAGCGCGCTGTCCCCGCCGGCATGAAGGTCATCGATTCAGCCGATGCCACCGCCGAAGCTGCAGTGCGCCTCTTCGGCCAGCAGAAAGCAGTGAAAGCTTCGCCGTCCGCGCAGGACCAGGACGCGCAGGACCTGTCCGCGCAAGACCAGGTCCGATGCTTCGCCACCGATTCCGTCGAAAAGTTCGAGCGCCTCGGTTCCCGCTTTCTTCGCCGCCCCACCGGCAAGGTCGAGCTCGTGGACCTGGGTGGCTGATATTCTGGTATTACGTAGGTCCACTATCCCCAAAACACGGACCTGGAGGAAGTAAGCACGCATGATCGATCTGGCAGGTAAAACAGCTGTAGTCTTCGGGCTGGCTAACAAGCGTTCCATCGCCTGGGGCATCGCCCAGAAGCTGCATGAGGCCGGGGCCACCCTGGCCATCTGCTACCAAAATGACCGCATGAAGCTCGAGGCGCAGAGCCTCATCGACGAGTTGTCCGGCGCCAGCGGCTTTCAATGCGATGTCACCAACGACCAGGAGATTGAAACCCTCTTCGCCGCGCTCAAAGAGAAGTACGGCAAACTGCATATCCTCGTCCACGCCGTGGCATTTGCGCCTGCCGCGGAGTTGCGCGGCGAATTTATCGACACCACCCGCGAGGGCTTCCGCATCGCCCATGACGTCAGCGTCTATTCGCTCATTGCCGTCACTCGTGCCGCCGCGCCTCTCATGAGCGAAGGCGGCAGCATTATGACGCTCACCTTCTATGCCGCCGAAAAGGTCGTCCCCCACTACAACGTAATGGCTGTTGCCAAGGCCGCCCTCGAGTCAACCGTCCGCTATCTCGCCTGGAATCTCGGCTCCAGAAACATTCGCGTCAACGCCATCTCCGCCGGCCCCATCAAAACTCTCGCCGCCCGCGGTGTCGGCGATCTCTCTGACATGATCAAGTCCCACTCCGACCGCGCCCCGCTGCACCGCAACGTGGACCAGATTGAAGTCGGCGGCGCTGCCCTGTTTCTGGCCAGCGACCTCTCCAGCGCCATCACCGGAGAAATCATGTACGTCGATTGCGGCTATAACATCATGGGATTCTAAAGCAGTTTGCCTGTTGGTTTAGATGTCGATTTTCGATTTTTTGTACACCTGGGTCGCAAACTTGTAGCGCCGGCCTCCCGGCCGGCTGTTGCGTGGACCTCCTGGTCCACGCCGCACTCTACGCCCTCTGCAAAAATGCTCTGGCCCCTGCCGAAACCCCGGCATGATACGCTAATCTTTTTTGAGGGTTTATTCATGCAAGGAAGACTAGAACTGATGATGGGGCCGATGAGGAGCAACAAAACCGCGGAGCTGTTGCGGCGCGCCGAGATGCGCCGCCAGTACGCCAGCCAATATGTCATGGTCCTCAAGCCCAGCGACGACACCAAGGGCGGGCCGGGCGTGGTGGAGAGCCGTAATCCCCGTGGCCACGGCAAGATGAATGCCGTGGAATTCAACTCCGCCAATCCATGGGAAGTCCTTCAAGTGATCGCCGCCACGGAAAAGAACATCGGCAAGAGGGTGGAGTGCATCGCCATCGACGAGGGACAGTTCGTCTCCGATCTCTTTGCTTTCTCGCGCTATCTTCTGGATGCGGGCCATGACGTTCTCGTCGCCGGCCTCGATCTGGATTTCCGCGCACTTCCCTTCGGGGAGATGCTCAACCTGTCGTGGTTTGTGAACTCCTATGGCGGCATCATCACCGAATGTATCGCCTACTGCGCCTGCGGCAACCGCGCCTTTTATTCGCAGCGGCTGATTGAAGACAAGCCAGCCCCCTACAACAGCCCCATCAAAATGCCCGGCGACTCCTACGAGCCGCGCTGCGCCGAACATTTCGTTCTCCCCGGAAAGCCGCACTGAGCGGGTGATCACCTTCGCGGGTACACCCACCGAAGCGGGTGCCCTGCTCCGTTGAATCTGGAAACACTACATTTTCAATATCTGCTCCCAAACCTTCTGCTCTACAGGAACGCCGAGTTTGCGGTTCTCCGCGCGAATCTGCAACACCCGCTCTCCGGGATAGCGAATCTTCGCACCTTTTTCCGCCGGCCGGCTCTGATGCAACGAAGCAATAATCTCATCGGCGATTTGAGCAAGCCGCGCTTCGTCACCCAACGCCGCGGGATTGATAGCCAGAAAAACCTGCGATAAACCAGCCTCAAGCAGCGAGTCCGTCGAAAGTTGATGCGTCGCTTTTCCCAGCGAGGTCATCGCGGCCATCATGTCCAGCACCAGCGAAAGCCCTGAGCCCTTCCAATATCCGATGGGTAACGGGCGCCGCGTTTGCTCAATCGCCGCGGGATCGCGCGTCAGCTTGCCCGTCGCATCGAAGCCTCCATCCACGGGCAGCATCTTGCCTTGATTTTTGTAGCTCTCCAGCGTGCCATAAGAAAACTGCGAGATCGCCATGTCGAGCACCACGTGCCCACCCGCGCGCGGAATCGCAATGACCAGAGGATTGTTTCCCAACGCCGGCTCCGTGCCACCCCACGCAGGCAGGTTGGGCATGGTGTTGGTCCAACAGATGCCGATCACGCCCGCCTCGGCAGCTTGCCAGCCGTAGCTGCCGCCGCGCATCCAGTGGTTGGTGTTGCCCAGCGCCACACATCCCACTCCATACTTGCGGCTGAGTCGTATCGCGTGCTCCATGCAAGCATGCGCGTTCAGATTGCCGGGGCCTTTCTGTCCATCCCAACGCTCCAGCGCGCCGAAGCCAGCCACCAGCCGCGGCTCCGCGTCAACATCAACGTTTCCATTGCGGATCATGGCGACAAATCGCGGAAAGCGGTTGACGCCGTGCGTGTACACGCCGTCGCAGGTTGTCTCCGCAAAGAGCCGCGCACAGCTTTGCGCCCGGCTGTCCGAGAAACCCAGCTTTTTCAGCACGCTTTCGAGAGTCGATTGCAGTTCGTCAAACGGAATTCGATTCATAGGCTTTCAGTACTTCGGAAAGAAAAAACTCGCAGACAACGTATCATGCCGGGTGCCCCACCTTCGTCGCGTTCTGTTCGGCTAAGGTGGGATATCTATCTATAACTAAAGTTCTTTACCTATAACCTGATCCCTGACCCCTGATCTCTGATCTCTGTCTCTTTCAGCGTCACGGTAATCCTGCGCGCATCCCCGCCCGCCGACGCAATCACAATCTCGCCCGTCGCCTTCTTGCGAATACTCTTGAACTTCTCGCCCCACTCCACCAGCACCAGCGCATTCGGCGTGAGCAACTCATCCAGCCCCAGCGTCTCCAGTTGCCGCTCGCCATCCAGGCGGTAAACGTCCAGATGAAAGAGTTTCACCGGAGACCCCAAGCGCGTGCCGTCGTACTCGTGCAGCAGCGTGAACGTCGGGCTGGTCACCTCGTCCGCCTCGGCGGCATCCAGCGCCTGGGCAATGCCCTTCACCAATGTCGTTTTGCCTGTGCCCAGATCGCCGCGCAGAATCAGCAGTTGCGGCGGCTGCAGCAGCCCTGCTAGCTTGCGGCCCACTTCGATGGTGTCCGCGCCGCTCATGGTGGTGAACTCGTGCTTCAGGACAAATGCGGCGGGGGCGGCTTGACTCATTTCGTGGCCTCTTGTCGGGATGCTGCACGCACTCCCTGCAACCAAAGATACCCGGTTGGCCCACGCGATTCAAAGCGAAAAGCCCGTGCAAGACGAGAAAGACTATCCGTGGCCAGCAAAGTGTGTTCGTCGTCACTGCGAACGGCCAGGTCGGCGGCCAGCCCGTGCAAATAAACCGCCGCCTCCACCGCCCGCGCAGGCTCGTCCGCATACTGCGCCAGCAAGCCGGCAATCAGCCCGGTGAGCAGGTCGCCGCTGCCGCCTTTGGCCATGCCGGGATTTCCACTGGTGTTCACGGCCACGCGGCCGTCGGGATGCGCAATGAGCGTGCGCGCACCTTTGAGCACCAGCGTCACCCCGTTGCGCTGCGCGAAACTGCGCGCCACTTCCAACCGGTTAGCCTGCACCTCGGCCACAGTGATGCCCGCCAGCCGCGCCATCTCGCCGGGATGCGGCGTCAGCACCAGCGTGCGCCCTTTCGCCAGCTTGGCAAGCAACTCCGGTTTGGCCGCCAGAATGTTCAGTGCATCGGCGTCAATCACCGCCGGAATCTTGGTAGCCTCAAGCAACCCGGTGGTGAATTTGACCGTCTCCGGACTCTGTCCCATGCCGGGCCCAATGGCCAGCACCGTCTTGCCTGCCGTGAGCGCCGTCATCGTTTTAGGCGCAAGATTTTCTGCTGCAATGCATCCTGCGGGAGTCGCCGTCAGAGGCCAGGTCATCAGCTCCGGCGCAATGGCCGCCACCAATGGCAGCGCCGGAGCGGGAACAGCCGCCGTCACCAGCCCTGCACCGGCCCGCAACGCGCCCAGTGCCGCCATCGCCGGCGCGCCTGATTTGCCGCCAGCCGTTCCCAGCGTTCCGCCCACCACCAGCACATGCCCAAAGTTGCCCTTGTTGGCCGTCGCCAGTCGCAGTGTCTGCACAAGTGAGAGAGCCGATCCCGCCCATTCCAATTTAAGGCCCGAGACCATCACCTCCTCCGGCGAGCCGATAGGAGCCACCACGATAGGTTGCGACCATCGCCGCGTCAACTGCCCAAAGACGTGCGCCGGCTTGGGCGCGGTAAACGTAATCACTGCATCAGCGGGAAATACTGGCCCGGCAAACATTGCAGCGGTCTCATCAGCCGGCCAGCCGGAAGGAAGATCCAAAGCCAGAATCGGAGCCTCGCTACCCTTCACCCATTCCAGCGCCGCTAACGCCAGCCCCTTCAGCGGCGGCTTGAAACCCGTGCCCATGACGGCGTCCACCAGCAAGTCGGCCCGCAGTGCGTCCGCATGCGACGCCAACTGCTCCGCCTTCTCCACCTCATGCACGGTGAGTGGCGCGGCGCTCTGCAGCAGCTCGCCCCAGGCCTTCACCGCGTCGGACCCAAAGTTCTCCGGTGAGCCCAGTATCAGTGTGGTCACCTCCAGCCCAGACGCCGCCAGCAGCCGCGCCGCCATCATGCCGTCGCCGCCGTTGTTGCCCCGGCCGCAAAGTACCGTCACCCGCCGCGCCCACGGAAACTGCTCTCGCGCAAAGGCCGCCACCGCCGCCGAGGCCGCCCGCATCAGGTTAATAGACGGCACCCCGGACCGCTCAGTCGTCAAGCGATCGCAGGCCTGCATCTCCGCTGCGGAAAGAATGTGCATGGCAACATGGTACGACAGTTGCCAGCCGTCAGTGTTCAATTGTTATGCCGAGCCGGGCTTTTGCTGATCCCTGATCCCTTTTTCACCGCGCCATCAGCACCAGCAGCCAGCCGTTCAACCCCGCAATCACCACGGCGACAAACCACGCCAGCCCCTGCAGCCAGGGAGCGTTCACAAACTCGCCCATCTTCTTCCGGCTGCCTGTAAACAGCACCAGCGGCACCACGGCAAAGCTCAACTGCAGCGACAAAATCACCTGGCTCAGAATGAGCAGTTTTTCAGTGCCCTGCTCGCCGGTGACAGCGACCACAATGATGGTGGGAATAATGGCCAGCGAGCGGGTAATCAGCCGTCGCAGCCACGGCGACAGCTTCAGGTGAATGAAGCCCTCCATCACCACCTGCCCCGCCAGCGTTCCGGTAATCGAGGAGTTTTGTCCGCTTGCCAGCAGCGCAATCGCAAACAGCGTACTCGCCCAGGTCGCGCCGATCAGCGGACTAAGCAGCTTGTAGGCATCCTGGATGGCCGCAACCTCGTAATGGCCGCTGCGATTAAAGACCGCCGCCGCCACAATCAGAATGGCCGCGTTCACAAACAGCGCCACGGTCAGCGCCAGCGCGGAGTCAATGTTAGCCATTTGAATGGCCTCGTGCTTGCCCGCCGGCGTGCGCTCATATTTGCGGCTCTGCACAATCGAGGAGTGCAGATACAAATTGTGCGGCATCACCGTCGCGCCCAAAATCCCAATCGCGATGTACAGCATCTCGGGATTGGTGACGATGGACGGCGAGGGCACAAAAAAGTCGTGCAGCGCCAGCCAATGATTCGGATGGGAGAGCAAAATCTGCACCAGGAACAGCACCGAAATCGTGCCGATGAGCGCAATTACCAGCGCCTCAATCCAGCGGAAGCCCCAGCGCTGCAACAGCAGAATCAGCAGCACGTCCGTACCGGTAATCAGCACGCCGTAGAAGAGCGGAATGTGGAAGAGCAGGTTCAGGGCGATGGCCGAGCCGATCACCTCGGCCAGATCGCAGGCGGCAATCGCGATCTCCGCGCCGATCCACAAGGCATAGCTCACCCGCGGGCCGTAGCTCTGGTGGCACATCTGCGCCAGGTCGCGCTCCGTGGCTATGCCCAGCTTCAGGCTCAGGCTCTGCAGCAATATCGCCATCAGGTTGCTCGCCATGATGACAAACAGCAGCGTGTAGCCGAAGCGCGAGCCGCCGGCAATGTCCGTAGCCCAGTTGCCGGGGTCCATGTAGCCCACGGAAATAAGAAATCCCGGACCGAGAAAACCCAGCAGCCGCCGCCAATACCACGGCGAGCGCGAGACCCCCACCGTCGCATGAACCTCCGGCAGCGAGGGAACCAGATGCTCAGGGCCCGGCGCAAGACCGGGAAGAACCGGCAGCTCGGCGAACTCCGTCGAATCGGGTATCGGGTCTTTCATCGTGTTTCTGCTACTAGCTTATAGCCTTAAGTTCCCGGCTGCTATCCGCATCACGCAAAGAAGCAAAATCCTTCGCAGTTGCGCTCCCCGTCGCAGACTGAAACAATAAGGCACCGCTCCGAGTCTTGCCTCAAACGGGGAAGCAAATGAAAACCTGTCCACAATGCGATTCAGGCTACCCCGACAGCCACACCACCTGCCCTACCCATGGTGTGATGCTCAACGAGATTCGCGACCTCAAGCCGGGCATGCTCATCCGCCAGAGTTACCGCATCACACGCAAGCTCGGCCAGGGCGGAATGGGTGCCGTCTATCTCGCCCAGCACATTCTCATGGACGAGTCGCGTGCGCTCAAGTTTCTTTCATCCGAATTGAGCCGCGATCAGGCCTTCACCGCCCGCTTCCTGCGCGAGGTCCGCACCCTTCGCCAGATTCGCAACCACAATGTCGTCGATTGTGGCGATCTGGAAGCCGCCGAAGACGGCTCGCTTTTTTTCTCGATGGAGTTTGTTGACGGTCCCGACCTGCGCGCGTTCCTCCACGATCCCTCTCAATATCAACAAAATGACTGTCATCCTGAGCGGAGCGCAGCGGAACCGGGGTCCCCAGCGACAGGTCTTCGTCGCTGGGGTGGGGAGTCGAAGGACCTGCGGTTGCCTTTGGGCGCTCTGCCGGTTGAACTCGCCCTCTCCATCACCCGCCAAATCGCCGAAGGCCTCGGCGCAGCCCACGCAAAGGGCATGGTCCACCGCGATATCAAGCCGGAAAACATTCTCATGGTCCGCGACGGCGACAGTTGGCTTCCCAAGATCGCCGACTTCGGCATCGTCGCAACAAAGGAAAGCAGCACCGCCTACACCCGCACCGGCGGAACTCTGCTCACCATGGCCTACGCCGCCCCCGAGCAGTGGCGCGGAACCCCCGCCGCAGAACTCGACGGCCGGACAGATTTATACGCCCTCGGCGGCCTCCTCTACGAGATGCTCACCGGGCAAACGCCCTTCCACGCCGAAAACTACGAAGGCTGGTCGCGCCAGCATCAAACCACCCCGCCCCAGCCGCCCAGCACCTTCCGCCCCGACCTTGCCAACTGGCAAGGCCTCGAAGCACTCGTCCTCCGCCTCCTCGCCAAAGACCGAGAAGACCGCCCCAAAAACGTCGCTGAGTTGCTGAAACTGCTGGATGCCGTCGTTTACCTTCCTCCTCAGCCAGTCCGCGTGCCGACTATTCCCGACTCCACTCCGCGCAAGGCTCCTCCAGCCGCAACCTTACCGGTCAGCGCTCCCGCCGCCCAACCTCCGATGCCAAATCCTTTGCCGGACCATGCAAGTCCCAAGCGCCACACGCGGAGATTTTCTTTATGGGTTTGGGTAGCCTTGACAGTCCTTTTGCTGGCCACGGGGTATGGCGCGGGGTGGCTCCTCATGCTGCACCCCGGCATGCCGCAACCCCGCACCCTGAAATCTCCCAACTCCACACCCAGTTTTGTGGCCTTCAGCCCCGATGGCCGCATTCTGGCCTCCGGGGACGATGGTTCTACCAGTAAGACCGCTAATCTGTGGGATGTGGCCAGCGGACAGGTCGTGCGCACCCTGGGCGGCCACGGCAATGGTGTGTATTCCGCAGCCTTCAGCTCAGACGGCCACACTTTTGCGTCAGGGGATGGTGAAGGTACTGTCAGATTGTGGAATCTAGCCACCGGGAAACTGTTGTACACCATGCCAGTCCATTCATCGAATGTGTCATCCATAGTCTTCAGCCCCGACGGCCGCACCCTGGCATCTGGGAGTTTCGACTCCTCCATCGTGCTTTCGGACGTGGCCAGCGGTAAGAAGTTGCGTACATTGCTTAACGCCGATGCTATGGTCAATTCCATAGCTTTCAATTACAACGGCCATATGCTGGCATCGGGAGGCACCGACAACACCATCAAGCTGTGGGATGTGGCCACCGGTAAGGTGGTTCGTACCCTGCAAGGACACACCGGTATTGTCGACACCGTAGTGTTTACTTCGGATGGCCGCACTCTGGTATCGGGGAGCCGCGACGAATCCATTAAGCTATGGGATGTGAACAGTGGGCGGCTGAAGCGCACCCTCGATGCCCAATCTGGCACCATTTATTCCGTAGCCTTAAGTCCCGACGATCGCACTCTGGCGTCTGGGAGCGATGACTCCACCGTCAAGCTATGGGACATGGACAGTGGAAAGGTTGTGCGATCCCTGCGGGGTCACTCAAAGATTGTCGTGTCCGTTGTCTTCAGTCCTGATGGGCGAACCCTGGCCTCGGGGAGCTGGGACGGCACCATCAAGTTATGGGATGTGGCTGACCTGAAAAAGTAGCTGCAAACCCAAAACAAAGCCCCCAACCTTAGTTTCAAGGCTGAGGGCAGACAACTGAGAACTGAGAACTGAGAACTGTTACCTCACTTCACCTTCACCTTCGGCTCCACCGATAATCCCGGCCGCAGCTCGTGGTTTGGATCTTCGTTGGCCAGATCAGTAAAGTCGATGCGCACCGGAACCCGCTGGACAACTTTGACGTAATTTCCCGTCGCGTTTTCCGGCGGAAACAAACTCAACACCGAGCCAGTCGCGCCGCCTATCTGCGTCACCTTGCCATGATAAGTTTTGTCCGTCGAGTCCACCTCGATCTCCACAGCTTGCCCGGCATACATGTGCCGCAGTTGCGTCTCCTTGAAGTTGGCCGTCACCCACAGGCCTTCCAGAGAAACCAGCATCAGCAGGTTCTGCCCCGGCGCAACGTTCTGGTTGATCTCCACGCTTTTGCGCGTGATGATGCCCGCCGTGGGAGCCACGATTTTTGTGTAACTCAGGTTGAGTTTGGCCATGTCCAACTGCGCCTGGGCCTGCGCCACCATGGCCTGGGCCTGCCGCGCGCGTGCGCTCTGCGCGGCCACCTGCTGCGGGGCGGTCTGGGCAAACTTCAATCCCGCCTGGGCCTGGGCCTCGCGCTCGCGGGCCACCTTCACCCCGTCTCTGGCAGCCTGCTCGGAGTGGCGCGCGGCGTCGGCGGCGGCCACCGCTGCGTCAAACAGTTGCTTGCTGATTACGTCTTTTTCCACCAGCGGCTTGTAGCGCTCCAGATCGGCCTGGGCCTTGGTGTTGTTGGCTTTGGCGGCCGCGAGTTGCTGCTCCGCCTGCTCCACGGCGGCGTGCGAGCCTGTCACATTGGAGTCGGCAGCGCTCAGATTGCTGCCCGTGTTGACCGTGGTGATGGGCACATTCACGTTGGCCGCCGCTGCGTTGGCCTCCGCGCTGGCCAGAGCCGCTTCCGCGTTCTCCACCGCAACTTTGTAGTCGCTGGGGTCTAGCTCCGCAATCACGTCGCCGGCTTTGACCACCTGGTTCTCATCCACGTAGACCTTGGACACCTGGCCGGCGACGCGTGAACTCACCTGGATCAGGTGCCCGTTGACCTGCGCGTCGTCAGTGCTTTCGCTATATGTGGAGCGCCACCAGATTCCGAGGGCAACCAGCGCAAGAATCGCCACCACGACAACAATAATGCCTGTGCGGCGGGATTGCGGCTGCGCGCTCTCTATCTCTGCATCCTGCTCAATTGGGTCCGGTGTTGGTATAAAATCCGCCACGTCTACTTTCCTCCCAGATAACTTTTGTAATTCTCGCCTGCTCCCAGGGCACGCGCCAAACTGAGCTTGGCCACGTTGTGCCGGTAGAGGCTGGTCACATATTGATCGTTGGCCTGTGCCACCGACTGCTGCGCCTGGCTCACGGCCAAATTGTCGCTGACCCCGTTCGCATAGCGCTGCTGCGCTTCACTGAGCGCCTCGCTGGCCAGGGCTACGCTCGATCTGGCCACCTCGACCATCTTCTGCGCCGAGGCAATGTCCAGCAGCGCGTCGCGCACATCGGCGTCCACCTGCGCGCTTTTGTCGCTCAGTTGAGCCTGCGCCGTATCCAGTTGCGCCTGCGCCACCTGCGCCTCGCCACGCAATCCGTATTCCCTGAACAGCGGGACACTCAGCGTGCCGGCGGCGTCGCCGGTGCCGTGCGAGGTCTTCAGATTTACGCCGATGTCGCCGTAGTCGCCATTGAATGTGAGCGTCGGCAACCGGTCAGCCGTGGCCGCTTTGCGAAGCTGTTCGGCCGCCTGGGCCTGCTCCACCATCGCCGCCAGATCCTTGCGGTTGGCGTGAGCCTGGCGAATCGCCGCTTCCACGTCGATCTGGTCGAAGACTGCGTAGGGCGCCTTGTCGGCCAGCGTGAAGCTCTGCTCGAGCGGCAACCCAATCACTCGCGCCAGCGCCAGCTTGTCTTTTTCCAGAGCGTTACGGGCCACAATCAACTGTTGTTCCAGCGACTGTGAATCCACCCGGGCGCGCAATTCATCCAGCAGCGGCGCCGTTCCCGCCTGGTGATTATCAACCGCCTGGTCGAGCGAAACTTTGGCCGTAGCCACCTGCGCTTCCACGCTGGCAATGCGGGTCTCATCGGCCAGCGCCAGCAGGTATGCGTTGCCCACCACCAGCACCACCAGATCGCGCGCATCCTGGGCTGAGAGTTGCGCGGCGGCAAAGTTGTGCCGCGCCGCCAGGTAGTTGCGCAGCGAAGCCACATCGATCAGAGACCACGTCAGCGAGGCTCGCAAATCGGTAAATCCAAATGGCCCGATGATCTTGGGAAAGCCCGGAATGCGCAACCCCTCGGCGGGCAGGTCCACCTGCATCACGGTTTCCTTGAGACTGCCGTCCACTGAGGGCAGCAGCGCCTGCAACTGGCTGAGCCGCTCCCCGCGCGCCGCTGCCGTCTGCGCGCCGCTCAGGATAACGCCCAGGTTGGTCTTCAGTCCCCTCTGTATGGCCTCGTCCAGCGTGAGATTGACCGGCTGCGCAGAAACTTCGCCCGTGGCCACGCTGCCCTGAAAGCTGGATGCGGCCGGCGCGGACGATGAACTGGGTAGACTAGGCAATGTCTGCGCCCGCAGCCCGCACTGAAGCAGCCCCGCCAGCGCCAGCACGTGGGCAATGCGGCGGATCGATTTGTTACTTGAATTAATGAAAAATATCAAGGTCGTTCGACTCTCAGAGAAGTGCTGCAGCCCAAAAACGCTCGCTCCGTAATTGACGCGAAAAGCAGGCAGCAGGGTTCATATCTATAGTGTATCGAATGAATAGGCCACGTGGTTGGATTCCGCCGCAATCGAACGACTTTATGGGCAAAATCTAGACGCCATTTCCACCCAATTTCGAAACGACGCCCAATTTCGAAACGGCGAGGAAAGGAGGTCGTGAAGAATCGCCATCGCCGTCGCCGACCCAATCCATCCGCAGGTCAGGCTTCCTATTCCCTAGTCCCTATCTCCCCGCCGAGGCATGGAGTACTTGCGAAGCCAGCGAGCACAGTCCTTGGCGGAAGACCTCGCTCACCGCCTCCGGGGTCCATGCGGCGGCGTGCGATCCGCCGTACAACTTTAGCAGCGCGGCCGTCTCGGCGGCGTTGAAACCGGCCACCGCGCGCAGAGCGAATACAGCCCGCATCCACGTCGGCAAACTGACCAGCCACTCCCGCACATGCTCGCGCTCCGGCCCGCTAATCATGCTTTCCAGCTCCCCGGTCGAAATGCCCGTCGAGGCCAGGTCGTCGCCCTCGATACAGGTGGAGGCTGGCGCTAATCCCTGCGGCGCGTCCAGACAGCCGGGGCAGCGCGCGGCCAGCAGCTTCAGCGCCGCTACGGCCAGCGCCCTCCGGCTGCACCGGCGCGCATTTTGCGGATCGGCGCAGGGAGATACCTGCGCTGAAGCGATCGTCTCCAACACCAGCCGCGCGCTATCCTCGCCTTCGCCCACCAGCATCGACGCCAGGCTGTAGAGTCCGGATGCAACCAGATCGAAGATCTCCTTCAACTCGGCAGGGTCTAGTTCAGGTATCAGCCCATTAAAGGGGCTGGTAGTTTTCTGGGACATGGGGAAGCTTCCTTTCAGGGAAGTAAAGCAAGCCGACCAATCTATATCCTGAACCAACCGGGCCGTCAGGTCAATGCATGATCGCTTCCACCAAACGCTCCATTCGTTCTTCCTGCTCTTCAATGGATTCGATCAGCTTGAACTGTGTCCGGCAGCGGTCCAGGTTTTGTCCCTCGCGCTGCACCTTGTAATACGTGTCGCCCGCCAGGTAGTCGGCCAAAAAGCGGATGCCCTGCTCAAACGTAATCAGTTTCCCGCTGAAGGCAAGATACTGCTTCTCTGCCTTCGTCAGGAACCCTCCCGCAGATTGCAGGTAACCGCGCACCAGCGCTTCGAACATCTCAAACTGCATCGTCACCCTGGAGAGGTCGCGCTCGTCTTCCATCGCAGGACTCGTCGTCGTGCGCACCATGTCGCCAAAGTCGTAAAGCGCCAATCCCGGCATCACCGTGTCCAGGTCAACCACGCAGATGCCTTCGCCCGTGGCGTCATCCAGCAACACGTTGCTGAACTTAGTGTCGTTGTGCGTCACGCGCTCCGGCAGATTTGCATCCAGCAGAACGCAGGCCATGGATTTGCGCGCCAGGGCGAATTCAATCTCCTTGCGTGCCAGTTGGGACCGCCCGGCAACGTCCGCGGCAATCGCCTGCTCCAGCGCCAGGAATCGCTTCGGCGTGTTGTGAAAATTGGGAATCGTATCGTGCAGCCGCGGCGCGGGCAGGTTGGACAGCAACTGCTGAAATCGCCCGAAGGCTTTGGCCGCCTCAAACGCTTGCTCCGCGGATTCTACCGCATCATACGTGCACGCTCCCTCAATGAAGCGATACGCCCGCCAATAATTCCCCTCCGCGTCCACGTGCCATGCCTGCCCCGCGCGCGCTGGAATCAGCGTGAGCACGCGCCGCCCGCTCTCCGGCTCGCCTGCCATCTGCGCGGCCAGATGCGACGTCACACGATGGATATTTTCCATCAGTGCGACGGGATTTTTAAAAATTCCGCAGTTGATGCGCTGCACAATGAAGCGCGCCACCGCGCCCGCCTGCTCAAAAACAACGCAATAGGTGTCGTTGATGTGGCCGCTTCCGTAGCGCGTATCGGAGCGGAATTCTCCGCCGATTTGAAATTGCCGCGCCACGCCGCTCACGGCCTGCGCTTCGCTCATGACCAGAGTCTTTCCGGATAAGCGCCGCCGCGAATCAGCCGGTTAATGTTTTCCACCACGAATGGCCGGTCCTCGCGATAGGTCACGCCAAACCATGAGTCCCGCGTGCGCAGAACCTTCACCCTCGCCTGCCCGCCCGTCACCAGGTCATTCACCACGCGGGGAATGTAGCACTCCGATTTCTCCTCCGCGCCATGCGCTTCAAGGAATCTCCTGAAATGTTCGTCAAGTTGCGGGAAGATGCGCGGCGTAAATCCCCACATGTTCATCGAGACCGCTTCGTTGCCTTCCAGCCTGGTCGTCGCGCCGTTGTCCTCGGTATTCTTTGCATGAGAGCCGTCGCGTTCAATCTTCGTCATTTCCACCACGCTCTCCAGGTAGCCGTCGCTGCTCACCCGGCACACGCCGCGCGCCACCGTCCCAAACTCCGACAGCGTATTGCTCAACACAAATCCGGCCATGGCATATTCCTCCACGCCGGATTGCAAATGCTGCGCCAGCACGCGATAACCCTCGGCTCCGTAGAAGTCGTCTGCATTGATCACGGCAAACGGCTCCCCAATCGCGCCGGCCGCCAGCAGAATTGCCTGCGTCGTGCCCCACGGCTTCGTCCGCCCAGCCGGCACGGAAAATCCCGCCGGAAGCATCTCCAGTTCCTGCAGAACGTATTCCACCGCGACGCGCTTTTCAAATCGCCGGCCGACAATCTCCTTGAACGGCTCCTCAATCTCCTTGCGGATCACGAACACCAGTTTGCCGAATCCGGCGCGCAGCGCGTCGTAGATCGAGTAATCGATGATGGTTTCGCCATTCGGCCCAACCGGGTCAATTTGCTTCAGGCCGCCGTAGCGGCTGCCCATGCCGGCAGCCATAATCAGCAGCGTCGGAGATGTCGTCGGTTTCATTGTAGTAATCGCTTTCCTCATCGCGGCAACCCGTCACTGCCGGAATGCGTTTCGAAATCAGATTGTGAATCTAATGGCCCCATTCTACATCCATCCCAATAGCTCCCCCAAAAACTCTCTCAGTCGCGGAATGTGAACCGCTGTGAATTCCTCCGCGTTATCATGGATGTGTATGACCTTTCCCATCAAAACCTGTGTCGTCTGCGGGGAGGAATTCGAGCTCTACCCAGGCAAACCCGGCTTCGCCAACCGCTGCCCCGCATGCAGTGAACCGGAGTCCGCCGAACCCACCGCCAAAGACCGCCCCACCGCAAGCGTCGCCGCCGATGACCGCAAAGCCCAAAGCGAAATGAACGAGGCCCGCCGTCGCACCATCCGCGACATGCTCTACCGCAAGGAAAGCTGAACGCCTGCAAAGCCGGCCCTTCGTTCCCTCCCGCACAATATCCGCGCACTATGGATTAGGCGGCGCGATTTGCGCGTGCAGTTGGCCGCGCTGGATGTAAGCGGGATCGAGAACCGCGCGTGCGGCCTTATCGAAAGTGGCAAAGGGGCAGGGCGCTCCGCTGCTGCAGCCGGGAGGCGTAAGTGAAACCTCGGCGGGCGGGTCGGCCAGTGTGAGGGCCTGGCCCGAGCGCAATTGATCGAGGGTCTGCGCGCGATAGAACATGCGCACGCTGTATTGCTTCGACTTCGCACTCTGCCATAGTTCAAAAACAATCTGCGAATCCGGCGGTGTGTCGTCGCCGATGCCATCCACGCTCCAATGCAGACCGAACAAGCCGCCGATGCGGCTCAAGTCGCTGTCGTGACCGCCCAGGTAAACCAGGCGCGTGCCCACCGGTCCGAACGCTCCTTGAACCGCCTGGCCGGGAACCGTCTGGCCGGGCTGTGTCTGTGCCGAATGCGCGGCCTGTTCCAGCGTGTCCAGGATGTGCGCCACCAGGTTGGAGCCTCGTGTTCGAGCCGCTAAAGGCGTGCGCGTTATCAGATCAAATCGCTTGACATACAGCGGCATCAAGCGGTGCAGCGCAGCTCGGTCCACGCGCCCCCAACCAACCTCCTGCATCGGTTTGCCGTCGGTATATTCCAGCAGAAAATTCTCAATCAGCGAAGACATCGCGGCCAGCGGCCGGGGATCGTCGAGGATGGGCTTCGCAGCGGGATGCGCCGAGTCCGGCGCCAGCACAAAGGAGAGCTCCTTCAGCTCCGGGTTCCTCGCCAGCGAAAAGAAGGCTTCCGGATCACTGCCCAGCGTAGCTTGCTGGTCAGCCGCAACGGCCGCATCGGTCGGCGGCGGAAAGGTGCCCGGGACCGGCGAGAAGATCGGATCCGCAATGCCGGCAGACGCGGCTCCTATATGCACGGGCGGAGGATCGCAACCCGGTTCCAGTCCGGCGATGGTGTTGCGTGTGCTCATAATGGTGCGCTGCTGGGTATCGGCGTAAAGATAGATTTTGTTGCTCTTCGGGCAGCCTTCAGCCGGCAGCAGGCCCTTGCGGGCAAGGTCCAGGCGCATGTAAGCGCCCATCTGCTGGATCGCCGCGCCGCCGTGGGGCGTCAGGAATCCAAGCGGAACCTCCCACTCCGGCCACGCGTCGGCGGAACGAAGTCCAAGCGCCGAAGCGGCCACCAAAGGCGAACGCACGCCGTGGCGAGACAAAATCAGCGTGAAGAGCAGCTTGTCCTTGCTCGGGTTCTTTGATGCATGGGTTTGTGCCGGGACCGCGGTAGCCGCTATCAGGAGGGCCGCAACAATCAGCTTTCTCATAAGAAACATTGTAAAAGGAACCCCGGCCGGCTCCGCCCTTTGTCGCGGGGAGTAGGTGCCATCAGCCACCTGATAAAGCCCATGCGAGCGAATAACGGGTGCCCCAGGAGCATCTTGCGAAACTCTATTGCGAGAGCGATAATTTGGCCCCGGAGGGGCCATCGATAATAGCCCAGGATGAAGCGAAGCGGAATCCTGGGAAAGGCCGTCAGAACAAACCAAAGCCCCGGAGGGGCGCCCGAATCTTTTGTGCCGGTTTCTTGGTAATTTTGCAAGAGGCTCCCAGGTCCCGCTTTTGGGACCTGGGAATCCACGAATTCCATGGCGCGCAAGCGCCGCCCGCCTGGACGGCCAGTCCCCGCTGGCGCTTACTGCTGCAACACCACCTGGTCGCCTTCCTTCAGCCCGCTCAAGATTTCGGTCACCGAGCCATTGGAAAGCCCCACCTTCACCGCCACCTTGCGCGTGCCGTCCTTCTTGCTTTTATCCGGGAGATCGACCGTTGCATTCTTATCTTTGTCGTAGCTCACCGCGCTTTCCGGCACTGTCAGAACGCCCTTGTGCTCGTCCAGCATGATCTCCGCATTGGCCGTCATCTGCGCCTTCAGTTCTCCGCCGGCATTGTTGATGGAAACCCGAACCTCGAATGTTGTTACGTTGTCCTTCTCCACGCCCATCGGCGATATCTTGGTCACCTTGCCGAAGAACAGGCGATCGCGGAAACTTTCCACCTTGATGCGCGCCGGCTGGCCCATATAAACGTGGGCAATGTCCGCCTCGTCCACCTTGCCCTGCACATAAACCTCGCTGGTGTCGCCCTCGGTCATCACCAGAGTGGCCGTTGAGCCGAGCACCAATATCGAGCTGACCGCGGCGCCAATCTCCACATCCCGCGATAGGATTTCCCCGTCCATGGGCGCCACAATGGTCGTGTAACTGAGCTGCTCCTCCAGTTGCTTGAGGCTGGCGTCGGCCTGCAACACCTGTGCCCGCGCCTGCTTCAGCCGTGCCACATCCACGCCGATCTGCGCTTTGGATGAATCTCTCCGTGTGAGCGCTGCCAGGTAGTCCTTGTTGGCGTCGTCCAGCGCCTGCCGGCTCACGATGCCCGCCTTCTGCATCTCCAGATTGCGATCCAGTGTGGCCTTGTACATGGGCAGATCCGGGGCCGCTGCGTTCACCTTGTCCTGCTCGATATTGGCCTCGTAGGTGGCTACATTGGCCTCGGCAGCGGTCAATTGCGCCCGCTGCGCATTCACCTGCGCCAGAATCTCCACCTGGTCAAGTTGCGCCAGTTGCTGGCCCTTCTTCACCCGGTCATTGATGTCCACGTAGAGCTTTTCCACAATTCCGGAAGCCTTGCTCTTCACTTCGACTTTGGTGATGGGCTGAATCTTCCCCGTGGCCACCACCGACCGCGCCACATCGCCGCGCGTCACTTTGGACAGCTTGTTCTTGTCGATGGATGGGCCCTTAGCCATCTGTGCCAGTGCATACCCCAGCAGCAGCACCACCATGGTCACTCCGCTGCCCAGCCAGATCCAGAAACGCTTGCTCTTTCGCGATGCAGCCACAATTCCTCCCAAATATGAAGAAAGCCGCCGCTTTCTCAGACGAATGCGAATAGTTGACGCAAGGAACTGCAATTCAGACGTTGGTGGCGCAACACTGTCACCCGATGTTGTATCTTACGCAAGAGCCCACTCACTGGTTTCAGCCGTTCCGCTATTATTTGGGAACCACAAGACCTGCCGACGCGTATTACTCATCAACATCCGCTCGCGGTGTCTAAACGCCATGCAGAGTTTCTCTGACACGCTCGGCCAGGTCTTCCGCGCCATCATGGCCAACAAGATGCGCAGCTTCCTGACCATGTTCGGGATTGCCTGGGGCGTTGGCTCTCTACTTGTCCTTGTCGGCCTGGGCGAGGGTTTCCGCTCCGGCCAGCATAAGCAACTGGCCAACCTGGGAAACGATCTGGTGATGGTATTCAACGGCACCATCCCCGCCTTGGCCAACCAGCATACAGGAATGCGCCCCTACGAACTGACGCTGAGAGACGAAGACGCAATGCGTCGGCTGCCTGAATTGCGCGCTGTCACCGACGAACTGACCCGCAACGATCTTTACGAAGTGAGCCAATGGAGCAACACCTCCAGCCATGTGATGGGGACTGAGCCCAACTACACGGTTGTGCGCTTCATTCCCATGGCCCAAGGCCGCTTTCTTGATGATCAGGACATGGTGGAACGCCGCCGCGTTGCGGTGCTGGGATCCAAGGCCGCAACCCTGCTGTTTCCCGGCTGGCCCCTGTTGGGAGACAGCATCACCATTAACGACATCAGCTTTACCATCATCGGCGCCGTGCAGCCCATCGGCCATGGCAACAACGACTACGACAACCAGAAGGTCTACATTCCGATCACCACCATGCAGGAGCTCTTCGCGATGAAGGGAGACAACATTCCCCGCGACGCGCTGACCTCCATTCAGTACCAGCCAACCACCAAGGGAGAAGCTACAGCAGCCAAAATCGCGGTTCACCGCGTGATCGGCGCGCGCCACGGCTTCGACCCAGCGCTCAAAGACGCCTTCTATGAATTTGACACCATCGAAGAAGAGCAGATGATCGGGGCCATCTTCAGCGCCATGGATGTCTTCCTCGGCGGCGTGGGAATCGTCACCCTCGGCCTCGGCGCGGTGGGCATCATCAACATCATGCTGGTCTCCGTCTCGGAGCGCACCCGCGAAATCGGCGTCCTCAAGGCCATCGGCGCCACCAAGCGCAGCATCCTGACGCAGTTCTTTTGGGAAGGGTTGCTGCTGACCGGCATCAGCGGCCTTATCGGCATCCTCGTCTCAGAGCTGTTTATGTGGTTGTTGCAAGTACTGTTCACCGGAAAAATTCCCGGCTTTGACCCGCCCAGGCTGGTTCCGTGGTCGGCCGCGCTGGCTCTGGGATCGCTGGTTCTGTGCGGCGTTGCCGCCGGCCTTTATCCGGCCAGCAAAGCCGCCGCGCTGGACCCGATTGAGGCCCTGCGACGGGAGTGAGGAAGACAGTGAACAGTGGACAGTGGACAGTGAACAGCTAAAAGCTAATAGCCAGGAGCAACCGCAATGCTGAAAGACATTCTCGGCCAGGCTTGGGAGGCGATGCTGTACAACCGCCGCCGCACCGCCATCACCATGGTCGGCATGGCATGGGGCATTGCCACGGTGGTGCTGCTGCTGGCCTACGGCGCAGGCTTCAGCCGCGCCATCGAAAATATCTTTGCCCAGTTTGGCACCAACCTGATCGGCGTGTTTCCCGGCCGCACCAGCGAGCAGGCGGGCGGTGACAAGGCGGGCGTCAAGGTGCGCTTTACGCTGGACGACGTGGACCGCATCTACAACAGCGTGCCCGGCATCTTGCACATCTCGCCTGAGGCCGACATGCAAGTTACTGTGCAGAACGATCTGCACACCTACACTTGGGGCGTCAACGGTGTCCGGCCCGTCTTGCAGGACATCATGAAACTGGACATCGATCAGGGCAGATTCTTCAACGGGGCAGAAGACCAGCAGCGTGCCCACGTCTGCGTTATCGGCTCGGAGGCCAAGACCAAACTCTACAACGGCGGATGGGCGCTGGGCGAAACCATCCGCCTCAACGGCATCATCTTCACCATCGTCGGCGTACTCACGCCCAAGATGCAGGAGGGTGAAGACGACCGCAACCGCCAGATCTATGTGCCCTTCAACACCATGAGCGACCTGAAAGACACGCATTACCTGGACGGCATCTGGTTCAACTATAGCGGCGACAATGAGCTTGCCGAAAAGAGCCTTCGCCAGACCCTGGCTGTCGCGCACCACTTCCGGCCCACGGATAAGCGGGCGATCTTCGTAGCCAACCTGCTCACCCAGCTCAAGCAGTTCCAGATACTGTCGATCGCCTTGCAGGTGCTGCTGTCGCTGGTGGGCGCGCTCACCCTGGGCATCGCCGGCATCGGCCTGATGAACATCATGCTGGTGGCGGTGCAGCAGCGCACCCGCGAAATCGGCATCGAAAAGGCTCTCGGCGCGCGGAAGCGTCACATTCTCATGCAATTTTTGGCCGAGGCCTTCGCCATCTCCGCCGTCGGAGGCGCGGCCGGAATCGTTCTCGCCTACTTGATCTCCGCGCTCGTGGGCCGCATCACCTTTTACAGCGCCCTGGCCAAAAACGCCGAATCCGCCGACATTCGACTCATCATCTCGCCCGCCTCGGTCATCATCGCCACAGTGATCCTTGCCATCGTCGGTCTCATCAGCGGCATGATCCCCGCCATCCGCGCCGCTAATCTTGACCCCATCGAGGCCCTCCGCTACGAATAGCATGCCGGAAAACGGAGTGAGCAGGGGCCTTCAATCCATATACAGAAACGGAGGGAGCAGGGGGTTTCACAGCTTGCGGAAAAACCCACTTGGAGTTGCGAGAAGCGTCAGGGCATGACTTTAGTCGTGCCGATAGAGCAACAAAACAACGTCGGGCTTTAGCCCCTGAGCGGAGGGAGCAGGGGGTTTCAACCCCCTGATAGCAGTGCCATCAATGAACGGCCTTTAGATGGGATGAGACGGCTGGTCTCGCGAAGCAGATTAATCTGTTCGCACGCACTCGAGGTGCAAAAGGAGACCAGCCAATGAAGAAGGTTAGCAGAGGAGTAGGACGGATGGAAAAGCCGAGGA
>Ga0224558_1000781_pt1 | contig 36454 bp, 28 predicted proteins | sample 714S32024metaG_FD_180682 | JGI IMG/M metagenome (GOLD analysis project Ga0224558, IMG submission 180682) | Peat soil microbial communities from Stordalen Mire, Sweden - 717 S3 20-24 | ecosystem: Environmental > Terrestrial > Soil > Wetlands > Peat | place: Sweden: Norrbotten County, Stordalen... | reverse complement strand
ACGAAGCTGCCGTCCACGCCGAGAACGGGCTCGCTCGGATCGGGGCCGACGCCGAACTCGCCTTCGCCTTCCTCGGTCACTGCGGTCTCAAGCTGTGACGAGAATGTCACTGTATTATGCGAACCTCTTTAAGCGAGCAGTTCAGGACCGGCGCGATCGTGCCGGTCCTCTTGCTGTCAAGGCTCGGATGTCGGCGAAATCCGCAACATTGCTACCGGCAGGGCGTCTGACCTGCTGAACGACCAGCGTCACTTCGATTGTCACATCGACCGGGTCGGAGGATCCATACGACAGGGGGCCGGGGGGCTCAGCCACTGCAGCTTGCGGTTCCCGAAAGCTCCTTGGACATGACGACGGTGAAGTCCTGAGCGCTGCCAGATTCCACCAGGTGCGGCATTCGATCAGGTGCTCGGGACGTCGACGATGGATGCCCACGGCCGGCGGTGGTCGATTCGAGCCAGATGCGGTTCGAGTCAACGACCGATGAAGGAAGTTAGGTGCGTTCCTTCTGTAAGTGCCTGGCGCCGGAGCCCGTCCGGAGCGTGGACAGCGACGGGGTAGCCGGTGCCATGGTCGAGAAATTGGCACTGCAGCGCGCCGGACTCACGCTGTCGCCGGACTCTCCGAGGGCAATGTCCGTCGGAGCCTGACCGATGCCGTCGAATCCGCGTCGGTGACGGGGGTATCCCGGCCCGCCGGCCCGCCGGCCCGGTGACAGAGGTCACAGGCCACGCACCCGGCCCGCCCCGTCCAAGCATGGCTTCCCCACCGCCCGTCTGTCCGGGGCTTTGGGCACTCCCGGAGTTCCAGCCCTTCCCGCGCTGCAGTGCCCCCGGCAGGACTCGAACCTGCGCACACGGCTCCGGAGGCCGATGCTCTATCCGCTGAGCTACGAGGGCTGGTGTCGGGCGGGAGCGACGGTCACAGGAACCGGGCCGCTCCCAGCCGAAGGCCAACTGTAGTGCCACCGACGGCTCGGGCATCCCGCCACCGACGGCCCGTCCGTTCCACTGCCGCCGGTGGCCGGGCCGTCACAGGGCCGCACGGGCCCCGTGACGACGTATCCTCGAAACAGTATGTCCACTCGAGACGATCTCGCCCGTGCGGTCAGCCGCGCCGTCGCCACCGTGGCCGATCGGGACGGGCTCGCGCTCCGGGCCGATCCGGAGCAGGTGCACCTGGAGCGGCCGGCCCGCCGAGAGCACGGCGACTGGTCGACCAACATCGCCCTGGTCACGGCCAAGCAGTCCGGCACCAACCCCCGGGCCCTGGCCGTGGCACTCGTCGACGCGCTGACCGCCGATCCGCCCGACCACACCTCCGCCATCGAGATCGCCGGACCCGGGTTCATCAACTTCCGGCTGGACGACGGCTGGCTCCACGACTCCCTGGCCGAACTGCTCGCCGAGGGTGAGGAGGGCTACGCCCGCCCCGACGTGGGCCACGGCGAGCGGGTGCAGGTCGAGTTCGTCTCGGCCAATCCCACCGGACCTATCCACGTGGGCAACGGATGGTGGGGGAGCTACGGCGACGCCCTGGCCCGGGTCCTGGCCCGCGCCGGACACCAGGTGAGCCGCGAGTACTACGTCAACGACACCGGGGGCCAGATCCGGACCCTGGGCGAGAGCCTGCTGGCCCGACATCAGGGCCGGGAGGTGCCCGAGGGCGGCTACTCCGGCGAGTACGTGACCGAGCTGGCCGCCATCTACGACGGGCCTGACGACATCACGTTGGCCGGCCGCTGGGCCGCCGACCGGATCCTCGACCACATCCGGACCACCCTGTCGTCGGTGGGCATCGTCTTCGACGAGTGGTACAGCCAGGCGTCGATCGAGGAGAGCGGGGCGGTCGACGAGACCATCGCCGCGCTGGCCGAGAAGGGACTGGTGTTCGAGCAGGACGGCGCCACCTGGTTCCGCGCCACTGCGGTGGGCGACACCCGCGACCGGGTCCTGCGCAAGTCGAACGGCGACGCCACCTATCTGGCCGGCGACCTCGCGTACCACCGGGACAAGTTCCTGGTGCGCGGCTTCGACCGTGTGATCGACGTGTTCGGTGCCGACCACCACGGCCAGGTGGCCAGCCTGGTGGCCGGGGTCGAAGCGCTCGGTGTCGACCCCGGTCGCCTCGAGGTGAAGCTCGGACAGATGGTCTCCCTGATGGACGGGGACGAGCAGGTCAAGATGGGCAAACGAGCGGGGAACGCCATCTCCCTCGACTCCCTGATCGCCGACATCGGCCCGGACGCCACCCGGATCCTCAGTCTGATGAGCTCCCTCGACCAGGCCACCACCTTCGATCTCGCCTCGGTGCGGGAGCAGTCGGTGGAGAACCCCGTCTACTACGTGCAGATGGCCAGCGCCCGGATCGGGGGCGTCGGCCGCAAGGCAGCCGAGCGCGGCATCGTCCGCGCCCCACTGGCCGACGTCGACCTCTCGCTCCTCACCCACGACCGTGAGCTGGAGCTCATCCGCTGCCTCGAGGAGCTCCCCGAAGTGGTGGCCGACGCGGCCGCGGACCGCTCTCCGACCAAGGTGACCACCTGGGTGCGGCGCCTGGCCTCCTGCTTCCACGGCTTCTACCACGACTGCCCGATCCTGGCCGATGACGTCGACCCGGGGCTGGCCCAGGCCCGCCTGTGGCTGGTCGAGGCGGCCCGGATCGGCCTGGCCATCGGCCTGGGCCTGCTCGGGGTCTCCGCTCCCGAGGCGCTGTGAGCGACGACGCCAACCAGGGGGTGGGGCGGCCGCCGGGCGACCCCACCGCGCCGGTGGCACCCGGGCTGCTCCCTCTCACCGCCGAGATCGGCGTCGACGGTGGCCTGCGGGTCGGCGGTATGGAGCTGGTGGAGCTGGCCGAGCAGTTCGGCACGCCCCTCTTCGTCTACGACGAGGCCCATCTGCGGGCCAGGTGCCGGGAGGCGGTCGAGGCGTGGGGCGACGGGGTGGCCTACGCCACCAAGGCCTTCCTCTGCGTGGCCATGGCCCGCCTGGCCCACGAGGAAGGGATGTGCCTCGACGTGTCCACCGGGGGCGAGCTCCACGTCGCCCTCACCGCCGGGGTGCCGGCCGATCGCCTGGTCCTCCACGGCAGCAACAAGTCCGACGAGGAGCTGGCGGCCGCCCTGTCCGTGGGTGTGGGCCGGATCGTGATCGACTCCTTCGACGAGATCGACCGCATCGAGCGGCTCCTGGCCGACCAGGGCGGCCCGGGACACGACCCCGGTGGCCTGGAGCCCGAGCTCCCGCGTCCGAGGCCGAAGGTGTTGGCCCGCATCACCCCCGGGGTCGAGGTGCACACCCACGAGTTCGTCCGCACCGGGCAGGACGATTCGAAGTTCGGGTTCGGTCTGGCCTCGGGTGCGGCCCACCGGGCCATCGACCGGCTGGGGGACCTGGACGCCCGGGGCGTCGTCGAGTTCGTGGGCATCCATGCCCATCTCGGGAGCCAGGTCTTCGCCCTGGCCCCGTTCGTCCGGGCCATCGATGTGCTGGCCGGCTTCTTCGCCCCCCTCGGCCTCGCCGAGCTGGTGGTCGGCGGTGGCCTCGGAGTGGCCTATGTCAACGGGGAGGAGGCACCGCCGATGGCCCAGTGGGCGTCCTCGGTGCGCCAGGCCTGTCGCCGGGCCGGGATCCCCGACTCGGTGCGGGTGACGGCCGAGCCGGGGCGGTCGATCGTCGCCTCCGCTGCAATCACCCTCTACCGGGTGGGGACGATCAAGGACGTGGTCGGCCACCGGACCTATGTCTCGGTGGACGGGGGGATGAGCGACAACCCCCGGCCGGTCCTCTACGGCAGCGGGTACGAGGCATTCCTCCCCCGCGAGGCGGCGGCTTCCCGTCCGGTGCCGGCGCGTGTGGTCGGGAAGCACTGCGAGACGGGTGACGTGTTGGTGTCGGAAGGCTTCGTTCCCGCCGACCTGACGGTGGGCGACATCCTGGCCACGCCGGTGACGGGAGCGTACGGGCACTCGATGGCCTCGAACTACAACAAGGTGCCCCGGCCAGCCGTGGTCTTCGTCGCCGGCGGCGAAGCCCGCACGGTCGTCCGCCGGGAGACGTTCGACGACCTGGTCCGGCTCGACGTCTGAGCGACGGACCCCCGTCCCGCCAGGCGGTAGCGTGACCGGGTGACCTTGGCGCCCCCGTCCGACCGCGTTGCGCGCGTGGCGGTGCTCGGGTGTGGCAACGTCGGCTCTGCGCTGGTCGGTATTCTCCGGGACCGTGCCGACGCCCTGGCCGTGCAGTGCGGGGCCAGGCTGGAGATCGCCGGCATCGCCGTCGACGACCTGTCGCGCCATCGCGCCGCCCACGTCCCGGTCGAACTGCTCACCACCGATGCGGCGGGACTGGTGGCTGACCCGTCGATCGACGTGGTGGTCGAGCTCATCGGCGGACTGGAGCCCTCGGGCTCGCTGGTGCGGACGGCGCTCGAGGGCGGTAGGCCGGTGGTCACCGCCAACAAGGCGTTGCTGGCCTCTCCGGAGGGCGTGGCCCTGCGCGGCCTGGCCAAGCGCCAGGGCGTGGACCTGTTGTACGAGGCTGCAGTGGCCGGCGCCATCCCGCTGGTCCGGGCCCTGCGCGAGTCGCTGACCGGGGAGCGGATCCACCGGGTCATGGGTATCGTTAACGGGACCACCAACTTCATCCTGACCAAGATGAGCGAGCAGGGCGCCGACTACGCCGACGTGGTGGCGGAGGCCCAGGCTCTGGGGTTGGCCGAGCGGGACCCCACCGCCGACGTCGAGGGGTACGACGCCGCCGCCAAGGCGGCCATCCTGGCCGGAGTGGCGTTCGGTTACGACGTGGCCGCCGACGACGTGATGCGTGAGGGCATCACGTCGGTCCGGGCGGTGGACGTGGAGTTCGCCGAGCGACTGGGCTACACGGTGAAGCTCCTGGCCATCGTGGAGCGGACCGGCGACGACGCCCTCTCGGTGCGGGTCCATCCGGCGCTGGTGCCGAAGTCACACCCGCTCGCCGGGGTGCGTGACGCCTACAACGCCGTGTTCATCGAGGGCGAGGCTGCCGGCGAGCTCATGCTGTACGGCCAGGGTGCGGGCGGCCTGCCGACCGCCAGCGCGGTGGTCGGCGACCTCATCGACGCCGTCCGTAACCGGTCGGCCGGCACCACGGCCCCCACCCCGGACCGCCAGCCGGCCCGGCTGCTCGCCGAGTCCGAGCTCTGGACCCAGTACTACGTGAGTCTCGACGTCATCGATCGGCCGGGCGTGCTCGCCGCGGTGACCAAGGTCTTCGGTGACAACGGCGTGTCGATCCGTTCGATGGAGCAGGAGGGGTTCGCCGGCGAGGCCCGGCTCCTGCTGGTGACCCACCTGGCCCGCGAGGGCGACGTCCGGTCCACCCTCGACTCGTTGGCCGGGCTGGATTCGGTGGAGCAGATCGGCGGGTTCATGAGGATCGTAGGGGAGTCCGAGTGACCGCGGCTGATCGGCGGGGCAGGTGGCGCGGGGTCATCGAGGAGTATCGGGAGTTCCTCCCGGTGTCCGAGGCGACACCGGTGGTCACGCTGCTCGAGGGAGGGACTCCCCTCCTGCCGGCTCCGCGGCTGTCCGCCCGGGTCGGTGCCAGGGTGCTGTTGAAGGTGGAGGGGGCCAATCCTACCGGCTCGTTCAAGGACCGGGGGATGACCGTGGCCATCACCAAGGCAGCCGAGGAGGGGGCCAAGGCGGTGGTGTGCGCGTCGACCGGCAACACCTCGGCATCGGCCGCGGCCTTCGCGGCGAGGGCCGGGATGACCTGCGCGGTGCTGATCCCCGAGGGCCACATCGCCCTGGGCAAGCTGGCCCAGGCGCTGATCCACGGCGCCCGGGTGTTGCAGGTGCGGGGCAATTTCGACCAGTCGCTGGCCATCGTCCGCGAGCTGGGGGAGCGGGCCCCGGTCACCGTGGTGAACTCGGTAAACCCGTATCGGATCGAGGGGCAGAAGTCCGGCGCATACGAGATCGTCGACGAGCTGGGCGACGCTCCCGACGTGCACTGCATCCCGGTGGGCAACGCGGGCAACATCACCGCCTACTGGAAGGGCTATCTCGAGTTCAAGGAGGCCGGCCGCTCGACGAGGTTGCCCCGCATGCTCGGGTTCCAGGCCGCCGGGGCCGCTCCCATCGTGGAAGGCCATCCGATCGAGCATCCCGAGACCGTGGCCACCGCCATCCGGATCGGCAATCCGGCCAGTTGGTACGGCGCAACCTCGGCCGCGTCGGAGTCCGGTGGTGGCATCGCCGCGGTGACCGACGAGGAGATCCTCGCCGCCTACCGGTTCCTCGCCACCGAGGAGTCGGTGTTCTGCGAGCCGGCGTCGGCGGCGTCGGTGGCCGGCCTGTTGAAGACCGGGCTCCCAGACGGACTCGGGCCCGCCGCCACGGTTGTCTGCGTGCTGACCGGTCACGGACTGAAGGACCCGGACATCGCCATCAGCCAGATCTCCGTGCCCACCGTGGTGGACGCCGACCTCGGCGCTGTGCTCGACGAGCTGTCCCTGTAGCCGGCTGCGGCGGAGGCGGGTTCGCCGGCCCGGTGGCCGGCGCAAATGCCCGGTCGATCGAGGCTCCCGCCGCCCGGTTGTCGCCGGTTGTTGCCCGACCCGTCCCCCACCTGTAGTATGGGTGCACCTTCGCTTCCACGATTGGCCCGTTCGGGCCCGTGGCCGGGACGCTCTGGATCGCATCTTGATGACGCGACCAGCCCGGTTCCAGCGTCGGGGGGAGTCGCAGACGAGAGTAGATCTCGAGGCTTGCAGCTCCCCACCCCCTAGATTCCCTGGTGGTTGGAGTCGCTCCACCTGCCAACGAGGACATTCGAAACGAGGAAGCCGATGACTGCCGAACAGCAGCTCGAGCGCTCGGTGTTGGAGGGCAAGGAGCGCGATGAGCTCCACGCCATCGCACAGGCCCTGTCTGTGAAGACCAACACCAGGACGAAAAAGGCAGACATGATCGATGGCATCCTGAAGGCCACCGGCGTGTCGGTGGACCACGACGGCACCGGCGGTACCGGGTCGTCGAACGGTGGCGACAGCGGATCGTCCGGCGGCGGAACGAGCTCGAACGGAGCCACCACCAGCCGGTCCACCCGGGCCTCCGAGCCCGCCGATGCGAACGACGCGTCCCCGAGCCCGGAGGATGCTGCCGGCGAGCCTGCCGGCAGTCGTCCGGCCCGACGACGGCCGGCGGCGCAGTCGTTCGGTCCGTCCGACGACGCCGAGCAGTCGGCCGTGGCGGTCGATCTCGACGAGGACGTCGATGCTGCGTCACCTTCCGGTCCCAGTGCCGGCTCCTCCGGAGAGGGCCGAACGTCAGGTGCCGAGAGCGGGACCGACAACCAGCAGGGCGCCGGTGGTCCCTCCACCCAGTCCGGAGGCGACGGTGCCCGCCCGGGCGGTCAGCTCGGCGGCAACGGTCAGAACAGCCAGGGCAACCAGAACCGCAACAACCGCAACAATCAGAACAATCAGAACAACCAGAACAGCCAGGGCAACCAGAACCGCCAGGGCAACCAGAACCGCAACAACCAGGGCAACCGCAACAACCAGGGCAACCCGGGTGGTGGCAACGACGACGCGGGCAACCGTCGCAGCAACCGGCGCCGACGCGGTCGCGACCGTCAGGGTGGTGGCGAGGGGGACCTCCAGGGTGCCGGTGGAGGGCAGGAGCAGCAGTACCAGGGCGAGCTGATCCCGGTGCGCGGCCTTCTCGACCTTCGTGACGAGGGCTACGGATTCCTGCGGTGCGAGGGGTACCTGGCCTCGAACAAGGACGTGTACGTCTCCATCAGCCAGGCCCGCCGCTTCGCACTGCGCAAGGGCGACAGCGTCGAGGGGTTCTGCCGGCCCGCGGGCACCACGGAGAAGTTCCCCGCGCTCCTTCAGATCGACAAGGTGTCGGAACTCGAACCGGAGGCGGCGCGCAACCGCCCGCGTTTCGAGGACCTGACCCCGCTTTTCCCGGACGAGAAGCTCCATCTTGAGATGCTCGAAGACAAAGAGAACATGACCGCCCGCATCGTCGACCTGCTTTCGCCGATCGGCAAGGGCCAGCGTGGTCTCATCGTGTCTCCCCCCAAGGCGGGCAAGACGACGGTGATGAAGCACATCGCCCACTCGATCGAGGCGAACAATCCGGACGTGCACCTGATGGTGCTGCTGGTCGACGAGCGCCCCGAGGAAGTGACCGACATGCGCCGGTCGGTGAAGGGCGAAGTGGTCGCCTCCACGTTCGACCGTCCCTCCGAGGAGCACACCGCCGTGGCCGAATTGGCCATCGAGCGGGCCAAGCGCCTCGTGGAGTCGGGCAAGGACGTGGTGATCATCCTGGACGGGATCACACGACTGGCCCGTGCCTACAACCTGGCCCAGCCGGCCACCGGCCGGATCATGTCGGGTGGTGTCGACTCGGGGGCGTTGTACCCGCCGAAGCGGTTCTTCGGCGCCGCGCGCAACATCGAGGAGGGCGGATCGCTGACCATCCTGGCCACCGCGCTGGTGGAGACCGGGTCGAAGATGGACGAGGTCATCTTCGAGGAATTCAAGGGGACCGGCAACATGGAGCTACGGCTCGACCGGCGCCTGGCCGAGCGGCGGCTCTACCCGTCGATCGACGTCAACGCCAGCTCCACCCGCCACGAGGAGCTGCTGTTCGACCGCTCCCAGCTCCAGCAGGTGTGGAAGCTGCGTCGGGTGCTCAATGCCCTGGCCAACGAGGGTAGTGCCGCCGCCGGGCTCGAGCTGCTCATGGACAAGATCCGCACCACCAAGAGTAACGACGAGTTCCTGGCCGAGATCGCCAAGGGCCCGGCGACCTGAGCGGCCACGACCCGGGCCACCGGGCCCGGAACCGGTTCCACGAACGGACCTCACGACGGTTCCGGTACACTCTGTCCGCTGCGAATCGGATGTCGATCGACACCGAGATGCCGCCATCACGGGAGAATCCAATGAAGACTGACATCCACCCCCAGTACGTCGAATCCTCGGTGCGCTGCTCGTGTGGGAACACGTTCACCACCCACTCGACCAAGCCGGAGATCCACCTCGAGCTGTGCAACGAGTGCCATCCGTTCTTCACTGGAAAGCAGAAGCTGGTCGATTCCGGCGGACGCGTGGAGCGCTTCCAGCGCCGCTACGCCAAGACCGGGTCCCGCAAGAAGACCGCTGCGCCGCCTGCGTCCTGAGCCAGGAGCGGCTCCGAGGGGAGTGGCCGGTCGGCATCGGGCCCGCCTGAGGACCGCGGCTTTGGTGGCACTACCCTTGGCCCGTGTTTAGCAACCGCGAGCAGCTCGAGCGCCGCATGACGGAGTTCGAGCGCGAGTACGAGACGACCCTCGCCGAGCTCAACGACCCGGCGCTCTCCGCGGATCCGAACCGCCTGCGCGAGGTCTCCCGGCGGTTCCGTGAGCTCGAGGAGGTGGTCGGCTGCTGGCGGGGCCTGCAGTCCGCCGAATCGGATCTCGAGGCCGCTCGCGAGATGTTTGGTGATTCGGCGGGCGACGAGCGCGAGCTGGCCCAGGCCGAAGTCGTCCAGGCCGAACAGGACATCTCCCGCCTCGAAGAGGAACTCCGCCTCCTGCTGGTGCCCCGAGACCCCAATGCCGGGCGCAACGTGATCATGGAGATCCGGGGGGCGGAGGGGGGCGAGGAGGCCAACATCTTTGCCAAGGACCTCTACGAGATGTACACCCGCTATGCCGTGGCGAAGGGATGGAAGGTCGAGGTCCTGTCGTCCAGCCCCTCCGAGCGGGACGGGCTGAGCGAGATCACCTTCGTGGTCAGGGGCATCGACGCCTGGCAGCGGCTCGAGCACGAGGGTGGACCGCACCGGGTCCAGCGGGTGCCGGTGACCGAGTCGGCCGGCCGGATCCACACCTCGTCGGCGGCGGTGACGGTGTTGCCGGAGGCGGAGGAGGTCGACGTAGCCATCGATCCCAACGACCTCAAGATCGACGTCTACCGCTCGACCGGGCCGGGCGGCCAGTCGGTGAACACCACAGACTCGGCGGTGCGAATCACCCACCTTCCCACCGGCATCGTGGTCGCCATGCAGGATGAGAAGAGCCAGATCCAGAACCGGGCCAAGGCGATGACCGTGCTGCGGTCCCGCCTGCTCAAAGCTGAGCAGGAACGCCAGGCAGCCGAGATCTCCCATCAGCGCCGCAGCCAGGTTGGGGGCGGAGGCCGGTCCGAGAAGATCCGGACCTACAACTACAAGGACAACCGGGTGACCGACCACCGGATCAAGCTCACCCTCCACAAGCTGGACCGGATCCTGATGGGGGACCTCGACGACTTGACCGACGCTCTCATGGCCGACAAGCGCTACCGTCAGTTGGACGAAGGCTGAGCCGATGGCGGCACGGGGACCACGTTCCGAGGTGGCGATGGCGGCACCTGCCGGCTCCGACGCCGGTGGGCGGGAGGAGCTGGTGGCCTCCCTCGCCGCGCAGCTCGGATCGTCCCGGGAGGCCCGATGGATCGTCGACGACGTCGCGTCCCGCGCTGCCGGCGCGGGCCACCGACGGCCTGACGGGCGACGGCTCGAACGGGAGGCCCGGGTACTGGCTGCCCGGCGTGAGGCCGGTGAGCCACTCCAGTACGTGCTCGGGCGATGGCCGTTCCGGACCCTCGATCTGGTCGTCGATCGGAGGGTTCTGATCCCCCGCCCCGAGACCGAGCAGGTCGTGGAGGTGGCACTCGGAGAGCTGCGTCTCCTGTCCGACCCTCGACACGCGTGGGCCGACCGCACCGCTGCCGTTGACGAGGTCGAAGAGTCGGGGGCCCGAGTGTGCGTGGACCTCGGAACCGGATCGGGCGCCATCGCCCTTTCGATGGCCGTGGAGAGCGGGTCATTCTGCCCCGGTCTCGAGGTATGGGCGACCGACTCGTCCGCCGACGCCCTGGACGTGGCCGAGCAGAATCTGCGTGGACTCTCCGACGTCGATGGGGCCGCGGGCCGGCGGGTGCGGATGGCGGAGGGCGACTGGTTCGGGGCGCTGCCACCGCTGCTTTCCGGTCGCGTCGACCTGGTAGTCGCCAACCCGCCCTACGTGGCCGAGTCGGACTTCTCCGATCTGGACCGGACCGTGCGCGACTGGGAGCCTCGGCGGGCCCTGGTGGCGCGCCGGGGCGAGAGCGGCGTGGAGGGGATGGCCGACATCGAGGTGGTAATCGCCGGGGCCGCTTGCTGGTTGAGGCCCACCGGGGCCCTAGTGGTCGAGATCGACCCTTCGCAGGCCGACGCGGCCATCGGAGCGGCCCACCGTGCCGGGTTCGCTCGGGTCGCCGCCCGGCGCGACCTGGCTGGACGCATCCGGATGCTGGTGGCCGGGTGCTGACCGTGCCGGCGATCCCGCTCCCCGCCACCGACGACTCGATGGGACGTGCCGCCGAGGCGCTGCGCGAGGGCCTGGTCGTCGCCCTTCCCACAGACACCGTGTACGGGCTGGCCGTCGACCCCCGTCGGCCCGGTGCGGTGGAGCGCCTGTTCGCGCTGAAGGAGCGGCCGATGGAGGTGGCCCTCCCGGTGCTGGTCGGAAGCCGCGAGCAGGTCGACGTGGTGGCCCGTCCCCTGGACAGCGTCGCCGAGCATCTCGCCGTCCGCTACTGGCCGGGCCCCTTGACCCTGGTCGTCCCCCGTCGCTACGGATTCACGGCCGACCTCGGTGGCCCTCCGTCGGCCCGGCAGACGGTCGGGGTCAGGTGGGCGGACCACGCCGTCGTGCAGAGCCTCTGCCATCGGCTGGGGCCACTGGCTGTGACCAGCGCCAATCTGCACGGTGCGCCGCCGGCGACGACGGCGCACCAGGTGGCGTCGTCGTTCACCGGGGCGGAGGCCCCTGTGGTCATCGTCGACGGTGGGACGTGCGGCGGCATTCCGTCCACCGTGGTCGAATGCCGCGGGCTCGCCTCGCGCTGCCTGCGTGAGGGCGCCATCCCCTGGGACGAGCTGGTGGAGGAGCCCCGCGGCGAGTGGTCGGTGGATACCTCCCGGTGACTTCAGCTGGCCCGGCCGGCCGCTCTTCCGGCTGTCGGGGTTGACGATCCCCCTCCCGACGGGCGACACTGGTGTCGTGATGGCAAACCACACCGGCACCCGCTCCCACGTATCCATTATCGACTAGGCACACTCCGAGCCGGTGTGTGCCCCCTGACCGTCCACTTGGTGGGCGGTTTTTCAATTGTCGCCCGGTCCGGGGGGTCCCCGCGGCGCCGAGGTCGGCACGGGGGGTATCGCCGGCCTGGGACCCGGCCCGGGGCAGGCCTCGGACCGGTCGTCGGGCGTGGGGGCGAGGACCGAGCGGTCGGACATGCAGCACAGGACAGAAGGACGAGAGCCGAGTGAGCACATACAAGGTTGGCCTGATCGGAGGCGACGGGATCGGGCCCGAGGTGGTGGCCGAGGCCCTCAAGGTGGTCGGCGCGGCCGGCGTGTCACTGGACACCACCGAGTACGACCTCGGTGCGGACCGGTATGTCCGCACCGGCGAGGTCCTCCCTGACGCGGTGCTCGAGGAGCTCCGTGGCCAGGATGCCATCCTCCTCGGCGCGGTCGGCCCGCCGGTCGGCTCCACCGCAGTCCCCCCGGGCACGCTCGAACGGGGGCTCCTCCTCCGCCTCCGGTTCGACCTGGACCTCTACGTCAACATGCGCCCGTTCACCGGGGTGCCGGGCGCACTCGCCCCCGACTGTGACTTCGTGGTCATCCGGGAGAACACCGAGGGGACCTACGCCGGCGAAGGCGGGTTCCTGCGACGGGGGACGCCCTTCGAGGTGGCAACCCAGGGCTCGGTAAACACCCGCCACGGCGTGGAGCGCTGCGCCCGGTTCGCCTTCGAGCTGGCGGCGGGCCGGCCTCGACGCCAGCTCACCCTGGTGCACAAGACCAACGTCCTCACCTACGCCGGCGACCTGTGGCAGCGCACGGTCGACGAGGTGTCGACCGCCTACCGGACGGTGTCCTGCGACTACAACCACGTCGACGCCAGCTGCATCTACCTGGTCGAGAACCCGGGCCGCTACGACGTGATCGTCACCGACAACCTGTTCGGTGACATCATCACCGACCTCGCCGGAGCCGTGGCCGGCGGCATCGGGTATGCGGCCTCGGCCAACCTCAACCCTGACCGCACCGGCCCCTCGCTGTTCGAGCCGGTGCACGGCGCCGCCCACGACATCGCCGGCACCGGTCGGGCCAATCCCGCTGCGGCCATCCGGTCGGCGGCCCTCATGCTCGACTTCCTGGGCGAGTCCTCGGCCGCCGACAAGGTCACTCAGGCGGTCGCCGACTTCATCACGTCACATCCCGAACCGACCCTGTCGACCGCGGCAATCGGCGACGCCATCGCAGAAAGGCTCTGAGCCATGCCCCTGACCCCGACCGACAAGATCTGGATGGACGGTGAACTCGTCGACTGGGCTGACGCGACCGTGCACGTGCTCACCCACACCATGCACTACGGCTCGGGCGTCTTCGAGGGCATCCGCGCCTACCCCACCCAGCGCGGCGTGGCCGTGTTCCGCCTTCGGGACCACATCGAGCGGCTCTTCGTCTCGGCCAAGGTGTTCATGATCGACGTCCCTTTCACCGTTGACGAGCTGATCGACGCCACCCGTGCGGTGGTCCGGGTCAACCGGCTCGACGACGGCTGTTACATCCGCCCGCTGGTGTACCTGGGCTACGGCGAGATGGGCCTCAATCCCATGCTCAGCCCGGTCAACGTGTCTATCGCCGCCTGGCCGTGGGGCACCTACCTCGGCGACGAGGGGCTGGCCAACGGTGTGAGGATGAAGATCAGCTCGTGGCGGCGGCACGATCCCAATGCGGTGCCCACGGCGGCCAAGGGGACCGGCATGTACGTGAACTCGTCGTTGGCCAAGGTTGAGGCGCTGAAGGCCGGCTACGACGAGGCCATCCTCCTCGCACCCGACGGCAACGTGAGCGAGTGCACCGGCGAGAACATCTTCATCGTCCGCAAGGGCCGGCTCATCACCCCGCCGACCTCGGATTCCGGCGCTCTCGAGGGGATCACCCAGCAGTCGGTCGAGACGATCGCCCGTGACCTCGGGTACGCGGTGTCCTACGAGCAGATGATCCGTACCGACCTCTACACCGCCGACGAGGCCTTCCTGACCGGTACGGCCGCCGAGCTCGTGCCTATCCGCTCGGTCGACGACCGGCTGGTGGGTGACGGTGCGCCGGGACCGATCACCCAGAAGCTCCAGCAGACCTACTTCGCCACGGTCCGTGGAGAAGTGGACCAGTACAAGGATTGGTTGGACTATGTCGAATGACGGCCCCACCCTCAACGACGACTCCCACCGCGGGACCCGGGCACCGACCGGCCACACCCACTCGCACGGTGGCGGCGCAACCCATGCTCATCCACTGACGCCGGGGCAGCACGCCCACGCCCACGGTAAGGGCGTCGACGGACCTGCGGTGAGCGGAGCAGCGCACGACTTCGACCTACCCGCCCTGCCCGACGCGGTCGACGTCTTCGACACGACCCTCCGGGACGGCTCCCAGCAGGAGGGGCTCTCGCTCACGGTCGACGACAAACTCCGGGTGGCCGAACAGCTCGACCACCTCGGTGTCACCTTCATCGAGGGCGGATGGCCGGGCGCCAATCCCAAGGACGAGGAGTTCTTCGCCCGTGCTCCCGTGGAGCTCTCCCTCTCCCGGGCGACCCTGGTGGCGTTCGGCTCCACCCGCCGGGCCGGGGTCAGGGCGGAGGACGACGAGACGCTGCGGCATCTCGTCCACGCCCAGACCGAGGCGGTGTGCATCGTGGCGAAGTCCTCGGAGGTGCACGTCGTCGACGCCCTCCGCACCACGCTCGACGAGGCGGTGGCCATGGTGGCCGACTCCGTGGAGTTCCTCCGCTCCAACGGCCTGCGGGTCTTCCTCGACGCCGAGCACTTCTTCGACGGGTACAAGGCCAACGCCGAGTTCTCCACGCGGATCCTCCGGGCCGCCGAGGAGGCCGGGGCCGAGACGCTGGTGCTGTGCGACACCAACGGGGGGACCCTTCCCTTCGAGGTGGAGCGGATCGTGGCCGACGTGCTCGGGGGGTTCGAGACCCAGGTCGGGGTCCACTTCCACAACGACAGCGGCTGCGCGGTGGCCAACTCCCTGGCTGCGGTGGGCCGCGGCGCCACCCACGTACAGGGCTGCGTGAACGGGTACGGCGAGCGGGCGGGGAACACCGATCTCTCTGCCGCCATCCCCGACCTGTCCCTCAAGCTGCGGGTCGACACCATCCCCCATGAGCGGCTGGAGTTGCTTACTCCGGTGTCCCACCACATCGCCGAGCTGGTCAATATGACCCCCAACCCCCAACAGCCGTTCGTCGGCGCCTCGGTCTTCGCCCACAAGGCCGGGCTCCACACCTCGGCGATCGCCCGCCGGTCGGACGCCTACGAGCACATCTCGCCGGAGCTGGTCGGAAACGGGACCCGGTTCGTGGTCTCGGAGATGGCCGGCCGCTCGACGCTGGCCATGAAGGCGGACGAACTGGGCCTCGAGCTGGACTCCCAGGCCATGTCCTCGGTCCTCGACTCCCTGAAGCGCCTCGAGTACGAGGGCTACCACTTCGAGGTGGCGGACGGCTCCCTCGAGCTGCTGCTGAGGAACTCGACCGGCTGGGAGCAGGACTTCTTCGAACTCGAGTCGTATCGGGTGATCGCCGACCAGGCGGAGCAGCAGTCCACCGAGGCGACGGTGAAGATCCAGGTCGGCGGCGAGCGAGTCGTGGCCACCGCCGAGGGGAACGGCCCCGTGAACGCTCTCGACGGCGCCGTGCGGGCCGCCATCGGGTCACACTTTCCCGCACTTTCCGAGATCCACCTGGTCGACTACCGGGTCCGGGTCCTCGATTCGGCCAAGGGGACAGGTTCGGTCACCCGAGTGCTCATCGACTCCACCAACGGTGACCGTACCTGGACGACCATCGGGGTGTCGGAGAACATCATCGCCGCATCCTGGCAGGCCCTGTCCGACTCGATCGTCTACGGTCTGCTCCATGCGGGAGCGCCCTCCGGCGAATAGCACGGCCTCCGGGCGACCCTCCCGCCATCGAGCCTCAGGAGCCACACCGTGACCCAACCCAGTTTCGTCCCCATCGTCGAGTCCGACCAGGTCCGGCGCGCCTACCGCCTGCAGGTTCCGAGCATCTGGACCCAGTCGAGACCCTCCGAGCTGCGGGGCGCTTCCCAGCCCGCCGGCCCTCTGCTGGGCAAGCCCGGTCCCGACCAGGGGTTCGCCCTCAAGCTGGCCCGTCGGTTCGAGGACCGACTGGCGCTGGCAGCCGAGGAGTCCACGGAGGACGCCATCGCCGGCTGCACGGCGGTCGCCATGCGTCGCTGCGCGCGCTTCGGACGGGCCCCCTCCCTCCACGATCTCACCTTCGCCTTCACGTTGTGGGGCTTCCTCGGTGTCGCCCCGGCTGACCTGGTCGAGGCCCGGCGCCCCTTGTTCCGGTCGGCGGCACACCACTACCGGGCGCAGCGGGCCATCGCCGACAGCGTGACCGAAGAGGCGCTCCGGCTGACGCCGGCGGCAGTGGCCGAGCGCAGCGCTGAGTGGCGGGAGCTGCTGGTGCTCCCAGGCCGGGCCTGAGCGGCGCGAGCAAGGCGAACGGGGCTGGCAGGCCGTCGGGGCCGGATGGGGAGCGCGGACATGGACGTTACGCTCACCGAGGTCGAGGCCGGCGGTCGGACATTCACCGTTCGGTCGTGCGGGCCCGCTGACGGCCGCCCGGTCCTGTTGCTTCACGGGTTCCCCCAGACGTCGGCCTGTTTCACGCGGGAGCTCCTCTCCCTCGGTCGAGCCGGCTTCCGTGCGGTGGCCCCTGATCAGCGCGGGTACTCCCCCGGGGCCCGACCCGGTGCAGTGGGGGAGTACCGGGTCGATGCCCTGGTGGCCGACGTTGTGGCGCTGTCCGACGCCCTGGGTTGGGAGCGATTCGACCTGGTCGGCCACGACTGGGGCGGACTGGTGGCCTGGACGGTGGCGGGTTGGCATCCAGGACGGGTCCGGACCCTCACCGCGGTGTCGACCCCTCACCCGGCGGCGCTGGCTGCCGCCCTCGACGGAGGCGACCCCGACCAGGCGCAGCGCTCATCGTACGTGGACCTGTTCCGCCAGGTGGACGTCCCCGAGCAGCTCCTGCTGGGTGAGGACGGCTCGGGATCGGGATTGCGGCAGTTGTTCGCCGACTCCGGCATCGAGGAGCCGGTGGCGGCGTCCTACGTGGAGGTCCTCCGTCAGCCCGGGGCGCTGACCGCGGCGCTGCACTGGTACCGGGCGAACGACCTGCGCGCCCCAGCCGCCACCGGTCCGATCACCGTCCCCACCCTGTACGCATGGTCGACCGACGACATCGCCCTCGGTCGCCAGGCGGCGGAGACCACCGCCGGGTACGTGGACGGACCGTACCGGTTCGAGGTACTCCAGGACGTCAACCACTGGATCCCCGACGTGGCGGCGGAGCAGCTCAGCGGGCTGCTGATCGACCACCTCGGCGCCTGAGCCCGTGGGTGCCGACAATGTCACCGAGGTGCCCTGAGCAGGACCTTCGTAGAATGGCCCCAGGCGTCGAGACTAGGCCATGGCAGTGTCGTTCCTCCGCCACGGGGTCGCCGTCCTCCGCCGCCGGAGGGCCGCCCAGCCTGGCGACCCAACGATCGGACGCTGCTCGCCGGACCGAGTCGGCTCCCTGATCGGCGGCGTCGTGGGAGATTGTTCGTCCGACCCGAGACCTTGCTCCGTCGGCACCGTGACCTGGCTCGTCCCAGATGGACCCGATCGCATCGACCCGGGCAGCGGAGCATCCCGGCGGGCTCCGTTGCGATCATCCGCCGCCTGGCCCGGGAGAATCCCTCCTGGGGCTGTCGCAGGGTCCAGGGTGAGCTGGCCAGGTCGGGCGTCGTCCCTGCCCCCTCGAGCATCTGGACCATCCTCCGAGGACACACCGTCGATCCGTCACCGATGCGGACAGGTCCCGACCGGACCGGGTTCCTGCGCCCCCGGGCGTCCTCCGTGCTGGCCTGCGACTTCTTCTCGGTCGACACCGTGCTGCTGAAGCGGCTCTACGTGCTGGTCTTCATCGAGCTCGACACCCCCCGGGTCCAGGTGACCGGGGTCACCGCTCACCCGATCGGGTCCTGGGTAGTTCGACAGGCGAGAAGTCCGACCATGGCATTGGAGGATCGGACCCGTCCCGTCCGGCTCCTCGTTCGTGACCGAGCCATCAGGTTCACCCCGGGCTTCGGCGAGACCTTCGAGGCCGGCGGCATCCGCATCACCCACACCCCGGTGAGGGCACCGCGAGCCAACGCCGTGGCCGAACGGTCTGTCGGCACGGTGCGTCGTGCGTGCCTCGGTCGGATGATGATCTTCGGTCGCCGACATCTCCAACGCGCCCCAGTCGAGTACGTGGCCCACGACAACGGACACCGGCCGCACCGGGCGCTTGGTCAACAGGCCCCGCTCGCAGCGGAGACAGCGCCACCATCCAGTGATCCCGCACCTGGGCAGCTTCGCCGGAGGGGCGTCGTCTTCGGTCTGTTCCACGAGTACCGACTTGTCTCCTGAGCTGGCGGGATGGGATGTTCGGCGCCCACAACCCTCAGGCACTTCCAGGATGCCCGACCAGTGATCAATCCTCAGTGAACCCAACGTCCGGCACATCGCTGTCCAACCTCGGCCCGACGATCGCTCCTTGCGCCCAAAGATCACTCCGAAGCTCCGCCACGTCGATCGTGCGGACGTTGGAGGGTGTCCCGCCGGCAGCGTCACGGGTGGAAGAGCGGGCCGCCGCCGCAGCCGCAGCCGCAGCCGCGCCAGCGGCTTCGCCGGTTGCCATCGCGGCTGGGATCTCCTTCGTGGCCTGGTGCACATACCTGGTGGTGGAGATACAGCGCCCAGCGACGAGGAGGTTGTCGACCGAGGATGTGGTCAGGCAACGGTAGGGAATGTCGTATACGACGTTCCGGCGCGTCCAATGCCCCGTTTGCGCGACCGCGTCCGCAAACCGGACGTCTCCATCGTCCTTGCTCAGCACGTAGTCGCCCGTCAGCCGGCGGCTCTCGGTGATGCCAAGCATGTGGGCGTAATCATCGAGCCAGGCACCCTCGAAGCCTTTCATTTGGCTCCGCAGGCCATCGAAGTGCGCTCGTGCTGCCCGGCGACAGGCGACCTCCGCCCGGGTGAGGTCGTCAGGGTTGCAGGCGTCCACCCGTTCAGCGAGGGGGCCGAACGGCACCAGGACACGACCCGGCGAAGTCGTGCGAAACCACAGGGGACCGGGGCCATCACCGGGCGCAGGGGGCGTCAGATCGTCGGCCACGCCCCCGACCCGAAACCACAGGTGCGGCGGAATCGAGACCTGCTCGAAGCTTGCCCCGGCTGACACGAACACGTCTCCGTCGCCGGTGGCGTCGATCACAACACGAGGGCGGATCGCCTCTCGGCCGCGCTTTGACTCAACGATGACCACATCGATAGAACGTCCGCTCACGGGCGCGGCGGCAAACCAGGTATGCAGGCGGAGCCGCGCGCCTGCCTCATCCAACAAATCATGACAGACGTCGACGAACGCCTCAGGATCGAACGCGACCGAGTAACGGACAACCTCGGGAGGTGCTCCCCAAATCAGCCCCCAGGGCCGCCATGAGGCAACGAGTTCGGGGTCCGCGCTGCCCCAGCTCCCCCTGGGCGGATACCGTGCATCGCCACTCGCATCGAGACGGTCCACCACTTCCTGGCAGAGACCCGCCACAACCTGGGCGCCGGCGCCGTCGTCGAGCGTCAGGAGAAGGCTGATGAGACCCGCCGTCGCAAGGCCGCCGAGGCCTCCGGTTGCCTCGATGAGCAGTGTGTCGGCGCCCCGGCGCGCGGCCGCCACTGCAGCGGCGACGCCGGACGAACCGCCGCCCACAACGAGCACGTCGGGCGTGCCGATCACCGGCAGCTCACGAGCCGGCTCCTGATACGCGGGACGTGCATCCATGGACATTGCTCCATTCTCGCTCGCCTCGATGCCATGGCTTGGTGCCGCGTACCGGACCCTTCACATCGCCCGTGGGTGTCGAAAGATCCCGTGGGTGTCGATCATGGCATCCCTGCGTCCTGACCAGGACTTTCGTGGAACGGCCCCGGACGACAAGACTGGGCCACGGGCCCCGACTTCCTCACCGCATGCTGATCCTCGGTCGCCGCCACCTCGAAGCAGGGCTGGGCGACCACGTGGCCCACGACAACCAAGACCGTCCTCACCGGGCGCTGGGTCACCAGACCCCGCGACGGCGGGCAAGACCGCCGCCGATGAGTGATCCCGAGTCTGCACAGCTACGACGGCGTGCCACCGTGTTCGGTCTGATTCACGAGCAGCAATTCGTTGCCTGACCCGCCCGAATAGGTTCGTCGGCGCCCACAGGTCCGGCTAGGGCCGAGGAGTCCCGGAAAGCACCACGATCGAAAGGGCCGGCAGTGACACCTGGCTGTCCGACCGTGCCGTCGACCGCGCAATGGGGCTGGGGGAGCTGGCCGTAGTGGCTCTGTATGCCTCCACTTGAAGGTTCGACCCGCTCTTGAACCAGCTGGGACTTATGGTGGCCGGGTTTCTTGAGTCGGCATTGATCAGCAGGACGCGTCGCAGGTTGCGTAGGTCCGACTCGAAACCGAGAAGCGTGGATGATCCGGTAGCGACGGTCTCGAGATGGCTCCCGGTGGTTGTGAGCCGCGAAGCCAGCTCCTCGCCGTAGTAGGGCGGGAAGGGAGTGCCCGCCGGCTCGGTCTCGGGACTGCCGGAGGACACCAGCCCGTAGTCGCCGGTCGAAGGCGAGCCGAAGTTGTTGAGGTCCCACCAGTCGACGCTCTCTGCCCCATGCAAGAGCCACTCGAGGGAGGTGGCAGCGGCAAACAAGGCGGACACTGGCTGGAAGTCGAGCGTGGTCAATCGTTCCGAGATGTTGGTCTCGCCCACGACGAACGTCCCATCCGGGGCGTAGTGGTGCAGCGAGGAGCGGATACGGGCAGCAGCCGACGGGATCCCCCGGATGGAGGTGAGGATCTGCTGGTCGGTGATCCCAGTGGTGGTATCGAAGGGATACCAGTGGACGTCGACGAAGCTGATCTCCCCGCCGACAGCGTGGAGGACCGTACTGTTCCAACTGGTGGCATCGGTGACCCCGGACCCTTTGGCCTCATCGCCCGAAAGCGCCCAGGGTACGCCAATCCGGACGTGGGGGCTGGCCTTCTTCATGGCATCGATGAAGGGTGCTGCGTTGGCGGCGTAGGATTTGGCCATCACCGTGGTCGCTGGGCATACCGGACCGTTGGGCGCGTACCCCTTCACAAAGGTGGGGCTGCCCTCCAGGTGCTTATTCTTCTCATAGCAGCTGTAGCCTTCGTTTCCCACTTCCCACAGAGCCACGGCATGGGTCTTGGTGCTTGTGGCGTGGGCCACCCAGTCGGCTGCATCAGCGGGCGAACCGGAGCCGTAGTTGACGGTCACGAATGTGGATGCTCCGGCGGCGCGGGCCTGTGTTGAGAAGGCATTGAAGCCGAGCGCGTCGGACGCGGTGCAGGCGGTGGTGGTCGAACCGGTGCACTTGGACGAGTCTGTGTTGGTAGTCCAGTCGTACTCGTCGGCCCAGCTCCCTCCCGGGTAGCGCAGGAGGCGAAGATCGGCCGCCCTGACGAGGTCGTTGATGGTAGCTGCATTGGCATCGGTGTAGATGCTGTCCCAAGCGGCCACGTTGACGCCCAGTGCGATAGGCCCGAGGATGCTGCCCGAGCGGGTTTTCGAGGTCCCCAGACCCAAATGCGACGCTGTGCAACCGGCTGCCGTCATGGCCATGGCCAATGCCGCCAGCCCGAATCCCTTCGTCCGTGTGCGGACCACGCGAGGAATTGCACGGCCAGGGTCAACCGCACTCCTCATCGGACCTCTCTCCGGCAGCAGGTTTCTTAGATCGGCTTCGTGATCACTTCGGACACCTTCTGGCTTCCGAATCCCATGAACCGGAAGATACCCAACATGACGCCCAGCGTTTCGATCATGGTGATCAGATAGATGGCCGGCAGGATCAGGATAGAGAGGAGCAGATGGGGCCGTGGGCGGTCCGAGGCAGACAGGTTCACCTTGAGGCCCTCGATGTAGAACCAAAAGACACCGGCAAGGCTGATGCTCCATAAGGGCAAGAACCACGGACTAATGGGAGAGGTGTTGTCGATGCCCGACGCGTAGGAGATGAGTAGGGCGAGACCGACGAACTGAAGTGGCGCCAAGCTCCACGTAAAGATCGAGTAGAGCAATGGGAGCTTTGGGACCAGAGGTAGCTTTCGGTTGAAGGCCAGGTGGAGCAGGCCCTCGATCCATCGGCGCCGCTGGCGCAACAGGTCCCTGACGGTTGCCGGCGATGCCCCATAGGAGTATGAGTTGAGCATGGTCGACCGCCTCGGGTACCGCATCGAGAACTCGATGGCGAAGTACGCGTCCTCGATGACCGTGTTGGGGAAATCCCACCCGATCTCGTCCTCGACGTCCGCACGCACGATGAGGTGTTCTCCGTGCAGACCCCCGAGCGGGGTGCCCATCGCCCCGGTGAAGAAGGCGAACCTGGTCAGATCGTCGGCGGGGCGGATCGAATCAGCCAGACGGCAGAATCGCGACGTCGTCAGTTCGTGGGGAAACGTCAGGATCCCCTGGGCCAGATAGAAACGGTCTCCGTCGAGCTCGATGAACTCGGCCAGGGAAGCGGCCGTGTCCTTGCCGATGTGGGTGTCATCATCGAGGTGGTATATGTAGCACTCTTCGGTATTTTCCGCGGCAAGCCTACGGGCCTCCATGGCGAACTGGTTCGCTCGTGTCTTGAACCGGGCGCCGTTGGGAGTCGTGTACTCCACCGGGACGTTGACGATGCGAATGGGGTCGGCCAACTTGCCGATCGTATCCATCCACTGCCGCAAAGGTTCATGATCGACATCCCCCTCGGTGATGATGTCAATGTGGAATCGGCTGAAATGCTGCGGCAGGTTGATCAGAAGTGACAACAGGACCCGCTGCAGGGCCGGCAGGTTCCGCCGGGCCAGCAGTGTCGGGACGATGACCACCAGCAGGCGATCCGATCGACCGGTGAACTCCGAACGCAACGGCTTGTGCCGCTTTCTCCGAGCGTGTGACGCAGTCCCGGATGTCATGGCAGCGCCGTCACCCCCACCGCCGCGGACCTCCCTGCCACGGCGCTGCTGGGCCCGGAGGTAGAGCGCCCCAATCAGGCCGATCAGCATCAGCGGCGCATAGACCGACCAGACGACTGACAGGAAATAATTGAGCGGGGTCTGACGATCGGAGGTGATCCGAGCGAACACGATGATGACGCATGCGAAGAGCAGGGCGAACAGGGCAAAATTCATCTTCGGCGTCTGTCGGCGTAAGAGCAGGCGTCTGAGCTGGGGGCCGTGGGTGGGGACCCTGCGCAGCGCAGGCGGCAGGCCCGGTTTGGTGAAGGTCCTTGGGCCGGTCCAAGGATCGTCCACGTCCGGAGGGATTGGCTCCGTCGGCCGAAGCGCCTCGATGGTTGCCGCCGACCCCTCCGAATGGTTGGCCGCCGTCACGAGCGGTACAACCTCTGGAACGGGTAACTCGGGGACGGCCTTCGGCGTGAGCCGGCTGAGTCTGTCGAGAACAGCAGCCTCGGGTTGATCGAAGACCGTCATGACCGTCCCTGGCGATTAGCCCGATGCCCTGCGACAGTCGAATGGAATTTCTGCAGCACTTCTCCGAGCACGCACCCAAAAGTCAGCTTGGGTGACCCATGCTTGTAGTCACCGCACGCGGCAACAGTCATAAGAGCTACAGTCCGACCCAATAGTCTCAACAGTCACTTCCGCCACGGGGTTCACATTGCGTGCCAGAGCTGGTGGTTCAGCTCCGACACCTGGCGCCGACGATTATCGCTGACTCGCCTGTGTGGCACAAGGGCCAATTCCGGAACTTGCCAACTAATGATGAACTCCGTCGAGAGAACGGCTCCCTCTCGATCGATTACTGCGGCCACGTGGACGCCCTGGAGAGTGTCCACCCTTCCGGTGACAACGATGGCGGAGTCTGGCAAGACTTCACGTCGGCTGCCTTCGTTTGTGCTCCCGGGTGTCGGCACTGGTCTTGGGGGATGAAGAACAGGACGGTGAAGGGATGCCTCTGGTCACGCTCCCATCAGGTCACATTGCCAGGCGAGGCCGGTTCCCTCGACCAGTTGCCTCCCGGTGGCTGAGAGGTCCGGGGAACGATACGAGGTCGATCAGAGTGCGGGTCGAGCCACCCATGGGCAGCTGGCCCCGTCAATCCTCACGCGTCCATCGCTGTGTGAGTCAAGCCGCCCGAAGACAGCCGGCACTGGGGTCGCACTTCGCCCCGGACGGGCCGATCGGCTCGGCGTTCAGCGATCTCCAGCCTCTGATGAGTTCTCCGTCCAGTACGGAGCCTTGTCGGGACAGAGCCATCGGACCCCACCGGCGGGCACAGGCACATCACCTTGGTGTCGAGGGATGAGATGGTGATGGGCATGACCCACGGTTTGACCGGCGAGCTCCCCGGAGTTGATCCCAGGACTTGCTCCGCCAAATCCAAGTTCCTCCTGGAGCTTCCGATGCAGGTTGTTTGCAAGGTTCAGCATTGCGCCCTGTTCGTCGGAGGACAAGGCGAAGAAGTCGGCCTCGTGACGACGGGGGACCACCAGAGTGTTGCCCGGGCTGACCGGATAGGCATCTAGGAGCGCAGCTGCCAGAGCGCTGCTGGCCGTCATGGCGCGATCGGCGATGCGTTGACAGAACGGACAACGCTCCGACTCCACGGACTGAGGCTACGAGGAAATTCAGGTCGTGCGCTCCGCCGGTGGGCCAAGACAGGCATGAGGTTGCACAATGTGGGGCAACGGCAGAGACGGGGACTGGCTTCGCAGAGCGCTTGCTCCGGGGAGCAAGCGGCTGAGTGCAGCGAGGTTCGCTGGATCTGCTGGTCGATACCGGACGCGTTCGTGGAGGTGCCGTTCGAGAAGACGCGCCCGGCGCCAGAGCACCATGACCTCGGTGGCCTTGTCCGGCTCCGCGCGTCGGGACGAGACAACGAGGCCGAGTATGCGACACAATCCGAGGCAGAGGAGTGAGAACGCCTGGCCGGATGATGGCCGAGTGTCAGTGCGAAGTGCCAGTCCAGAGATCCAATTGGGGTTTTGGTGCCCTCTACCTCGGTTGCCATTCTCGTCACCCGCAGGCTTGAGGCGTGGTTCGAGTTTTCGGACACCAAGGATTCCCGGCCGGGATCGAGCCAGGTGGTCGAGGTATCGGCGTCCTTCGCCTGCCGCTCAGCTCATCCGGTCTACAGACCCAGGACTGCCCGCGTAACTCCGTCTCTGATTCGCGTGGGCACAATCGACTGAAGCGCGGCAATCGCCTGAGCATCGCAGCCCACCAAGTACCTGGCACGAGGGCTGTGTGACGTGACAGCACTGGCGATGACGTCGGCCACCTGCGACGGTGCGGCCATGAACGGATCGGCCAATTGGGTGATGGTCAGCAATCGTTGGTAGGAGTCCGTGAACCGAGACCCACTTCTGTGATCCAGCTCGCCGCCAGCTTCCTCCCAGATTCCGGTGCGGACGAACCCCGGCTCGACGAGAACGACCTTCACGCCATCCGCGGCGACTTCGGCTCGCAAGGCGTCGGACACACCCTCGAGTGCGTGCTTGCAGGCTTGGTACCAGCCGGTCAGTGGAGTCGTCGTACGACCGTAGACCGAGGACACATTGATGATCCGCCCGTAGTGGTCATGTCTCATATGAGGGAGGGCGAGGCGTGCCAGGCGAATCGGACCGATCACCATCGTCTCGAGGGCAGTGCGGAGCTCCTCGTCACCGATGTCTTCGACTGCACCGGTAATCGAGTACCCGGCGTTATTGACGACCACCGTCGGTCGATACTTCGCCACGACCCGTTCACAGGATGCGCCGTCCGTGACGTCCATGATCGCCGTCTCCACGGTGACGCCCTGTTCGGCAGCCGCCTCGGCCACCACGCGGGCCTTGGACTGGGAGCGCACGGTGCCCACGGAATGCAGGCCCCGACGGGCCAGTTCCAACACGGTCGCAAGGCCGATACCCGAGTTGGCCCCTGTCGTGATGGCGACCCGCTCCTCTGCCACTGGCACGCCCTTCCCACATTGCCCGCTCTGCTGCCGATCCTACCGAGCGCACCCGCCCGGGACCACCGCGACGCCATCCCCACAGCCATATGCCAGTCTTCCCCACAACGCGCCGGCTGGACGGGCTTCCGAGGGCTCGAGGACCGCCGAGGCCGCCCGTCACCGGGTGTTTGACAGTTGCGTAAGCGAAAAGGCTGGTCTACCGCCCTCTTCGGTGCCAAGCTACGGATCATCTCAATCGGGGGGGGTCCCGTCGATGACAGCGCAGAAGGCTCAGACCCGTGGCAGTCCCACCGGACGGGCGATGGCGAAGCCTGTGTCGTACGTCGATGATCTCCACCGTGCTATTTCGGCCATCGCCTTTGGTGCGGCCCGCCGGTTGCCCGGTAGCGCACGGATCAGGTTCGTCCGCGATGCCGTAGTCGGCAGCGCACACGGTGGCGTCCGGGCCGCGATGCTGGCCGGTGGACGTCTGGCCGGTGGGCTGGCGTCGAGGGCCACCGCCCTGCCCGACACCTCGAGGCAGCGGACCAACCTGGCGGTCGCTGCCCTCAATGCCGCCATCGGCGACCGTCTGGTCGACGCCGACAGTCCACTGGCGATCCACATGGCTCTGCGCTCTGACGGCCGCCACCTGCCGATCCTGCCCGGCACACTGGCGGCTGCGTACCCTGACGCGACGACCAAGGTGGCAGTGTTCCTCCACGGGTTGGGTGAGACCGAGAACTCCTGGAAGCTTCACAGCAAGGGGTCCGACCGGTCGGCAACCCTCACCTACGGCTCGCGCCTCGCTGCCGACGCCGGGGTTACTCCATTATACCTGCGCTACAACACCGGTCTCCACATCTCCGACAACGGGAGACTACTTGCCGACCTGCTTACCGCACTGTTCTCCGCCTGGCCCACATCGGTCGAAGAGGTCATCATTGTGGGCCACTCCATGGGTGGCCTGGTCGCCCGGAGCGCCTGCCATTACGGCGACCGCGCCGGCAAACCCTGGATCCCCGCCGTCCGCCACGTCTTCTACCTCGGGTCACCCCACCTCGGGGCTCCACTCGAGCGGCTGACCAGCTATTTCACCTGGGCTCTGTCGAGGACCGAACTGACCCGGCCGCTGGCGAGCCTGATCAATCGGCGCAGTGCGGGGATCAAAGACCTGCGCTTCGGCTACGTGGTCGACGACGATTGGAGCGACTGCGACCCTGACGCCTGCCTCAGGAGCCACCGCCACAACGTGCCGCTGCTGTCGAGCGCCAGCCACTACTCGATCAGCGCGACCATCACCTCAGGACGCCGCCATCCCCTGGGGCGGATCTTCGGCGACCTTCTCGTACCCCCCGCCAGCGCTCACGGACATCATCCGCACAATCGCAGCATCCACTTCGAACGCGATCACCGCTACCACCTGGGGAACTCCCACCATTTCGACCTTCTCAACCATCCAGGTGTCTACGAGGTCATGGGCGCCTGCCTGCAGTTGCAACGCCCAAGCCGTACCCCGGCGGTCGCCCGTCGCTGATCACCGTCGACCAGATCCGGCGAGGTCGGCTCCATCAGACGGGTCGGAAGAGCCTTTGGACCCTATCCGGCTTGCGGATCCTGCCGGAAGATGGCTACATGCTTGACAGTGTGCTCGATGTGTTCCGGGTTCGTCAGTACTTCAACCTCATCACCCGGACCAGGGAGTGGATCGACGGCGTACGTGACGACGCCGGTCTGCTCGACGACATGCGGCGTGCTCTGGTAACCCTGCCGTTCGAGTCCTCCCGCCTGCCCGAACTCGAGCCCTTCCCCCCCGTGCAACGTCTCGCGATCACCGATCTGGACGGACGCCGCCTCGCCTTGCTGGCAACTGGGGGCAGCGGGGCCCTCGCCTCGGTCATCGGAGCCGCCAGAGCGTTGGAGGAGGCAAGTATCCGCCCATCGGTGATCTCGCTTTGTTCGGGGTCCGCCCTCTTCGGGTTCCCCATTGCCGCCGGCATCCCCGCTGACGAGGTGGCTGCCTTCACGCTGGGCATCAATCCCAACGAGTATGTAGACGTGGATTGGCGTCTCCTTGCCTCGACCCTCCCACTGATGGGGAAGGGTTTCGGCGGCGTCATCCTGGGCGAGCGCATCGAGGCGCTGTACCGTCGGCTGCTGGGCGACATGACCCTCGGTGAAATGCCGATCCCCGCCTACGCACCGATCTGGAACATCGAGGAGAACCGGCTCGAGTACATCGGCCCACGGACCTACCCGGACCTACCGGTCGCACGTGCGATCCACATGGCCATCGCCCTCCCGCTGTTCATCGAGCCGGTACCGCTGGGCGACGGCTACTGGTGTGACGGAGGGATCGTCGACATCTTCCCGGTACGGCCGGTCCTCGACCTCGAGGAACCATCGGAGGTGGCACTGGTGATCAACGGTTTCTACCCGCCTCGCTTCGTCGGAGAGGATGCCTACGGCTGGCAGAGCCGGCGCAACAGCATCCTCGCCATTGCCAGTCAGGTCCGAACCTGCCAGCAGGTGGAACTGGCAAGGACGAATCTGTCCCGGCTCGAGGCTGAAGCCGAAGTAATGACGATCGAGCCCGTACCGTACGCGAAGGTCAGGGGAACTGGGTTCTACCGGCAGTTCCTCAACACCAGCGAGTGGCCTGAGTTCATGCGCGCCGGCCGTTCGGAGGCCCGCCGGGTGCTCACCGCCCGGTCGCAGCAGCTCCAAGCAACCACTCGATAAGGGCTTGCAGGCAATCCTTCGCACCTGTCGGTGCCGAGAATTTCATCCGGTGGCGCCGATGAGGACATTCCTGGGAACATGAGCTGACCGGGGTGGTAGGAACTCTGGCACTACGGCGTGGGAAATGGTTCAAGCCACGTTGTCTCCTGTCCAGGTGACAGGGATTCTGTCGGTAGCCCACAAAGGGGGGGTGCCGACAGAATTGGCGGGTTCCTGTCGACAAGACCCGTCTCGATGGTGGTCCTCCGGCTCCGGAACAGGAGCTTCGGCTGGTCGCTGGGGTTCTCCGCAAGCAAGCCCGATGCCGACCGGCGATTTCAGGCCGTCTGTGCGGTTTTCGAACGGTCCACCGGCGCGCCCCGACCGCGTGGGCGACTCGGCCAGAGCTGCGGAACGTCTGGCGGTCAGCGCAGGGCCGTGGCCGGGGCCGCCGGTGGCGTCGCTCCGTGCCGCCGCGCCGGCCAACTCCGGGGCCCAGGCGGCGAGGGACCCGGTGCGGCACCGGTGAGGGAGAGTGCCGACGTTGCCGTCCTCGACTGCCCGATTGGCGAGGAGCTCGTCGATCTTTCGGAGCTCGGCGGCGCAGAGCAAGCGGGCCACGAAGACGCTCTGGGGCGCCACGCCGCGGATCCTCCGTCGCTCGGGGCCGTCGATGGCCTCCCGGGCCCCGTCCTTGATGAGGCCGCACCCCCTCGACGGAGTGGTGCAGGGTGCGCATGGACGGCGTGCCACTCGTCGGTGGTATCCGGGAGGGCCTGGACGTACTTGGCCCCGGCCTTGGGACGCAGGGTGACCGACTCGACTCGACTCGCCAAGGAGACGAACCTGACCAAGGAGGAGTTCCTCACCATCGTCGACCCGGCCGCCCAACTGCGGGAGGAGAGGTAGAAGGGAATCGAGTGCCAGCTGATGGTGGGCCGCAGCATCGCCCTCATCCTCGAGAAGGCCTCTACCCACACCCTGTCGGCCTTCGAGGTAAGTGCCCAATGGTCACTACGATCCGGAGTGTGGGCCCGTTGGGACTGCGACGATGTCGGGAAAGGATCGGCCAGTGGTCGTAGTGGTGGTAGTGCTGGCAGCGGCTTTCGCCGTGGTAAATGGCGTCCATGATGCCGGCAACGCCATCGCCGCACCTGTGGTCACCGGTGCGATCCGTCCCGGTCCGGCAGTGGTTGGCGCTGCGACGCTCCAAGTCGTCGGCGCCCTGGCGGTGGGGACGGCCGTGGCCGCCACGATCAGTGGCATCGTCGACGTGCCGGCCGACCAAATGCTCGAGGTTCTTGCCGCCGCCACCATCGCGGCCCTGGTGTGGAGCCTGCTGACCCTGTGGTGGGGACTTCCCTGTAGTTCGGGCCACTGTTTGGTGGGGGCCCTCGCCGGGGCCGGGCTGGCCGAAGGGGGGAGCAGCGCCGTCAACTGGGGAGGGATGGACGGGCTCCGTCCCGAAGGTGTCGTTGGCTCACTGCTGTGGCTGCTGTTCTCCTCCGCCATCGTGGTTCCGATGGCCCTGGCCGGAATCCATCTGGCAAGACGGGGACTACGGCGGGCAGACCGGTCTATCGAACGCCCTGTGCGCCATGGCGAGCTGGTGGCGTCGGGAGGCCTGGCCTTCGCCCATGGTTCCAATGATGCGCAGAAGACGATGGGGCTGATGACTGCGGCGCTCGTCGCTGGGGGGCACCTCTCACACTTCGCCGTGCCCTTCTCCGTGGCGCTCGCCTCCGGCCTGCTGTTGACTCTCGGCACACTGCTGGGCGGGTGGCGCGTCGTGCGCACGCTGGGTCGCGGGATCTACCCGATACAGGCCCTCGACGGTCTGGTCAGCCAGAGTTCGTCTGCTGCCGTGGTGCTGGTCGCCTCGTTGGCCGGCGCGCCGATCAGCACGACCGACGTAGTCGCCCCCGCCATCGTCGGGGTCGGCTCGGGCGAGCGGTGGCGCCACGTACGGTGGTCGGTTGTCGGTGAGATCGGTCTGGCGTGGCTCGTCACCCTACCGGTCAGCGCCATCCTGGGAGCAGGCTTCTTTGAGGTGTGGAGGTGGTTGGTATGAGACGCTGGTTCCTTCCCGAGTCACCGGACCTGCTCGGCCTGTTGGGACGGCAGGGTGATGTCACTGTCGCCGCCATGGACGCACTCTGCGCATGGTCGGGAGGTGACCGATCGGCGGCCGCCAAGGTCCACGCCCTCGAGCACGACGGGGACCGGGCCAGTCGCGAGGTGCTCGATGCCGTGAAGTCAGCGTTCGTGACCCCGATCAGTCCCGAGGACATCTACGAGATTTCGGAGCGGCTGGACCGCATCCTCAATTCGGCCAAGAACCTGGTGCGCGAAGCCGAGCTCGTGGGCATCGATCCCGATGCCCCAATGGTCGAGATGACCGACCTGATTGCCCTGGGCGTGCGGGATCTGGTCCAGGCCTTCCCAGACCTGTCGGACGATCCCGACCGTGCCACCAGTTGCGCCGACGCCGCGGTGCGCCAGCAGCGGGCCATCGAGCACGTCTACCGGAGGGCCATGTCGGCGCTCCTCCGGCTCGACGACGTCCGTGAGGTCACCGGCCGCCGCGAGCTCTACCGCCGATGCGCACGGATAGGTGATGCCATCGAGGGCGTGGCTCATCGGATCTGGTACGCGGTGGTGAAGCAGGGCTGAGAGGCTGTCGAGGAGTACTCCCCGGCCGCGACCACGCGATGGCCGGATCGGTCAATCGGCGTAGGAACAGCCGGCTGTAGGCGGCCCGTACGGACCCTTCAGTGACGATCGGGTTGCGTCCATAGTCGACCTGCGGCCGGCGGTTGCCCATGAGCCACGGCCAGGTCCGCTCGACGACCCACCTCCGCGGAAGCACCTCGACCCGGTGTGTCGTGGATCTTGTCCACCACTTCGTCGGAGAGGTGCTTGGCACTGCAGGCGGCGATGAATGACTGCCAGGGTCTCGTTGCCTCCGCCAACGGCGCCATTTGTGCTTGACCGCTTTCCGGTGCCATCGCAGCAGCGTGTCGGGGGTAACCGGAAAAGACCGCCGCCGAGTTCGAGGAAGCAATCGGCTGGTTGCAGCGAGGATCGCTCCATCTGCTCGCCGATACCGATCGCGTGCATGCGGCTGCCGTTCGAGGACACGCACCCGGCGCCGGGGCACCATGATCTCGATGCCCTTCTCCGACTCGGCCCGATGGGACGACATCACGAGGCCAAGAGCGCGACACGAGGCGACGTGGAGGAGGAAGAAAGCCACACCGGACGATGCCCGCGTGTGGATGGGAAGAGCCAGTCCAGAGGGCCAATTGGGGTCTCTGTGCCCTTGAGCCATCTGGCCCCTACGAGCCGGCATGTCCTGACCTGATGAAACGCCTCCCGTCCGTCAATCCACCGAACGCGCCTTCACCTCGAACCACAGTCTCGGCGATCCAGTTCTGGGTCGTCGCCTTTCAGCAGCTGAGACCCCTGGGAACCCCCGTAGGACACCAGCCAACTAGGAAGGGCCTTCGTCGTAGGTGACGGTCACCGTTCGGTCAACGAGCGCACAGACTGCCTCGACCTCTTCGTAGCTCATTGCCGAGCCGTACACGCCATAGACGAACTCTCCCAGGCCAAGATGCCAGTCGACCGGATCCCCCGGCAGCCGATTGAATGTGACCTCGGCCACACCGTGCAGTTCTTTCAGGTGATCATGGCCCGACATGGTGGCAATGCGGCGCGCCCACGCGGGCGGAGGGGCGATGCGCCGGTAGGCGATCTTCGGGAAAGCAAGCGGCAATTCGACCGTGGGGTGCGCCCCCAGCGCAAGCTCCATGGCGATCCGGAACACAGAGACCCCTCCACCCGCATACGTGACCAGCTGCGGGACCGCGCCGCCGAGCCGCCCGTTCACTTCGATGACCCGTGGGCCCTCCGGAGTGAACTTCACCTCGGTGTGCTGGCAGCCGTGGCGAACACCGAGCGCGGCGATGGCCTCCGTGGCGAGCTCCTGCACTACTGCCATGTCCGCCGGCGCTATGTCGCTCGGCAGCACCATCCCCGTCTCGCGGAACGGATGGGCAAACGGAAACCGACCGGTCACGGCGAAGTGGTGAACCGTGCCCCCCTGAACGAAGCTCTCCGCCGAGACGATGTCGGAAAAGCGCGAGACTGCGGGGCTGGCGTCAGGAAGGTAGCCCTCGAGCATCCACCCGGTCGGTTCCGCTTGCCGATCGCCGGGGAGTGCGATGAGACGCGCGAGCTCCTCCGCGTCGTGCACCTGAAGGACGTTGCGGCTGCCGGCACCCCTCCGCGGCTTGAGTATTGCCGGAAAACGCACGTCGCGGGCGAAGCATTCGGTGCCCGCCTGGTCCAGCCCCTCGGGGATCTCCCAAAAGGATGGAACAGGGAGGCCGGCAGCGTGCATCGCCTGGCGCTGGAGTAGCTTGTCCGAGAGGCGCTCTGCTACCCCCAGTGAATGGAACTCGAGGCCGAGCCGTGGGGCGATCTCTGCGAGGACCGTCATACGACTGTCATTGAACGTGATGATGCCGCTCGGCGCTGTGGCCCCGAGATCCTGTACTGCCTGCGCCACTGATAGGCGTGCGATATCCACGACGGTGCCGAGCTTGCGCAGCAAAGGGGCGAAATGGGCCATCTCCGGATCAGACAGATCGACCATCCAGATGATCCCGCACAGGTCCCGGGCCGCCTCGGCGAGGATGAACGCCGACGGCGTGCGGGTGTCGTAGGAAACGATCAGCCGCTCCATGTGCTTCCGTGTCAATCGGTACCCCTGCCAGATGGTCCAGAGTTCACTTGATGTGGTCCAGGGAGGTGGACATTCGGGAAGCCGGTGATGGCCACGGTGGAGATCATTGTCCAAGTATTGTCGGCCCGCCACCGAAGCCGGACCCCCGAGCCGGCGGCACCGCTCGGGGTCTCTGTTGGCGGGGCGAACTGCTTGGTGCAGATCGCGACCGACCTTCCTGTGGCAAGTCGTGCCCTGGGGCTCTGCCAGTGCCCACCGGTTCGCCGAGCGCCGACGTGCCGGCGGCGAGCGCTCTTGGTGGGGCTAACGTCTCGAGGACCGGGAACGCCCGGGCTCTTGTCGTCGTGGCGAGACGGATCGCCGAACAGATTGCCGGTCGCTCGGCCGACGAGGCAGAGGACCAGGCCCGCACCCCCTCCGGCGCAGTTGGTCAACTCGGTCGCCCGGGGCTCCCGGGAGTGCCCACGGACGGTGACTCTCGACTCGACCAGCATGCTTCGACGGTTTCCCGTGGCGAGCAAGCCGACGGTACCCTGACAACCGCTCGCCGTGACCGGACGAGTCCGGGCCACCACGAGATCCTGGCCGCTCTGGCGCTGCTGGTCCGCAAGGAGCTCTGATGTCCCCAAGGGTCGCCGTCCTGCACCACCCTCGCTCCTTCTTCCCACTCGATCTCCTCCGGGAGGTGGGGGACAGCGCGGAGATCCTGTGGGTGGCAGACGAGGCCGTGTCCGGAGACGCGACCACCTACCGACTGCTGCAACACCTGGGAACCGTGGTAGATATCGCCCACCTCGACCTGGATCGGGCGGCGCACCGCCTGGCCGGTCACCACCCGGATGGCATTGTCTCGTTCGTCGACGACCACATCGTGACTGCGGCGGCCCTTGCCGCTCGCCTCGGACTGCCGTACCACACCCCAGAAGTGGCAGGCATCCTCGTCGACAAATGTCGTCAGCGTGCAACGTTGCGCCAGGCAGGTATTCCCGGTCCGATCTTCTGGCCCGCGCCCGCGGGGCTCACGTCGCCCCAGGCCACCGACCTTGCGCGGCGCATCACCTACCCCGCAGTTCTCAAGCCTGCGGAAGGCAGCGGTAGCAGGGGCATGCACCTCATCAGGGCCCCAGGCGACCTCCTGTCCCTGCTGGACGGGGACGCCGGTGGCACAGATTGCATTCTGGAGGAGTATCTGTACGACGACCCCTCGCTGGATCAGCGGTTCGCGAGCTACGTCTCCGTCGAGTCCGTGGTCAGCGCGGGCCGGGTCAGCCACGTTGCCGTTACGGGGCGCTTCCCTCTCGCGGAGCCGTTTCGTGAGACGGGCAACTTCATCCCCGGTTTGCTCGATCGACACCTGCACCGGCCTGTGCTCGGGATGGTTGGTGACGCCATCGACTGCCTGGGCATCACGACCGGCGTCATCCACACAGAGGTCAAGCTCACCCCCGAGGGACCCAGGCTGATCGAGATCAACGGGCGATTGGGGGGCAGGCCGCCGTTCGTCTTGCACAGTGTCTCGCATGTCAACCTGTTCCAGGTTGCCTGCCAGGTCGCCGTGGGCACGCCTGTGGCGTTTGACGGCTTGGCGGACTGCCGTGGCGTCGGATTCTGGCTCATGCTGCAGCCGCCGATGTCGGCTCGCCGTGTGGCCACCGTCGAGGGACTGGACGATCTATGCGGCCTTCACGGGGTCGAGGTGGTGCGCCTCGATCGGCGTCCGGGCGAGGCGGTCGACTGGCGGGAGGGCACCGATTCCCACGTGGTCACGGTGCAGGGCCGGGTGACCGATCACACCGCCCTGGCCGAGACGATCGAGAGTATCCGGTGCACGGTGAAGATCGGCTATGAGGAATGACCCGGACTGCTCGCTGACCGTGGCTGGGGGCAAAACGGCCGGGGATACTGGGCAGTGGCCTGTGGATGCCGAGGATGTCATCCGGGTGCCCTGATCAGGACTTTCGCGGGTCGGCCCCGGACGACGAAGCTGAGTCATGGCCCTGTCGCTTCTCCACCTCGCCTTCGTGAGAACCCGATTGAGCATCTGATCGCCTGAGCTGCCCGGATGGGAACTGTGGTCCCCACAGGCTGCGTCGGGGGCGTCTGCCTGCATGGGAGCTGGCCGCCAGGACATGCGGATCACGTCCCGACAAGTCGGTCTCGTCCGCCAGCCGTCCTGTCCCTGGTCTCCGGTTGAATGGCATCGCCGACGGTCAGCACGATCTCCCGGGCCCAGTAGATGGTGCTGGCAGAACGCTGTGCTTGGCCCGGTTGGGCAGTGCGGCGAGGACAACCAAACCGGCTATGCCGACGACTACTGCGGCAACGATGAGCCCGAGGTCCATGCCTGACACAAAGCCCCGCCGGGCGGCTTCGGCCAGAGCGTCGCCGGAGTTGCCGGGGAGGTGGTCGGCTACGGCCAACGCCCCGCCCAGGGAGCCGAGGATGAGTCTGTCGATGCTGGCCGGGATCGACTGGTGAGCCAGGAGAGGCGTCATGAAGTTCTGATAACGGATATTCAGGGCGGTGCCAAGGACGCCGACGCCGAGGGCACCGCCGATCTGCATCGAGGTGTCGCTAGTGGCGGAGCCAACTCCAGCGTCCTCCCTTGGGAGCGAGCCCATGACCGACTCGGTCGAGGGGGCCAGAGTCAGACCCACCCCAACCCCGATGAGTGCGAACCAGGGCAGGCAATCGCCATATGTGCTGAGCACGGTGGTACGCGACAGGAACCCGAGACCCACGGCGATGGCGGCCAGGCCGCAAGCAACCACCGGCTTGGTAC
>Ga0224558_1000780_pt1 | contig 36457 bp, 28 predicted proteins | sample 714S32024metaG_FD_180682 | JGI IMG/M metagenome (GOLD analysis project Ga0224558, IMG submission 180682) | Peat soil microbial communities from Stordalen Mire, Sweden - 717 S3 20-24 | ecosystem: Environmental > Terrestrial > Soil > Wetlands > Peat | place: Sweden: Norrbotten County, Stordalen... | reverse complement strand
CTACTGGCGCTGCACGGCCGCGTGTGGCCGGACTGCCGGGTGCACGATTGCGATGCGCGACTGCGCCGCTCCTGCGGACGCGGATGAACTCTGCGCCTGGAATGTCCCGATCGCTACCTGATTGCTGTCACCCTCGACAAAGAGCATGGTTGAGCCGTCGACCACGTAGTACTCCAGGGATAAACCGCCGATGAGGGTTGAGGGGGCCGAGACGGAGATCGAGCCGCGGCCGTCCGGAGTTGAATCGGGAATGTAGGCGCCGATCAAGCCGCGATTGAAATTCAGCTGACAGGAAAGGTCATTTTCGTCCACTATGCCGCCCATGTTGGCGGGGCCGGTGGAACTGGTGTCGGGAGTGCCGGCTTGGAACTGGGCAATGTCGTCGACCTCGACCGCGGCATTGTCGAAACAGGCGCTAGCATTTACGCCGGTAAGACTCAGCCCGTAGCCGGTTGAGGCAGCGAATGACGTAGCGGTTTGGGCGTAAGCGGCACCCTGAGCTAGCCCGAGACTGTCGTTTTCCAGCAACAGAACGCCGCCGCTGGAAGGATAGGCGGCGAGCTGGAACAGCGACTGTGCGAGGCCGTTGCTGAAACCGGTTAAGGCCAGTTGGCAACGTCCCGCAACAAACGTAGTGCAATTGCCGGCAACGCTGGTCTGTGTACCGGTGGTGCCAGCGTCGTTGTAATCCTCAATGCCGTTGCTGAGGCCTCCGTTGGCGGCTGCGGTTGCGTAACCACCGGCGACGAAGGGATTCTTGCCAGAGTCGAGACCAGCAAGCGTGAAGACCACCTGACCTGCGGTAAAGGAAGTCAGCTGCGTGAAGGCGTCGCCGGAGAGGGCATATCCCGAGGTGGTATCGGTCTCGATGAATTTCAGGTGGGTTGAGTCGATCACCCAGACGTCAAAGCCGAGCGAGGCGAAGCTGCTGTCAAGCTGAGCCGTCCCGTTGGTGCCGCTGGTCAAGACCAGGGAGGATGGGGAGACGAGATTGGCAGGCCCGGCGATACTCCCGGTGGAACTGCCGTTGTCGTTGAAATCCTCGGTGCCAGCGGTAATGGCCCCGGTGGAGGTGTTGAGCGTGAACGCTCCTACGGTGCCAAGGGGATTTCCGGTCGAGTCAGAACCAGCAAGAGAGAAGGCAAGAGACCCCAGCGAGCTTTGGGAGGCGCTGCCCTGCAGGTCAAGGGTGCCGCTGCCCGTCCCGAAGGAGTCGAAACGGGTGATGATCCCGTGAGCGCTTGAGGTCAGAACAAAATCAAGGCCAAAATTTCCCTCCGCAGTCGGAAGGTGCGCGGTGCCACGACCGTCTGAGCTGACTGAGTATGTGGTCTTGGCGACGGGTTGTGCGAGAAACACGCCAGTGCCACCGAGGTTGGCGTCGTTGATGTCAACCGTGCCTCCCTCGATGTTGCCGTTGCCATCGGCGGTTATGGTTCCCACGAAGGCAAAAAAAGACTCTGTGCCTCCACTGGAGTTGGTGTGGAGGTCCGTGCCCGATATGGAGAAAACGTAGGTGCCTTTCAGATTGCCGTTGTTGAAGCCTTCGCCGTTGGGCGTGGCCACACGCCTGCTGGAGCCGCCGCAGGCGGCTAGCAAAAGGATGCTCGCGATCATGGCCAGAACCATGAGCAGGCGTCCGGCACACTGGGTGGAGGCATGGGGATTCATAAGACACTCCTGTCTTTAATTCTTTAGGATGCGCTAACCCGGATTTTAGAATGAAGTTTCGGTAAAAAAAATGGCGGGAGCGTTTCCTCAAGCCTTGGTGGCTTCCCCCCGGCTCGGGGCTGGGGCCAGCAGGTCGGGCTGCTTGCGGTTTTTGGATGCCTTTTCGGACGCCCAGACCCCCACGCGGTAGGCGAGCAGGATGCTGAGCACGATGCCGTACTCGAAGGGCTTACGGCGATCGGCCTTCACCAGCCAGGTGTAATGCACCACCGCCAGGATCCCGGTGAGATAGATCAGGCGGTGCAGGCGCTGCCAGTTCTTGCCGCCCAGGCGGCGGATCGACCATGTTGTCGAGGTCAGGGCGAGGGGAATCATGAGGACGAAGGCGGAGAAGCCTACGGTGATGAAGCGGCGCTTGGCGACGTCTTTCAACATCTCATGGACATCGAAAAACTTATCGAGCCAGATGTAGGTCAGGAAGTGCAGGGTTCCGTAGAAGAAGGCGAACAGTCCGATCATGCGGCGGACGCCGATCAGCCAGTATTGGCGGGTGAGGCGGCGAAGAGGCGTGATGGAGAGGGTGGTGAGAACAAAGATCAGCGTCCAGTCGCCGGTAGAGTGGGTGATGACCTCGATGGGATTGGCGCCCAGACCGGCATGAAAAGCCTTCCACAGCAGGCGCCCCAGCGGAATCAGGGCGGCCAGGAAGAGCGCGATCTTTGTGAGGCGGAGTTTCATTTTGTAATTTTGTAATCGGGTAATTTTGTAATTTGAAATCCCCGGACCGCGGGACCTGTGGTAGCTACAAGAAGCAGGTCCTTCGCTTCGCTCAGGATGACAAATCAGTGTAGGATGACAAATCAGTACATGATGAAATTAAATTAACAATGGGTAGAGTTTTCAAATTACAAAATTACCCGATTACAAAATTGCAAAATTCCTAGAAGTTCTTCTTCAGGTCCATGCCGGAATAGAGGCTGGCCACCTGGTCGTAACCATTGAACATCAGGGTCGGCCGCTTGAGGAATTCACCGAGGCGGCGTTCTTTGGCTTGGCTCCAACGCGGATGGTCGACGTTGGGATTCACATTCGAATAGAAACCGTATTCGTGGGAATTGGCCTGCTGCCAGCTGTTCAAGGGCTGGTCTGCAGTGAAGCGGATGCGGACGATCGACTTGGCGCTTTTGAATCCGTACTTCCATGGAAGTACGATGCGGAGCGGGGCGCCGTCTTGATTGGGGAGCTCCTCGCCGTACATGCCGAAACAGAGCAGGGCGAGCGGATGCATGGCCTCGTCCATGCGGAGACCTTCGACGTACGGCCACTGCAACACGTTGGTGCGCTGGCCCGGCATTTGTTTGGGATCGTACAAGGTGGTGAGCTCGACAAACTTTGCTTTGGGCAGGGGGTCGGCGCGCTTGATGAGTTCGCTCAGGGAAAATCCGACCCAGGGGACGACGATGGACCAGCCCTCGACACAGCGATGACGGTAGATGCGTTCTTCGGGGGCAGCCATCTTGATGATGGCGTCGACGTCGAGCACCTGCTTTTTCTTGACCTCGCCGTCGATGGTCACCGTCCAGGGACGGGTCTTGAAATTCTTTGCCAGGCCGGCAGGCTCGTATTTGTCGGTGGAGAATTCATAGAAATTGTTGTAGTTGGTAACATCCTTGTAGGGCGTTTCCTTTTCGGTTGTGCTGAAGGGGCTCTTCTGGAGGCCATCAATCTTAGCGTTGGCGAGGGCGGTGAGCGCGGGCTCCGCAAGATCAGGGAAGGCGACACCGGCAAGGGCAGCCGCGCCGGCGATGGCTGCGCCGACGAGGAAGTTGCGCCGGTTCAGATAGGTCGCTTGGGGAGTAATTTCAGAAGACGGAATCGCAGCCGGTTTCCCGATCAGCATGGCTCACCACACATGATTCACCCCCACTATCCAGTATAGGACGCTGCGGAGGGAAGAAAAGTTGCAAGCGCTGGAGACTGCGGGCAGGGACGACCAACGGCTCTCCGCTAGTTCGAAGCCGATTTCGCGATGGACTTGGGGGCGGACGGCGGTGCGGATCGGGAGCGCAGGACCTCGCGGACTTTCTCGGCGAGACTCTGCAGGGTGAAGGGTTTCTGCAGAAACGCGGTGCTGGGGCCGAGCGCGCCATGGGTGATGACGGCATCTTCCGTGTAGCCAGAAAGATAGAGCACGCTGATGCCGGGACGGAGCGCGAGCAGCTTCTTTGCCAGTTCACGCCCGCCGATACCGGGCATGACGACGTCGGTGATAAGGATATCGATGGGTTCTTTGCAGTCCTCGGCAATGCGCAGACCGCACTCGCCATTTTCGGCTTCGAGGACGTGGTAGCCGCGAGAGGCGAGGGTCAGACGAACGAGTTCGCGCACGGATTCCTCGTCTTCCACCAGCAAAACGGTTTCGCAGCCGCCGGCTTCGTGCTGCTGGGACTTGGCCGGGGTCAGCTCTTCGGCGGAATCTTCCACGCGCGGCAGGTAAACGTAGAAAGTTGTGCCCGCTCCGAGCTGACTTTTGGCGAACACGTATCCATTGCTCTGCTTGACGATGCCATAGACGGTGGAGAGGCCGAGGCCGGTGCCTTTTCCTTTTTCCTTGGTGGTAAAGAAGGGCTCAAAGATGCGGGACAGGGTTTCCTTGTCCATGCCCTGGCCGGTATCGGTAACCGAGATCACGGCATAGCGTCCGGGCTGGATAAAACGGTGTTCGCTGAAGTTTGGGCGCACGGTAACGTCGGAACTCTGCAAAGTGAGCTTGCCGCCATCGGGCATGGCATCTTTGGCATTGACGACCAGGTTCATGATGACCTGCTCCAGCTGGCTGACGTCGGCGCGAGTGTGACCGGTTTGGGTGGAGAGGCGGGTCGCCAATTCGATGTTTTCGCCGATCAAGGGGCGCAGCAGGCGCTCCATGTCGCCGACGACGGTATTGACGTCGACCACCTTGAGCTCGAGGTGCTGCTTGCGGCTGAAGGCCAGCAACTGGCGGGTGAGGGTGGCGGCGCGGTCGGCTGCCTGCTGGATGGACTGGACATTCTGGTGCATGGCGCTGCCCTTTTCCAACTGCTCCAGCAGCACCTCGGTGTATCCGTTAATCACCATCAGAAGGTTGTTGAAGTCGTGGGCGACGCCGCCGGCGAGGCGGCCGACGGCATCCATTTTCTGCGCCTGGCGAAGCTGCTCTTCGAGCTGACGGCGGTCGGTGATATCCTCGGCGATCAATTCCAATGCTTCCTCGGGTTCATCGGTGATGGTGGAGGCGCAGCCGCTGAGGCGCACGAAGATGACGTTCCCGTCTTTCCGTTTCCACTGCACTTCCACGCCATTCCGGCTTCCGGTGCTGCGATAGTCCTCGGCCAGCCGGTCCCAGTCCTGCGGATTGACGAAGACTTCGCGCCGCGCATTGAGCTGGAGAAGATCTTCGACCGATTCATGCCCGAGCATGGTCATGAGCGCCGGATTCACGTCGAGGAATCTTCCGGCGAGCGTGCAGCGGCAAATACCGAAGGCGGCGCTCAAGATCAGAGAACGGGAACGGGCCTCGGAGCGGCGGAGCGCTTCTTCATCGCGCTTGTGCTCGATGGCCGCGGCCAGCTGCTGCGAAACAAATTTCAGAATCTCGCGGTCGCGCTCTCCGAAGCGGATGTTTTGGCTGTAGTTCTGGACGACCAGGGCTCCAAAGCAGGCCGTGCCGCTCTTCAGGGGAACACCCAGCCAGTCCACCGACTCAGCACCGATCAATTCCGCTTCGCCGCGCTGCACCAGTTCCTCGAAGACTTCGGGCGTCGCCAGCAGGGGTTCGCCGGTTCGCAGGACGTATTCGGTCAGGCCGCGACCCAAGGGCTTGGGGGCGGGGATAGAGTCCTGTTCATCGACGAAGTAGGGAAAGCGCAACAACTGAGATTGCGGATCGTAGAGCGCGATGTAAAGGTTGCGCGCGTTCATCAACTGGCCGACGATGTTGTGAATAGCGGCGAAGAATTGTTGCAGGTCTTCGGCCGACTGGCTGCGCGCCGCAATGGCGTACAAAGCCGCATTCAAATCCTCGGCGCGCTTCTGCTCGGTGATGTCGCGGTAGGAGACGTAGGCTCCAAGTCCATGGCCGTTCACCGTCACGCGTGAGGTGGAGAGCAGCACCTCGACCAGTGAGCCATCTTTTCGCTGACGTCGGGTCTCGAGCGCGAGTTTGTTTTCAGTCTTGAGGCTTTCGGCGATCCACGCGGTTTCCGCATAGCGATCGGGCGGCACGATAAGCGCGTCGAGCCGCTTTCCTGCAGCCTCATCCGCGGTAAAGCCGAACAGGCGGGTGAACTCCCCGTTGATGCGCAGAATGCGTACGTCCTGGTTGACGATACTGATCGCGTCCGGCGCGTTCTCGATAATCTGTTCGTAGTAGGCTTTCTCCACGGTAAGTGGGACTTCGGCGGCATTGCCGTTGGTGGGCGAATTGGCCGGGGCTGGATCGGGAATCTGAGTGGAGATCGGCGGCGCACCGGGCTCGAGAATATCCGGCAGCGCCTTCACCCGCGGCAGCTCGGTCGAAGTTCCTGCCGGGACGGTTTTCTCACCCATACAGTTCTTTCCCAGTGTGCACTGACGATAGTGAGATGGTAAGCGGGCTGCGTTATCCGCTGATAGTTACGCCAGTAATGGAGGTTAATAGGCCTATGCGGAAAGACTCAGGAGGCGTTCGCCAACGCGAAGCAGATCCTGCCTTTTGGATTGTGCTTCCGTGCGGGCTTGTCCTCAATGGCGTGAAAGTGCATGTACCAAGGTGAGTGTTCGGGTGAGGGAAGTGGCCGCCGCGCCGTCACATGACGCATCTTTTTCAGTAGAGAAGCGGCAAGCCGGGTCTGTGGCAAGTCAGACGCCGTTTAGACAGCTAGCGGCTAAGACCAACCGCGGAGGCGAAGGCCGGCGCCGCAGTTTCATCTTGCAGTTCTGTTTCTTCCGAGTAGGACCGGTCGCGCAAAATGCGCGACACCAGCGCGGTATGCATGGCGTGGCCGGCGCGGTCGGCCACCACCGAACCCAGTATCTGTTTTCCGATCAAAGCCAGGTCGCCGATGAGGTCGAGAACTTTGTGGCGCACGAACTCGTCGGGAAAACGCAAGGGCGGGTTCAGCACTTCGCTGCGATTCATCACGATCGCATTCTCGGTCGATGCGCCGCGGATCAGTCCCTGCTGCCGCATGGCATCGGCTTCATGCAGGAATCCGAAGGTGCGCGCCGGCGCAACCTCTTTGAGATAACTGCCATTGGTCAGGCGCACGCAGAAGGTCTGCTTGCCGATGAGGGGGTGAGGGAAATTGATCGAATAAGAAACCGAATAGGCGTCTGCCGGATAGACGGCAATAAATTTGTCGCCCTCGCGCAACTCGATCTCGCGCACGATGCGGAGATAAGTGCGCGCTTTGCGCTGTTGCCGAATGCCGGCCTTTTGAATCATGTCGACAAAGGGACGGGCGCTGCCATCCAGAATGGGCAACTCGAGATTGTCCAGTTCGACGATGGCGTTGTCGATGCCGACGCCGGTAAACGCCGAGAGCAGGTGCTCGGTGGTGGAGATGAGCACACCCTTCTTCATCAGGCTGGTGGCGTAACTGACGCGGGCTACGTTGCGTCCGCTGGCTTCGATGGCGAAGCTGTCGAGGTCGGTGCGATGGAAGACGATTCCCGTTCCGGGAGGGGCGGGCAGAATCCGCAGGCTGACCGGAGCGCCGCTGTGGAGACCCACTCCGGTGCAGGTCACCGCAGCACGAATTGTTTGCTCGTGCGTCAAAGGGGGGACGTGTAAGTCTTTTGCTGTGTATCAGCTTACCGCGATGGGGCGACTTCCGTATGTGGTAAAAGAGCCACACTTCGTGGCTGGTTGCACCGTAAGTGGGGCTAACTTGTTCAGGCAGTTGTAGATTTGGGGGGGTAACGAAGGGGGAATCTGGCCTGTTTTGTCGGGGAATGGCGGCTTTCTTTACCACCCTGGGGTCATCAAAGGGGGTGGCTTGCGCGACGGGGGGTTTCCGCATTGACAAGCGTTAAGCTACAGGCTACAGTCGTTTTTTCATCTAAAAAACGGAGAGTAACACCATGGCCATGAAGAACCCGCCCCATCCAGGAGATTTCATCCGCACCGAAATCATCCAGCCTGCGGGCTTGTCAGTAACGGCGGCGGCGATCGCGCTTGGGGTTTCCCGTCCCGCGCTGTCCAGCTTGCTTAATGGCAAGGCCGACCTTTCGGGGGACATGGCGCTGCGCATTGAGAAAGCCTTCGGCGTGCAGATGGACACGCTCATGCGGATGCAGGCTTCCTACGACATCGCCCAGACCCGCAAGCGCGAGAAGAAAATCCATGTGCGGCGCATTGCCCAGTTGGACGATGCCCAGGTGTGAAGCTGTGCGGTGGCGGAGTGGGCATGGCGTTTATGTTCGGCTATCTGGACGTTCGCCAGATTGGGCGTTCATGTAGGAGCGCAAAATGGCATTAATGCGGGTCTGGTAGCCGCTGCCCTTTTGCTTGAGCCATTGCACAACATCATGGTCAACCCGGATCGTCAAGCGGTCCTTGGGTTCCGGCATGGTGAGCTTGGCTTTCTTCCAAAACAATTTATCCAGCTTGGGGATATCGGAGTAGTCGATGTCCTGATCGCGCATTTCGCGCAAGCGTCTAAAGTCAGTCTTGCCCTTTGCCCGCGCGCTTGAGCCGGTCCGTGTATTCTTGCCTTTCATTGCGGTGTGCCCTCCTAGCCGAAATAATTCGTCGCCGTTTGCCGCGCATCACGTAGACCACTACGATTTCAATGTCTTCCATAAGGCCGACAGCGAATGTGCGATCTTCACCATGACGGCGGTCAATTCTCTCAAACACCGGCCCGTCAAACACTCGTTTGGCATCCCGAAAATCGATGTGGTGTTTTGCGAGATTCGCCTGCCTCTTGCCTTCATCCCACTCGAAAAGCATTTCCGCGCCTTAGTTGGGATCGGAGTTTATTCGTATGTACACTATGTACGCACACTTACCGGATTGTCAAGCTGTCCGTTTGGTGCAACCTAACGGCCGGCCATTCCGGCAGCTTCAGGTTGTGGGTCGCTAATGACACTGGCCCGACAAGTGACAAGTGCACTTTTTACAATGAGCGCTTACGGTTTTTTGAGCGGTGCTTTGGGGTCGTAGGTCACGGCTGCTTCGAACATAGAATCCGGCAGTTTCGGGGTGTAGCTGGCGACGTTGATGAAGCGCTGCTGCGAAGTCTCTCCGTTGAAATAACGGGTAATGGAGTGGGGCGTCCAGATTCCCTGCACCAGTTTGTAACTGTCGTAAACCTCATCTTCCACGTTCTTTTGCTTGTCTTTCGGATCGCGCCACGAGTAACTGATCTTGACCGGATAGTGAGAATTCTGGTCGAGGAAAACGCTCACCGAGTCGTTCTCGCGGTTGAGCAGCGTAACGCCTTCGGTTTCCTTGCCATCCACAACCGCCAGACCATCATAGAAGAGGGCCACGTTCGGATCGCGCATCCATTTGCGGAACACCCATTCGAGCGAATGCTGGCGGCGGCGAAGGTAGTTCTGCAAATCGAGCTTATCCTGCGCCGCCGTTCCCTTGTATGTAACCTCGTATCCTTTGTCGCCGTTGTGAATCAGAACAAGATCGTTCTTGTTTTTGACCTTGATGTCACCCACCTGCCCGAACAGAAGAAAAACGTCCTTGGTGTGGATGACTTCGAAACGGTCCCGGTCGGGATACTCGAGATAGTACCGGTAGGGAATGCCGGTGCTCTCGGTACGTCCGTGATAGAGCGGATAGTAGCGGCCTTCCTCACACTTGTCTGCGTAGGTGAGGTAGGCTTGTCCGCCTAGCGCCTCGATGGCCTGATCGAGAACCGCCCGCGCCTTGCGGGCGTTGTCGGAGTCGTTCATGTTGACGGCGGGCTGAGCGGGCGCGGGCGTTGGAGCGGTTTGGGCACCGGCCAGCGCGGTCAGCAGCAAAATGGCAACAAGACGGTACATGGATACTTGGTTAGAAGCGCCTAAGCCCATTTTAGCTGTATCAGAGAACGGATCGTGTAGAGCGGACACTCTTGTCCGGTTGCCCTTGCCTTTCTCTGGGGCATACATTTCGCGGACAAGAGTGTCCGAGCCACACTGACCTCACCCCACCAGCACCGCCCCGCCGTTTACGTTGAAAACTTCGCCCGTGATAAACCCGGCATACGGCGTGCACAGGAACAGAATCGGCCCAGCGATCTCTTCCGGAGTTCCCACGCGGCCGAGCGGTATGCTGCGAAAAACCTTCTCGCGCGTCGGCGGATCATTCAAGGCCGGCGCCGCCATATCCGTAGCCACCCAGCCCGGCGCGACGCAATTGACATAGATATGGTCGGGCGCCAGTTCGGTCGAGAGTCCTTTCACCATGCTGATCAACGCGCCTTTCGAGGCGGCATAGTCGCAGTGGAAAGCTTCGCCGCGCTGGCCGGCCGTCGAACTGACCAGCACGATATGGCCCGCCGCAGCTTCGAATGATGCTCCGGAGGACGCTGCGGCCTGCTTCTTCATCTGTCCCACCGAATGCTTGACGAGGGTGAAGACGCTATCCAGATTCACGGCGATGGTGCGATGCCATTGTTCTTCCGACATGCGGTCGACGGGTGCGTCCTCAGGGGGCCAGATGCCGTGATTGGCGACCAGAATGTCGAGTCGCCCGAAGGCCGAGATCGCAGACGATACCAGTTGCCGCGCCGCCGCGGTGGTGGATAGATCGCTTGGCAGCGCGCGACAGTTTTCCGCGCCACATTCCCGCACCAAATCCTCGGCCTGGGCCCTCGCCGCCTGATAATTGAATACAACTTTCGCGCCCGCGGCTACAAACATCCGCACCGCCGCCGCGCCAATCCCGCGCGATCCGCCGGTGATAAGAGCAACTTTAGATTGGAGAGTGAGATTCACGACGCATAGTATCGCACGGCAAGGGCAGTGGTCAGTGGCCAGTGGCCCGCGAAAAATCTTTGCGCTTGTGGCGCTGGTGCTGCGGGAAAGGAAAGGGCGGCCGAAAACCGACCGCCCGCATGAAACTATTCATTATTCGCTGGCCACTGGCCACTGACCACTGGCCACTGCACTTACGCCGTCGCTGGCCGCTCGCCGCCTTTGGCAGGGGCCCGTTCCGGCTTGAGGACTTGCTGCACGCCGTCGTCCTTCGCCGGGAGCGGCTTGATGGGCGGCAGATCCTGGCCTTCGACCAGCATCTTGATCTCGGAGGCGTCCAGCACTTCGCGTTCGATCAGCGCCTTCGCGATCCGGATCAGGGTTTCGCGATTCTCCGAGAGGATCCCCTTGGCGGTCGCGTACCCGGTGCTCACCACTTTCCTGACTTCTTCGTCAATCTGGATGGCGGTGGCTTCGCTGTAGTCTCGGTGTTGCGCGATCTCGCGTCCCAGGAAAATCTGCTCTTCTTTCTTGCCGAAGGTCAGCGGCCCGAGGTCGCTCATGCCCCACTCGCAAACCATCTTGCGCGCCAGTTCCGTGGCGCGCTCAATGTCGTTACCGGCGCCGGTCGACATCTGGTTCAAGAAAAGCTCTTCCGCGATACGCCCGCCCATCAGGATAGAGATCTGCGTGTCGAGATAGTTCTTGTAGTAGTTGTGGCGATCGTCGGTCGGCAACTGCATGGTCAAACCGAGCGCCAAGCCGCGCGGAATGATCGTAACCTTGTGCACGGGATCGGAGTGCGGGAGCATGGCCGCCACCAAGGCGTGTCCGGCCTCGTGGTAGGCGGTGTTCTTCTTCTCTTCATCGGAGAGCAAAAGCGACTTGCGTTCCGCGCCCATCAGCACTTTATCTTTCGCCAGTTCGAAGTCATACATCAGGACGGCCTTGCGGTTCGGCCGGGCCGCCGCCAACGCCGCTTCGTTGACCATGTTGGCCAGGTCCGCGCCGGAGAATCCGGGTGTGCCGCGGGCGAGGACTGACAAATCCACATCGTCGGCGAGTGGAATCTTGCGGGTATGCACGCGCAAAATTTCTTCCCGTCCGCGAACATCGGGACGATTCACCACCACGCGGCGGTCGAAACGCCCGGGCCGCAGCAGCGCCGGATCGAGGACATCGGGACGGTTGGTCGCCGCCATCAGGATGACGCCTTCGTTCGATTCGAAGCCGTCCATTTCGACGAGCAACTGGTTCAAAGTCTGCTCGCGCTCATCGTGTCCGCCGCCCAGCCCAGCGCCACGGTGACGTCCGACGGCGTCAATTTCGTCGATGAAAATGATGCAGGGAGCGTTTTTCTTGCCCTGTTCGAACAGGTCGCGCACGCGGCTCGCGCCCACGCCCACGAACATTTCCACAAAGTCGGAGCCGGAGATGGAGAAGAAGGGAACGTTCGCTTCGCCGGCGACCGCTCGCGCCAGCAAGGTCTTGCCCGTTCCCGGAGGTCCAACCAGCAGCACGCCCTTGGGAATGCGTCCGCCAAGTTTCTGGAACTTCTGCGCTTCGCGGAGAAACTCGATAATTTCGCGAAGTTCTTCCTTCGCCTCATCCACGCCGGCCACGTCTTTGAACGTGATCTTTTTCTGCTGCATGGAGAGCAGCCGCGCCCGGCTCTTACCGAACGACAGCGCCTTGTTGCCACCCGTCTGCATCTGCCGGATCATGAAGAACCAGAGCGCGCCCAGCAAAACTAGCGGCGCCAAGTTGAGAATCCAGCTGGGCCAGGTGCCGTTGCTGATGTCCTTGAAACTGTACGGAACATTTTTTTCCGTCAGCTTCTTGTACATATCCGGATAGTTCGCCGGCACAATGGTATGAAAGGGCGAGTCGGGGTTTTTGAACTTCCCCTTTACTTCCTGACCGATAAACGTGACGTCGTGGATATTGCCCTGGTCCACGTCCGACAGGAATTCAGAGAAGCCGATTTCTTTTTCCTTCTGGGCATTGCTGCCGGTTTTGACCACCTGCCAGAGCAGGAAGGCCGAGACCACGATGACCCCCCAGAACAGTACCGTCTTGATCGTCGAATTCACCTAAAACTCCTCTAAGCGCAGCCTCATCCCTACCCAATACTAAAGACGCCGCCTCTTCGCTCATAATTAGATGCCGGAGGCGGAAATTCGACTGGGAAAAGCCCGTTGCCTCATTCTAGACCTTTTGCAAGGAAAACGGGGGACCAGAAGGAAGTGACAGAAGTCACGGGCCAAAGCGGGGTTTGGTCTCCTGAGGGGGCGTAAGACTTGACGGCCCTTCGCCAACAGAACGCCGCCCCTGCATTTGGCGCATTATGAAAAACCACACAGCTGCCAGAAGAATCAGGGGCGCAAGGTTGAGGATCCAGTTCGGCCAGCCCTGTTCGGTTGTTTCCTTGAACCAGATTTCTACCCCGTGTTGCTGAAGAGCGTCGAGCCACGCGGACTGGTTGGATGGCACGATGACGCGGAAGTTGCTGCCGTTGGCACCAGATCCACGGATCACGCTTCCTGCGATCGTTACTCTGTTGACTTGGCCGCTTGCAACCCTCGCCAAAAAATCGGAATAGCTTATCTCGGGGACGACGGACTGAGCAGAACTGCCGCTCCTAACCACCTGCCAGAGCAGGAGCGCGCTCACTGTAATAACCAACCAGAAAATCGCGGTCTTTATGACGCTGTTCATACCGACTCCGCTCAGATCGTCGCGGCCACATACGACAGGTTCCGTCCCGTCTGCTCGGGACTCCCCAATCCATAGCCGCAAACAAACGTGTCATCGACCAGAAAGCCGAAGTAGTCGGGCTGCAGCGGGACGCGGCGGGCGGCCTGGCGATCGAGCAGCGTAACCAGCTTCACCGAAGCCGCGCCCCGTCCGCGCAGGTCGCTCATCAGGAATTCAGTGGTCACTCCCGAGTGCACCACCCCCTCGACCAGCAGCACATGCTTGCCTGCGATCGCCAGTTCGTGACTGAAAAAAATCTCCAATAGGGGAGACTCGCCCTGCTTGCTCTGCTTGTATTTCGGCTTGATAAAGGCGCAGATGACGGGTACATCGACCGCGCGCACCAAGTCGGCCATGAACAGGAAGCTGTTCTCCAAAATCCCCAGCGCGATCACGGTCTGGCCGCGATAGTCGTCGGAAATCTGGCGTCCCAGTTCGCGGACTCTTTTCTGAATCTGGTCGGACGAGATCACCTGGCGCAAGCCGGTATTGGGCGAAACATTCATAGCGGAACGGCACCTCCGGTGCAGCTCTCAGCCGTCAGCTTTCAGCAAGATATTGCGGCGCTGCCAAACTGCAACATGGCATGTTACATCATGGCGTGTTGATTTCCCGAATCCTGATCGCATGCGAAGCCTCTGTGGGCGCTTGAAAAGCGGCGGGAACGGCAAACCCCCGCATCCAGACCAGCCCGCAGCCTTCGGCTACCGCAACCGGCCACAACTTTTTTTCGGGTCCGGTGGCATGGCGGTCACTGAGCAACTCCTTGACTTTTCTTGCGGCCGCGGTATGCGCCGGCCAGAAACGATCTCCCGGGCGCCAGTTGCGGATCAGGATTTGCTTCGGCATGCGCCCCAGATCGAGCAACTGCCCACGCTCATCCTCCGGGACGCGGCCCGCATCCACCACCCGGGCTTCGATGCAGGCGCCGAGTTCAGGAACCTCGACCGTGCCCGGCACGGCTAAAGCGTATTCATAATCCGGCGCATCGCCCGGAGCGCGGAAAGGTTCCATTTCCAACAGAAGTTCCTGCCGTCCGAGTCGAAGATTGCGGCCGGCCGGCAGCTCCAGTCTCGTGCCTGCCGGTCTTTTTCCGGCCGGTCCTTTGTCCGGCGAACCGCGCGCCAGCTCAAGCGCCTGCTCGATCAGCCGGAACGAGATACTCAAATCGGGCGCATTCGTTTCCAGCCATCCGCGAACCAGACGGCGCTGGGCCGCCAGCGGAAGCGCCAACAGCGGCGCTAGTGGTAGAGACGCGGGTGGCCGCGTCTGGGGCCGCACCGCAGCCCCTAAAGGGGCATCTGATTTCGAGGAACTTGCGGTATCGCTAAAGCGATACCCTGATACGAATCCGGCCTTTTCCGCAGCCTGTTTGGACTCCGCAGCCCCTAAAGGGGTAGCTGATTTCGAGGAACTTGCGGTATCGCTAAAGCGATACCCTGATACAAGGCGATACCCTGATACGAATCGGACCTTTTCCGCAGCCTGTTTAGACTCCGCTGCGGGCGACGCCGCCGCGATCTCGGGATGCCCGTGCTCCCAATGCTCCTCCTCGGCGCGCGCGATTTCCGCCAGCTCAGCCATGTGTTCGGCGGCGGCCTCGCCAAATTCCTCCGCGATCATGGGCAGCAGCCGATGGCGCACGCGATTACGAAGGAAGGCAATATCACGATTGGATGAATCCTCACGCCAGCTCTGGCCTCGCTCGCGCAGAAATTCCTGCAAGGCAGCGCGGCGGAAGCCGAGCAGCGGGCGCACCAACTCGCCGAACGCGCGCCCCTGCTCTTCGAAGACGATCCGGGGATGAACGGCCGAAAGTCCCCGAATGCCGGTACCGCGAAAAATGCGCAACAGCACCGTCTCCGCCTGATCGTCGAGAGTGTGAGCGGTGGCAACCTTCGTAACCCGGCCCTCGCGCGCCAGCTGGCGAAAAAAACCGTGGCGCAGTTCACGCGCGGCCGCCTCGATGCCGGAGCTGTGACTGCGGTTAACCGGCGCGTCACGAACATGCAGTTCGAGTCCGTGCTGGCGCGCCAAGTTCGCGACAAACCGCTCGTCCTCGTCCGACTCTTCTCCGCGCAGCTTGTGGTTGACATGCGCAACCGACAGCACGATCCCCAACTCGGACCGCAACTCCAGCAGCAGGCAAAGCAAAGCCACAGAATCCGCCCCACCGGAAACCGCCGCGGCCACGCGGTCCCCGGCGCGAATCGACTGCTGCTTCCGAATTGTCTTCAACAGCCGCTCCGCCAGTTCGTGCACGGAGAAATGGTAAACCAGTTCTCGGTTCTCAGTTCTCAGTTCTCAGTTTTCGGGGGCTGTGTTTTTTCTGAGAACTGAGAACTGGGACTGAGAACTTACATCTGCTATGCTGTTCCGCAAATGTGGGAAGGTTCACGCTGGACTGCCAGATTCCTGGTGCTGGTCATGCTCGTCTCGTCCTTCGGGCCGCTGACGATGGCCTGTGCTGCCCAGACGGGAGCCATGCACTGCATGCGCAAGCCGGTGTCCGGGCCCCCGGCGCAAACGGCGATGCCATGCCATCATCATGCGATGGCACGGTCGAAGCCGGCCCAGTCTGAGTCATCTCCAGGCAAGTCTTCCGAAACCTCGTTGCAGGCCACCAATGACGGCGACTGCTGTCAGAACCATTGCTGCTGCGGCGCTACCACCTCCGAGTGGGCGCAACCCGCTTCCAATCTGCTCTCCTGTTTGAGTCTTCTGATCGAACCGGCGCGGCTTACGCAAAGCGCGGCCCTCCACGCAAGCGACATCTCCGGACACGATTCCGCCCGCGCTCCTCCGCGCCGCTAAGCCTTTTGCCGAAATCTGAAAGCAGCAGCTTTGGCAAGCTCCCTTAAGTTGCGAGCCAATCCAGAGTTGCTCTGACCACAGGCAACTGCCGAGCTGCGCTCGGCTTGGACGGGCGAGGGCGCCCGTCCCCACACGAGCGGGTCGCAGCAAAGCTGAATCCACTTCCAAGGACGTAAACGCATGGCTCGCCTCAAGCTGCTGACATTCGCTGCCTTGATCTTGATCACCATATTGATCGCCGGTGCCGCCTTCGGCAACGATTACGGCGCCGTCCGCGGCGTCGTGCATGACCCGCAGCATCGTCCCATTCAAGACGCCATGGTGATGCTCAGAGCCAAATCGTCGGACTGGGCAAAGAGCGTCACCACCGGCGCCAACGGTGAATTCCAGTTCAATGCCGTCGCGCTCGGCGCATACTCCGTCAGCGTCGCCAGTAAGGGCTTCGCGCAAACTGCACAGGACGTAATCGTGATCTCGGGATCTGTGCCGGTGGTGCACTTTTTATTGCAACTGGCCTCCGCGAATGAGAGAGTCACCGTCTCCGGTTCGCCCGCCGTCGTCGCCACCGACAGCTTCACTCCGACCACCCTCGTCAGCCGCCACGACATCGAGCGCACTCCCGGCGCCGACGGCACTAACAGCATGGCCATGATCACCGACTACGTCCCCGCCGCTTACGTGACTCACGACATGCTCCACATGCGCGGCGGCCACCAGATCAGCTGGCTCCTCGATGGCATTCCCGTCATTAACACCGCCATCGCGCAAAATCTCGGACCCCAGTTCGATCCCAAGGACCTGGATTACGTCGAGGTCAATCGCGGCAGCTATAGCGCCGAGTTCGGCGACCGCACTTATGGCGTTTTCAACGTCGTGCCCCGCACCGGTTTCGAGCGCAACAACGAGGCCGAACTCGTCATGACCGCCGGCAACTTCTACCAGACCGACGACGCCTTCAGCTTCGGCAGCCACACCGACCGCTTCGCGTATTACGCCAGCGTCAATGGCAACCGCAGCAATCTCGGACTGCAACCGCCTGTTCCCCAAGTTGTGCACGATGCGGTCAACGGCGTCGGGGGCTTCGGGTCTTTTATCCTCAATGTGGATCCCGCCAACCAGCTTCGCCTGATGACCTCGGTCCGCCGCGACTATTATCAGATCCCCTACGATCCGAATCCGAACGACATCGAGAACGGATCGATCCCGGCCAACGGCTACACCCCGCAATACCCCAGCATCGGCCTTCGCGATGGCCAACACGAGACCGATGCCGGCGTCCTCTTTAGCTGGGTGCATACTTTCAATTCCCATCTCCTGGCCACGGTTTCTCCCTTCTACCACTACAACAGCGGCGACTACGCCAGTAATCCCAACGACATTCCGATCGCCACCACGGAAGACCGCGGCTCCACTTATGTTGGAGGTCAGGCCAGCTTCGCCGCCAACTACAAGAAGAACGATCTGCAGGTGGGATTCCTCAGCTTCTACGAGCAGGATAACCAGGTCTTCGGCGCCGTCTTTAATGACGGCAGCGGAAATCCACCCTTCACGATCAGCGAGAGCCCCACCGCCAATCTCGAGACTTTTTACATCGACGACAGATTCAATCCTTTTTCCTGGCTGACTCTATCCGCCGGTATGCGCCCCACGCGCTTCTCCGAAGGCAACTTTTCGGCCGATTCCATCGAGCCGCCCATCTCCGAGTCCGCCATCAGCCCACGCTTCGGCGCCACCGTCACCCTTCCTCGCCTGCGTTGGACATTCCGCGCCTTCTACGGACACTACTATCAAGCGCCGCCCATCGAAACCGTTTCCGGTCCGCTGGAGTCGCTGTGTGAGCCGCCCAGCTGCGAATTTCTGCCGCTTCACGGCGAGCGCGACGAAGAACATCAGTTCGGCGTCACCATTCCTTACCGCGGATGGGTCCTCGACGCCGATACCTTCAAAACCGATGTCGCCAATTTTCTCGACCACAACAACATCGGAGCATCCAACATTTTTTTTCCGCTCACCGATACCAGGGCCTTGATTCGCGGATGGGAACTTACGCTGCGCTCTCCGCGCATCGCCCACCGCGCCCAGGTTCACCTCGCCTACTCCAACCAGATTGCCGAGGGCGGTGGCGTGATCACGGGAGGGCTGAATAACGTCGCCGTGTGCTCGCCACTTGCCAACGGCACCGTCCCCTACCTTTGCCCGCTCGACCATGACCAGCGCAACACGCTCAACGTGGGCGGCGACGTCACCTTCCCCTGGCGCTCCTATGCCTCCACCAACGTTTACTACGGCTCCGGATTCAGCAACGGGTTCCCGGGCGCGCCGTATCCGGGCGATTATCTGCCGCAACACACCAGCTTCGATCTGTCGCTCGGCAAAGACTTCGGCGAACGCTTCACCGCGTCGGTCACGGCGTTAAACGTAACCAACCGCCGCGTTGAGTACGACAACAGCCTGACCTACGGCGGATTCCACTGGAACCTGCCGCGCGAAATCTATGTCCAAGTGCGCTACCGGTTCCATTATTAGAGGTGTGAGCCGGTGGGGATGGACAGCCGGAAGCCGGCGGCGGACCGTTGACGCCGGGCAGCATCGAGCCAACCAGAGCGGCAGGGTAGTGGTGCAGCTTGAAAACTTAGCGAGGCAAGTTGGAATTGCCGGCAGCAAAAAAGCAGGTCCTTCGCTCAGGATGACAATGGTTTGGGACTATCCCAACTGAGACACTACCGAGTGGCAGGGATTGTTTGACGCTGTTCCGGTGCGCTCCGTATAATACAGAGCGTCCACACCCTGATCACCACGCTTGCGGTTTCTGCGTGAAGAGAGCCGGGCGTCGTAAGTGCTTTGCGCGCTCGCTGGGCCGGTTTCAGGTCCATTTTTCAGGTCTGTGTTTCAAGTCTGTGGTTCAAGTCTGATGACTGATAGGCTCGGTTTGCAATCAGCCTCGCTGAGCCCAGCGAGCTGGAAGCTTCCAGCATTTCCGAAAAATCCGAAGGAGTTCAAAGGATCCAATGATTAGGAAGGTTTTGATTAGCAAGTTTGCGTGCGTCACCGTGGCCGTAGTGTTCGGCCTCTCCGCCTTCGCTCTGGCCCAAGCCGCGCCGGCTGCCGGCGCTCCCGCCGCTGCCAGCCCACCCAACGCTCCCTCCGCTGCGGCGGCGGCGGCGGCCCAGGTTTCCGGCACGAAAGTCGGCACCATCAACATCGAACAGGCGATCTTCGCCTCCAATGAAGGACGGCGCGATTTCGACGAGCTCGCCAAGAAATTTGAACCCACGCAGAACAAACTGAAGGGCTTGGCTGACGAAATCGACGGCCTCAAGAAGCAGCTCAGTGCCCAGCAGGACAAGTTGAACGACGAATCGCGCGACAAGCTGGTGAAGCAGATCGAGGCGAAGCAGAAGAGTTTCGATCGCTCTACGCAGGACGCGCAGGAAGATTTCCAGAACCAGCAGGGCGAGATCGGAAATAAAATCCTGACGAAAATGGCGCCGATAATCCAGAAGTATGTTACCGACAACGGTTACGGTCTTCTCCTTGACACTTCTCAGCCTTGGCCGCGGGGCCCGGTGATTGTGTCGGGAGCGGCGATGGACATTACGCAACCGATCGTCGAAGCCTACAACGCGCAGTCGGGTGTGCCGGCGCCGGCTGCGGCTAGCGCGGCTCCCAAGCCGGTGAAGCCGGCAGCCCCCAAACCCGCTGCGCCGGCGGCCAGCAAACCCACTGCGCCGGCGGCCAGCAAACCCACTGCGCCGGCGAGCACTCCGCCGAAGTAGCGACACCGCTCGGGCAGTTTTAGTTCCAACTTATTTCTTAGAGACCGCGTGCCGACGCGGTCTTTTTTTTCGCGTCTGGATTTTTCACGCCGGTAACCACTCTAGAAGTTAATTCGGCAGTTAACAGCACAACGCGGTGCGCTCGCTATAATCGGCTGTGTGAACGCGACGCGTCCCGATCTGTCGAAAATGCCCGAGCGCCGCTCGCTGATTCTCGACGGCCGGACCTGGGCGGAAGTTTCTCTGGCGGCGCTGGGAGAAAACTTTCACGCGATACAGAAACACGTCGGCGCCGACGTCACCATTTGCGCGGTGGTCAAAGCCGATGGCTACGGTCACGGCGCGATCAGGTGCGCCCGCGCTCTCGAAGCCGAGGGCGCGACGTGGCTGGGAGTGACCAGCGCCGCGGAAGGCCTGGCGCTACGCGGCACCGGGGTCAGGGTCCGCATCCTGCTGATGACAGGAATCTGGAAGGGCGAGGAGGATGGGATCGTCGCCCAGAATCTGACTCCTACCATCTGGGAACCGTGGCACATTGAGTTGCTGGAACGAGCTGCGGGCAAACGGCAAAGCGTTTTGCCGGTGCAACTGAAGCTCGACACCGGCATGAACCGTCTGGGCGCACCGAAGGAAGCGTTGCCGCGTTTGTGCGAGATGTTATCCGCGTGCCAGCACCTGAGCCTGGAAGGCATAAGCACGCATCTCGCGTCGGCGGAAGTGCTTGACGACGGAAACGCTGTGCGCCAGATGAAGAACTTTGAAGAGGGACTTGCGATCTTGCGGAATTACGGGCTCCAGCCGCAACTGGTGCACATGGGAAATTCCGCCGCGATGAGCGCGCGGCCGGAGACGTGGAAGACCATGGTGCGTCCGGGAATCGCGCTCTACGGATATTCGCTTGCCTTCACGCGTGGCGGCGAGCCCGCCGCGGTGACTCCGCTGCCGCGGCTGCGTCCCGTGCTTTCGTGGAAGACGCGAGTGCTGACGGTAAAGGAAGCCGCCGCCGGAGAGGCGATCGGCTACATGGGCACCTACGTGACCAAAGCGCGGAGCCACATCGCGGTGCTGCCCGTCGGTTACGCGGACGGTTATCCGCGGCTGCTTTCGAATCGGGCGCGGGTGATCGTGCGCGGTGAATACGCACCGGTGGTGGGACGCGTCTCCATGGACCTGACGATCGTGGACGTCAGCCACATTCGCGAGGTTGCGGTGGGAGATGAAGTCATCCTGATCGGCGGCAGTGGGAGCAAAAGCGTGGACGCGGTGGAACTGGCTCGTCTGTGTGAAAGCGTGCCTTATGAAATTCTTTGCGGATTGTCGCAGAGAGTGCCGCGGGTGTACAGCAGCTCTTAGCTTTTGGCTTTTGGCTGTTAGCTCCTGACCCTTAGCTAACGGCTGAATGCTGCGTGCTGACTGCTGAGTGCTGAATACCGCCGTTAGACCGACCCAGGTCGCCAATCTGTGTCTCCTTGTTGTATTTCTAGAATAGAGATGCCCTCGCGCTACGCGCAATGGATGTACGACTGGGAGACCCGGCTCACGTCGGTGGACAATAACCGCGTGGTGCGTCCGCTGGAGTGGGGGCTGGATTGGACCGCAAGCTGGCCCGGCCGCAACGGCGTGCCTGCAGGGCAGGGTCCCGGACCAGGCTCGGGACAGAGCTCGCGCGACCTGCTCGAATATTTCTCGCGCCTCAACGATGGCATCGTTCGGGCAAGCGACGACTTTTACTCCTACCAAAAGCCGGGGGATTTCCGGTTGGAGCGGCGCGAGGTTCAGGTGTTCAGCACGCGCGAAGCGCCGGACCCGCGGCTGGAAGAAAAAGTTCGCGGCACGCACGCGGAGTTTCTACGCTTCACGTCGCCAGTGGTTACGCCTTTTCTCGAGAACAATCTGGTGAACGCGCGCTGGTTCCCGGCGCGCGGCCGCCGGGCCGTCGTTCTCTTGCCGCACTGGAATTCCGATGCGATTTCCTACACCAGCCTTTGCCGGGTGCTGAACTGGATGGGGATTGCGGTGCTGCGGCTGAGCATGCCGTATCACGACATTCGCCGGCCGGCGGAGATCGACCGCGCCGACTATGCCGTTTCCGCCAACATTGGGCGCACGCTCGATTCGGTGCGCCAGGGCGTGGTGGATGTACGCTGTTGTCTCGACTGGCTGGAAGCGCAGGGTTACAACCGGCTGGGGATCGTCGGGACGAGCCTGGGATCGTGCTATGCGTTTATCGCCACCGCGCACGATGCGCGGATTCAGGTGGCGGCGTTCAATCACGCCTCGACTTACTTTGCCGACGTGGTGTGGCACGGGCAGTCCACGCGACACATCCGCGAGGGGCTGGAAACGGCCATCGATTTGGAGAATCTGCGGCAAGTGTGGAGCGCCGCCAGTCCGATGGTGTACTTCGATAAGTTTTCGCGCTGGCCGCGGCGCTCGCTGGTTATTTATGCGAAGTACGACATGACGTTTCTGCCGGAATTTTCCGAGCGGGTGGTCGAGCAATTCGAGAAGCACAAACTGGATCACAAAGTCGTCGTGCTGCCCTGCGGGCATTACACCATGGGGGAGACTCCATACAAATATATGGACGGCTGGCAGCTGGTTAGTTTTCTGCGGACGGCGTTCGAGTAGTTCGCCCGGCGGTCCGCCTTGGAGAGCCCTGCTCGTGGGCTCAAAGTCCGCCTTTGGAGACGGACGCAGTTTTGCTGTGACCAATCAGATTTCATTTTCGGGCATGGCGAGTGGGATGTCTATGATGGCGGTCACTGGCTGGATGTGATGAAAGGCGGGTGACGCTCTTGCCCTTGAGATTGAGCGCCACTGCAGCGCGGATGAGATCCTTCAAGGCCGCCTCATCGATCTTGTCGCCTTCGTGGATGTCGATGGCGCGTCTCACATTCCCCTCGAGGCTAGAGTTGAATAGACCGGAAGGGTCCTGCAACGCAGCTCCCCTGGCAAATGTCATCTTGACGACGTTCTTGTGGGTCTCTCCCGTGCAGACGATGCCGCCGTGGGAAAAGACGGGAGTCCCCGGCGATGTTGGCTTGACCCACTTCCGCTCTTCGACGATCTCAGGGTCTGCCGCGTGTATGATCTCGCGCACTTTCGCGAGCATCTTCCCGCGCCAGTCGCCAAGTTCCATGATCCTCTCGTCGATGAATGCAGACGCAGATGCCACCGGGACGGACCTTTTCATGTATAGCTCCAACTCTCGCACCTAATTTAGCTGCGCTCAGCGCAACCTGCAACCTCTGCAAGTGGAAGCCTCTTCTGATTCGATAGCAGACGGAATTGAAATGTAACACGGCTCCGCTCGGCTGCGGCCTTCCTGAAAACCCTGCGTTAGACGGGGGTCGTCCCTCCGGGACTTGAATCATTTGTCCCGCTTTTCCCCAGCGCTGAAGCGCTGGGCTAAGATGGTTCGCCCCTGCCGGGGCCGGAATCTTCTGAGAGCTGAGAGCTGACGGCTGAGAGCTGACGGCTGATAGCTGGCGGCTGAGAACTGGCGGCGCCTACTCCACCGTCACCGACTTGGCCAGATTTCTTGGCTGATCTACGTCGCAGCCGCGGCGCACGGCGATGTGGTAGGCGAGCAGTTGCAGCGGGACGATCTCCAGAATCGCCGACAGCTCATCGGGCGCGGGCGGAACGAAGAGCACGTGATCCGCTTCTTCGGTGATCTCAGTGTCGCCTGCGGTGGCGAGCGCGATGACTATGCCGGAACGCGCTTTAACTTCTTTCAGGTTCGACATGGTTTTCTCGTAACGGACCATCGACTGGGGGCTCGTCACGTCGCGTGTGGCGATGATGACCACGGGCAGATTCTCGTCAATCAGCGCATTCGGGCCGTGCTTCATCTCGCCCGCGGGATAACCTTCGGCGTGGATGTAGGAAATTTCCTTGAGCTTGAGCGCGCCTTCGAGGGCGATGGGATAGTGAATGCCGCGTCCGAGGAAAAGAAAATCCTGCGCGCGGACATAAGTTTTAGCCAGCTCGTCGCACGCTTCATCGTGGGTGAGAATCTGTTCCAGCTTGCCTGGGATGAGCATGAGCTCTTGCACGGCGGCCTTCGCCTGTTCCGGTTTCATGGCGCCGCGGAGCTGTGCCAGATACAGGGCGAATAAATAAAGAGCAGTAAGCTGTCCGGTGAAAGCCTTGGTCGAAGCCACGCCTATTTCCGGGCCGGCGTGGGTGTAGACGGTTCCGACGGCCTCGCGGGTGATCATGGAGCCGACCACGTTGCAGATGGCCAGCGTTTTCGAGCCTTTGGCCTTGGCTTCCCGCTGGGCGGCGATGGTGTCGGCGGTTTCGCCGGATTGCGAAATCAGCAGCGTCATTGTGTCCGGGCCGAGGATCGGGTCGCGATAGCGCCATTCGCTGGCGTAGTCGACCTCGACCGGAACGCGGGCCAGGTTTTCGATCATGAACTTGCCGGCCAGGCCGGCATGCCAACTGGTGCCGCAGGCGGCGATATTGATCTTCTTCAGCGCTTTGAACTCGGCTTCGCTGACGTGCATCTCGTTGAGGAAAATGGCGCCGGTGTCCTGCGAGACGCGGCCGAGGGTGGTGTCGCGGACGGTGCGGGGCTGCTCATAAATTTCTTTGAGCATGAAATGCTTGAAGCCGCCCTTCTCCGCCATGATCGGATCCCAGGTGATGCGCTGCGCTTTGCGCTCCAGTGGATTGCCGTCGAAATCGGTGACGCGCACACCTTCTTGCGTGATGACGGCTAGATCGCCATCGGCCAGAAAGAAAAGGTCGCGGGTGTGATCGAGGAGCGCGGGCACGTCGGAGGCGACGAAGTATTCGTCCTTGCCGAGGCCGATGACGACGGGCGGTCCATTACGCGCGGCGACGATTTTGTTGGGATCGTCAACCGCGATCACCACCAGCGCGAACACGCCGGTGAGTTCCTTCACCGCTTTACGCACGGCTTCTTCCAGAGATGGGCGATGGCCGTTCCCGGTTTGCAGGTAGTACTTCTCAATCAGGTGGGCGATGATTTCCGTGTCGGTTTCGGTGGTGAACTTGTGTCCTTCGGCGATCAACTTCTTCTTGAGCGAGAGATAGTTTTCAACAATGCCGTTGTGCACCACCACGATTCTGCCGGTGCAATCGCGATGGGGATGGGCGTTTTCTTCGGTGGGGCGGCCGTGTGTGGCCCAACGGGTGTGTCCAATGCCATAGGTGCCGTCGAGTGGTTTGAGGCGGATCACTTCTTCCAGATTGCGCAGCTTACCTTCCGCGCGGCGGACCTGCAGGCCGGCGCCGTTTCCGGCCACCGCGATGCCCGCCGAGTCGTAGCCGCGATACTCCAGCTTTCTGAGGCCCTCAATGATAACGGGGACGACCTGCTTCTTACCCACATATCCGACAATGCCGCACATTGGTTAATTGGCTCCTTGGCGAACGGTTCGGTGGGGGACCGGTGGTTGTTCGGGCAGCCCCTAAAGGGGCGTCTGATTTCGAAGAACTTTCGGCATCGCTAAAGCGATGCCCTGATACGAAGCACCAGTAAAGCGATGCCCTGATACGAAGCACCAGCTTTTCCGCAGCCTGCCAGTCTTCGAGCAATCCGCTAGTCTTCGAGGGAGAAACGAAACTCTTCAATGACCGGGTTCGTAAGAACTTCGCGCGCGATCCGCTCTACTTCCGCTTGCGCGTCGTCCTTTGAGATGCCGCCGTTGAGGGTAATTTCGAAATACTTTCCTTGCCTCACATCGTGCAAACCCTTGTAGCCGATTTTCGTAAGGGCGCCGTGGATGGTCTTGCCCTGGGGATCCAGAACGCTCTTCTTCAGCGACACGTAGACATAGGCTTTCATCAACCTATCGATTATACGTCAGGCATCAGCGACCAGGACCGTGGTTTTCGTTATAGGGGGTATGCGTCCGGGCCACTCAGTTCGTGACTGTCGAGTCCGTAACCTATTTGAAAGATGACAGTTGACGCTCCAACTCGGCGATGGCCTGCTCCAGCATCTGACGGTGACGAGGGTTGCCGGCGGCTTGTAGTTGCTGCGTGAGGCGTTTCCGGGAAAGAAGCAGGCTTTCGCGTTTCCGGTTGCGTTGCTGGTCGTCGGGCGAGATCGGTGCGCGGACGGTCCTCTTCTGCTCTGACATTTCCTCTTGTTGTTGTTCTACGGACTTACTCTCCCAGCCGCGCGCCATTTGAGTAATCTTACGTCGAAGTGACGCGGAGCGCTATGAGGGTGATATGTGCCGAACTATCGGCAGCGTGGCCAGTGCTACGGCATCTCCTTTCGCGCCGTGCTCGTTCAAATCATCCTAAGCGTTGAAGATACAGCCACTTAATCCATGCCGATTAAGTGGCGACTGGTGTGCATGAGATGTTTGGATGGCGCAGTCCCTCCCCCGGATGATTCCGCCAGCCAAGTTTCGTCGAGAGCAGGAGTTTGCTTTGGGCTTGCCACGGCGCTTTGCGGTACCGAACGACTGTCTGAGCTGCACCCTGAAGCGGAACTGCGACTTCTGCAATTTGCCGGAGTCCCTAATGAGGGAGTTCAACGCGATGGGGCACCTGACCCTGTATCCCGCGAATGCCACTTTGCTGAGGGAAGGTCAAGTCCCGCGCGGCATCTACATCGCCTGCTCGGGCCGCTCCAAGCTCTCGCTCGAGGCCCGCGATGGCAAGACCATCATCCTGAAAATTGCGGGGGACCGGCAGGTGCTGGGGCTGAGCGCGGTCGTCTCCGGGGGAAGCAGTCCGATTACGGTCACCACCATTGAGCTATGCCAGATCAAGTTCGTCGAACGCGACAGCTTCCTGCGGCTGATCGAACACAACAGCTGCGCCGCGCTGGCCTGCGCCACCGTGCTTGCCCGCGAGATCACGACCTCGTTCGACGATGTGCACGACCTGCTGCTCGCCCGCAGTTCGACGGAGAAACTCGCCCGCCTGCTGCTTACCTGGGTCTCGGGTGAGCCGCGCAATCGGGAACTTCGCGTACCCACGGAATTCACGCACGAAGAAATTGCCCAAATGATCGGATCGTCGCGGGAAACGGTGACCCGCTTATTGAGCGATATGAAACGGAAAGACTTGATTCGGCTTGAGGGCTCGACGCTGGTGATTCCCAACCGGATCGCCCTGCAAGCCATCGCAACTTGTCAAAGATCCCTCCCCGGGCGGACGATCGGCAGTGCTTACGTCCGCCCATTTTTACCCCTTACAGCTTGAACAGTTCGCGCAGGCGACGGGTCTGGGCGCGGCTGACCGGGATCTCAGTCTGTTTCTTGTCGTCCATGCGCAACTGGTACGAGCTTTTGAACCAGGGCACGACTTCGCGGATGTGATTGATGTTGACCAGAAAGGACCGGTGCGCGCGCCAGAACAGAGCGGGATCGAGGTTGTCGAAAAGTTCTTCCAGCGTGCGGCAGTTCGACTGGCCTTCCATGCCCGCGTGGCCGCTGGTAGCTACGGTAATCACGCCATCTTCGATGGTCGCGTAGCAGATATCCTTCGGATCGGCCAGGAATAACCTTCCCGCCGCCTTGATCAGAATCTTCGCCGTCTTTGCTGTCGGGGGCTTCTGCGATTCCAGCATCCGCACCAGGGTTTCGAATTTTTCCTCCGGGCCGGCGCCCGCTTCAATCTTTGCCCGTGCTTTCTCGATGGACTGGGCCACTCGCTTTTTGTCGAAGGGCTTGAGGATGTAGTCCACCGCATTCACCTCGAACGCTTTTACCGCGTATTGATCGAAGGCGGTCGCGAAGACAATTTTGGGGAGGGGAACCTTGCGGTCGAGCAGTTTTTTGAGGACGCCGAAACCGTCCAAGCCCGGCATCTGGACGTCGAGAAACACCAGATCCGGATTGTGCTCGCGGATCAAGCTGACGGCTTCCAGGCCGTTCTTGCCCTGCGCGACTACGTTGACGTCGTCCAGGTTCTTGAGCAGGTAGGCGAGTTCGTCGCGCGCCAGTTGTTCGTCGTCGACGATGACTGCGGAGAGGGGCATAGGGTTCCGAGCCGTGCTGGTTACGCCGGTAGTTGCAGCCGCGATCGCCATATCCCTAGTAGTGAGTATAGCTAGGGCAGCAGGCAAGCCGCCAGTCGTGGAAAAGTCGGGTAGTGTCCGAATTCCGCGCGGCGTTGTAACTCCGCCGTCCCGGCGGCTTTCCGGCAGGCATCATCCGCGCCGATCCGAGGGCGAGGACGCCCTCGGGACAGCCGGCAAGGATGCCAGCGCTACTTTAGACGGCACTGGAGCGCGGTAAACTAATCGGCGTGAATATTCTCTACGGAATCAATACGGTTACGGAGGCGCTCAAGGCGCGGGGGCGCAACTTCGAGTGGGTGGGCGTCGCCAGGGAACGGAACGATATTCGCCTGAGGCGGGTGATTGACGAGTGCCGCAAGATCGGCGTTCCGGTGCGTGTTTTGTCGCGTGTGGAACTCGACGAAATTGCCGGCAACGCCGCCCATCAGGGACTGGTGGCCGCGACTTCGGCGAAACAGTATAGCGATCTCGATGACATTGTGGCGTCGCGTCGCGGCGAGCGCTCGCTGATCGTCGTGCTGGATGGAGTCGAAGATCCGCACAACCTGGGAGCGATCCTGCGTACCGCGGACGCGGCGGGAGCGGATGGCGTGGTGATTCCTGAACGCCGGTCGGCCGCGGTCACGGGTGCAGTGGCGAAGGTTTCGGCGGGAGCGAGCGAACACCTTCCGGTCGCCAAAGTCACGAACATATCGCGCGCGCTCGAGGAATTGAAAGAGAAGGATCTTTGGATCGTTGGATTAGACGAGCGCAGCGAGCAGACTTATGATGCGGTTGACTACAAGATGCACTGCGCCATCGTGCTCGGCGCCGAAGGCAAGGGACTGCACGATCTGGTGCGCAAACACTGCGATTTCCTGGTTTCGATTCCAATGCTGGGGAAAGTACCGTCGCTGAACGTATCGGTGGCAGCGGGTGTGGTGCTCTACGAAGTTGTGCGGCAAAGGCGGCTGGCCGCATCGAAATAATCATGAGACTGCTTGGTTGGCTTGGTCTGCTCTTTGGTCTGACGGCTAGTTTGATTGTTCCCGCGACGGCGCTTAACCGGGAAGCTTTCACCATCACCAGGTACGACCTGGAAGTGCGCCTTGAGCCCGAGCAGCAAAGGCTGGGCGCGCGCGGCCAGATCACGGTGCGCAACGATTCCGGTCAGCCCCAGAGGGTCGTGGCGCTGCAGATTTCAGCCTCTCTCAATTGGCGTTCGATTCGGGTGGATGGCAAGGCCGTGCAATTTGTTTCGCAACCCTACATCTCGGATATCGACCACACGGGCGCGCTTTCAGAAGCCATCGTTACGCTGCCTGTCGAAATCAAGCCGAAAGATTCCGTGGTGGTCGAAATCGGCTACGAGGGTGTAATCGCGCTGGATGCGGCGCGGCTGACTCGGGTCGGAGTGCCGGAGGAGGTCGCCAAACATTCGAGCTGGGACCAGATCAGTCCATCATTTACGGCGGTGCGGGGCGCGGGATACGTGGCGTGGTATCCGATTACGACGGAATCGGCGGATTTTTCGGAGGGGAACGGTCTGTTCGAAGTGGTGGATCGATGGAAGAAAAGGGAGCAGCACGCCAGCATGGAGCTTTCGCTTAGCACCGATGCGGGATCTTACGACCGAAACCTGCTGCTCCTGTGCAATGGCGTTGGCAATAATATTAATACCCGCGAGGGCACTACGCACTATCACCACGCAACGTGCGAATACGAGCGCCTTGGTTTGGCGACGCCGACATTCGCGATGGCCGACTATCAAGACCAGTCAAAGCCTCCTTTCTATCTGTTCAGTTTTCCCGGCCACGACGAAGGAGCGGCGAAATATGCCAACGCGCTCGAACCGGCAATGAAGTTTGTAACCGGATGGTTTGGGCCGCCGAGCGCGCCAGTTGCCATCGCCGATTTTGCCGATCCGAATTCCGCTCCGTTTGAGAGCGGTACGTTGCTAATGGCGTCGATGGGCGCGCAGGATTCGAAGCTCGCGGGGATCAACCTGGTTCACGAACTGGTCCATTCCGCGTTGCCATCGCATAGGCCCTGGGTGTACGAGGGGTTGGCTCATTTTGCCGAGGCGATGTATCGCCAGGAGCAAGGTGGACGTCAGGCAGCGCTCGACCTGCTGGGGCAGCACCGGGCAGCATTTCTTGATTCGGAAGAAGAAGTATCGGCCGCGCTGCAGAAGAACATTGGTCAGAAGAACACGGGTCAGAGGAGCGTTGGGGAGAAGGGCATCGGGCAACCGCTGGCCGGCACGTTTGATGAAACTTACTATCGGAGCAAAGCTGCGTATGTGTGGTGGATGTTGCGCGACATGATAGGCGACGACGCGCTGAAGCAGGCCATTCGCAAGTATCGAGCCGAGGACGATAAAGATCCAAAGTATGTGGAGCAGTTAGTCGAATCCGCCGCCAAGCGAGACCTGAGTTGGTTCTTCGACGACTGGGTATATCAGGATCGCGGCCTGCCGGATTTCCACGTGCAGTCGGTGCATCCGTGGAAAACGGAAAAAGATGTGCAGATTGTTACCGTGACGCTGGAGAACCTTGGCAGTGCAGGGGCGGAAGTCCCGTTCACGATAAGGTTTGAAGGCGGCGAAATCACGCAACGGATCGAGGTGCGCGCCAAAGGCACAGCGACCACGCGAGTTGAATTGCTCGGCACGCCGAGCGAAATTGTGGTCAACGACGGTAGTGTTCCGGAAAGCGACCTGACGAATAATGTGTTCAAGATCTCCGCGCCGTAGAAACTGCTCTTAGCTCCTGGCTCTTAGCCTTTAGCTAAAAGCCAAGAGCTAAAGGCTAACCGCGGTTTCTAAATTCTTGTTCCCCTGGGGAGGAGACGGTTTGCCCTACATCCAATTTCTTGGTGCTGCCGGGACCGTGACTGGCTCGAAGCACCTGATCAAAACTGCCTACGATTCGAGCGACAAACATGGATTCCAGGTTCTGATCGACTGCGGACTTTTCCAGGGACAGAAAGAATGGCGGGAGCGCAACTGGCAGGACACTCCGGTCCCGGCGCGTGAAATTGATGCGGTTGTTCTTACGCATGCGCATCTCGATCATTGTGGCTGGATTCCGCGTCTGGTGAAAGAAGGTTTCCGCGGGCCAATTTACGCCACGCAGCCGACCATCGATCTGTGCTCGGTGGTGTTGCCGGACTCCGGACACCTGCAGGAAGAAGACGCCGCGTTCTACAACAAGAGGAAAGTTTCGAAGCACCATCCGGCGCTGCCGTTGTACACGCTGAAAGAAGCGCAGGATTGCCTGAAGCGCTTCAAGCCGGTCGAGGTCGGGCAAACAACGCAATTGAGCCCCGAGCTGGCGTTTCGCTTCGTGCCGGCCGCGCACATTCTGGGTTCGTGCATGGCAGAAATCACGCTGCAAACGAACGGGCGCAGCCGACGGCTGCTTTTCACCGGCGACCTTGGCCGCGTGCGCGACAGCGAAATTGCACCGGGCAAGGTGGTGCACTCCGGACCGCAGGAAAACGAGACTGCCGATGTTCTGGTCATGGAGTCCACTTACGGCAACCGGGAGCATCCCGATACCGATCCTCGACCGGAACTCGCCAGCATGATTCGCGAGACCGCGCAACGCGGCGGCAGCGTGATTGTTCCGGCGTTCGCCGTGGAGCGGACGCAGAAATTTCTTTTTATCCTGAAAAGACTAATGGAGACGGGACAGATTCCGCGCCTGCCGGTTTATTGCGACAGCCCGATGGCGATCAGGGCAGTTGAGATTTTCCTGAAACACACGGAAGAATACACGGAGCGAGCCGCCGAGTTGATCAAGACATACGGCTCGCCGGTCGAGTGGCCGGGCTTCACGTTTGCATTGACCGCCGAGCAGTCGAAAAAGATTAACGAGAGCCACTATCCGTCGATCATCGTTTCGTCGAGCGGGATGGTTACTGGCGGCCGGATCTTGCACCATATGGCGCAGCGGCTGCCCGATCCGAAGAACCTGGTGATTTTTATAGGTTTCCAGGCGCCGGGCACGCGCGGCGCCATCATCAAGAGCGGGGCGCCCGAGGTGAAGATCTTCGGCCAGTTCGTGCCGATCCGCTCGCAGGTCGCCGCGCTCGAACAGTTCAGCGATCATGCCGATCCGCCGGAGATGTTGGAGTGGTTGCGGACGTTTAAGAACCAACCGGGCACGACCTATCTTGTCCACGGCGAACCCGCCGCGGCGTCGCAGCTTCGCGACCGGATGAAGAAAGAACTGGGATGGAACGTGCAGGTGGCGGAGTACATGGAGCGGGTGGAGGTGAAGTAATTTTGTAATCTTGAAATGGGGTAATTTGGTAATTTGAACCCCGGCGGTAGGGTAGCCCAAGGATTCCTGATCGACGAAATCACAAACGAGTATTGCCTATGACGGAAGCAGAGTTAAGAAAACATCTCGATGCAGCGGAGAAGAGCCCGAAAGAGATTGCGGCGGCGGTCTCCGGATTGCCGGAAAAAGTTCTGCGCTATAAACCTTCCCCCGAGAAATGGTGCGTACCGGAAGTCCTCGGGCACCTGGCGGATGCCGAGATCATCTACGGATACCGTCTGCGGCAGATGCTGGCGGATAGTAAGGCCGTTATCGCGCCGCTGGATCCGGACGCATGGGCCCGCAATCTGAACTACCTGGATTCTCCTCCCTCCGAACTGGTCGCGTTTTACGGATTGGGGCGCCATCACAATTTGCGTTTGCTGCGAAGTTTGAAGGCTTCCGACCTCTCCAGGTCGGCTTTTCATCCGGAACTGCAACGGGAGATGACCGTTGCCGATCTGGTGGAGCGGATGGGCGGGCACGGTGCGGCACATCTGCAGCAGATTGAGAAATTGAAAGCGGCGGCGGGCAACAAGTAGTTTCGGGCCGCTGTACTAGAGCTGGTTTCATAAATGCCTTGCAGTTCGGAAGGAACGTTCCTCAGGGGCTAAAGCCCGCATTCTTCCAGGTCCTGAACGGCACGGCTGAAGCCGTGCCCTACCCAAAACCGATTTATGAAGCCAGCTCTAAGCTAAGTGCGGGGTGTGGGCTGCGGCGAAAGCGATGAGCGCCTGCAACTTTGCCAGCGCCGCTCCGGAATCTATGGCATTGGCGGCCAGCGGAACTGCATCGCGCAGGTGATCGGCCCGTCCGGCGGCGACGAGGGCGGCGGCGGCGTTGAGCAGCACGATATCGCGGCGGGCGGATTTCTTTCCGGCCAGCACTTCGCGAATCAGCGTGGCGTTGAGAGCGGCGTCTCCGCCGGATATGTCAACGAGCGTGGCGCGCTGCAGGCCGAATTCCTCGGGCGTGACTTCGTAGGTGTGAACTTGTCCCTCGCGCACTTCGGCGATGCGCGTGGGGGCGGTGATGGTGATTTCGTCCAGGCCGTCACTGCCGTGGACGACAAGCGCGCGACGCAACCCTAACATGCTGAGCGCCTCCGCAAGTTTTTCGACAAGATCCGCGGAATAGACGCCAACTACCTGGCAGGTGGCGTGCGCGGGATTGGTCAAGGGACCGAGCAGGTTGAAAACGGTGCGCAGATGCAACTCGCGGCGAGCGGTCTGCACGCGCTTCATCGCGGAATGCATGGCGGGGGCGAAAAGAAACGCGATTCCCACTTGATCGAGGCAGGCGGCGATGTGCGCGGCTGGCAGGCTGATGTTCACGCCCAACGCTTCCATCACGTCGGCGGAGCCGCACTTCGAGGTCACGCTGCGATTGCCATGCTTGGCCACGCGCACGCCGGCTCCAGCGACGACGAAGGCCGTGGCCGTCGAAATATTGAATGTGCCGCTGGCATCGCCGCCGGTGCCGCAGGTATCGACGAGCGCGTCGCGCCCGGTGCCGCTGGCGTCGAGGACGGAGTCGGCGTGGAGTCCGAGTGGAGTGGCGGCGGCGCGGACGGCGTCGGCAAATCCGACGATTTCTTCGACCGTTTCGCCCTTCATGTGCAAGGCCACGAGCAGCGCCGCAATTTGCGCGTCTGAGCATTGGCCGGTGAGGACTTCGGTCATCACCGCGCGCGCCTCTTCGCGGGAGAGCGATTGACGGTGACTGGCGATGCGATGGAGGGCGTCGAGGATCACAAGATCCAAGCTACAGCAGAAGCGAGATTACTTTCAAACCGGATTCCCGTTGCCGTCAACGTCTTCGGCGGGCATTGTCTGCGTTCGCAAGATGCTTCCTAGCCGCAGCAACACCCCTCCCAGTGCCGCAATCGCGGCCAGCCAGATGGCAAGTGCCGAATTCACTACCCAGCCCGGCGCTACCCCGACGCGGCGCAGCAGAAACGGCAGAAAATTCCATGTCGTGATGTGAACATAATCCCACGGGTCCCATGCCATGGCATCAGTGTTCAATTCCCAGGCCTGCATCTTGCCCAAAGCGAAGGCCGCGATGTTCTTGAAACGCAGAGCAATCACAAATGTCGGATGCCCGAACGTCTCCATCTGGTAAATTTCCAGCGGCAACCAGAAGGCGAGCGATGCTAACTGAATCATGAGGCTGACCGCGATCAGCGCCCATCCCGCGCACCAGATCGTTCTTCCCAGACGTTCTCGACTAAAAGATGCTCGATAGCGCATGAGCAGCGGCACAGCGACGAGGGTTACCAGTTCGACGGTGGTCGAAACATAGCGGTCGCCCCAGGCGAAGTCGCCGCTCCAGTAGGTGTATCTCGCGTAAAAACTGATATAAGCCAGCAACAGCAAAACGGTGCTCGCCCCATACGCGCGCACCTCCGGAGTCAGGCGCTTCCATAGCAATACCAAGAGGAAAAGTGCCAGCACGAGAAGAGGATCGAAGAGAAAAATAGACTTCTCAGGCTGGAATAGCGGGCCGAGAAAGCCTACGTGAAAGGGCGTGCTCCAGGGAAAATTCGCCGGCAGCGTGGGATCGATCTGGCGCTGTTCCCTTGCGAATATCGATACGTATGTATTGGTGAGTGATCCGAAGCGGTAAAACTGGTAGGCGCGATCGAGCATGAGAAAGAACAAGTAAACCGGTGCAGCGACTTTGCAGTAGGCGATGAGACGCCGCCACAACGCCTGGCCGCGCAATCCTTCAAACCAAAGCACAAGTAAGACAAAGAGGCCGGCCGCGATCAGATCCAAGCCCGTAGTGAGACGCGTGAGCAGGTTCAGCCCCAGCGCGCAGGAGCCCGCGAATAGCGCCCGCCGGCTGTCCGTGCGCAGCCACTCGTACTGAAATGAGAAGCCAGCGAGCGTCAGCAACATGATGTAGTTGTTTTCCATCATGTTCTGCGTGTAGTGAAGATGGGTGGTGCAGAACATCAGCGCCAGCACGCCCGCTACGGACTCCTTCGCGCTAAAACGTAATTGACCGAGCAAGCGGAATGCGACGAGCGCGGTAAGAATGTTCACCAAAATGTTGGTGCAGTAGCTGACCACAATGCTGCGCACGGCAGGGTCGTCGCCGTAATCCGAGAAGACATACCAGTGCGCAATCCACGTGCCCAGAAGATCGGCGGGCAGCATGAGCAGCGACTGGCCGATGCCATACCAACTGTAGAGACGTCCGCCACGGCCGTGCAGGCCAAACTCGGGATACTCGTTGGGGAGAACCTGCGGCTCCGAGGTCCAGAGCCAATGCGTAGTTTGAAGCCGATGCGTTGTGTCGGACGTCCCCAACTCGCCAGATTGCACCACGAAAGCGAGCAGCCCCGCGGTCAGACACAAGAGAAAAAGGGGGTCACGCAGCCAACGTCGCAGGCGAGAAGTCATTGCCTGGATGGTAATTCGAAAGTCCACTGACGCTCAAACGGGCTCCTCGATGAGGCGCTTTCTAGCCCACCTCAACCAGTCCGTAACTAAGCGCCCAGCGCGACCGCATCTCCCGAAGCGCCCGATCGATCTCTTCTTTTGATACTTCGGGATTCGGCCCCGAGATCACAAACGCGGCCTCGCGCTTGGCCGCTTCCAGCAGTTGGCGATCGCGGATGAGGTTGGCGACGCGGAAGCTTGGAATGCCCGCCTGCTTGGTCCCGAAAAATTCGCCCGGACCACGCAGTTCGAGATCGAGTTCCGCGATCTGGAAACCGTCGTTCGAGCGCACCATGGCGTCGAGACGGCGTTCGCCTTCTTCGGAAACCTTTCCACCGCGCATGAGCACACAATAGGATTTCGCCGCGCCGCGCCCTATGCGTCCGCGCAACTGGTGGAGCTGCGCCAAACCAAAGCGGTCGGCGTGCTCGATTACCATGACGGTGGCGTTGGGGACGTCGACGCCGACTTCGATCACCGTGGTCGCGACAAGAATTTCGATCTTGCCCTGTTGAAATTCGCGCATTACATGCTCTTTTGTGTCGGCATCAAGACGGCCGTGGAGCAAACCGACATGCAGGTTGGGAAAAATCTTGTCGCGCAACTGCCGATGCATCTGCTCGGCCGCCTTCAGTTCGCGCTCTTCGTTTTCCTCAATCACCGGATAAACCACGTAGGCCTGATGTCCGGCGGCGATCTGCTTGCGGACGAAGTCCCACACTTCGG
>Ga0224558_1000779_pt1 | contig 36500 bp, 42 predicted proteins | sample 714S32024metaG_FD_180682 | JGI IMG/M metagenome (GOLD analysis project Ga0224558, IMG submission 180682) | Peat soil microbial communities from Stordalen Mire, Sweden - 717 S3 20-24 | ecosystem: Environmental > Terrestrial > Soil > Wetlands > Peat | place: Sweden: Norrbotten County, Stordalen... | reverse complement strand
CTAGCTCAAACTAAATGACAACAGTAAAAGGAGGATAAAAAATTGGACCAGAACCGCCCATATTGGAATATGGAAATTGAACCTCTCCTGAATACACCGGAGATGAAAAAGATTCAATTGGACAAGCTGAAAAAAATGCTGATCCGACTGAAAGCAAATGCGCCGTTTTATACGAACATGATCACAAAAAGTGGTTTGGATCCGGAAAAACTGAAAAGCTTTGAGGAGTTCAAAGATAAAATAACACTTTTCAATAAGGAAGCCCTGAGAAATCTTGTGATGGAATGCGGCGGAGATATTTTGAAAGCGCTCGAACAGATCATGCTGGTTTCCATCGATGATATTGATTACATGGGAACAACCACGGGAACATCGGGCATCCCTACCCCCTATCCACTAACACGCAGAGATATCGACAAAATCTGGGGAGAAGTGATGGTACGGGGAAGCTGGCGAGCCGGTCTTCGTTCTCATGACCGGGTACTTTATTGTTTCGCCCTCTCGATGGTGATTGCCGGTGTTCCGTCGTTGATCGGTATTCAAAATCTTGGCTGTATGATCTTGCCAGTCGGAGCGGAAGCTAAAAGCGAACGCATTCTCCTGATGCAGGCCTTATTCAAGGGAACGGTTTACACCGGCACACCATCTCTGGCGGAATATCTAATTGAACAGTCACCAAAAATACTGGGTAAACAAGTTGGTGATCTGGGATTCCGGGCGCTAGTCTGCGGCGGGGAACCGGGAGCAGGCATTCCGGAAGTGAAGAACAAACTGGAGAAAGCTTATGGCTGCCGGCTTTATGATTCCGGCGCCGGTTTCGGCTTTTCCTGCGACTGCGACGAATATCAAGGTATGCACTGGCTGGGCGATGACCTTTGCTATTATGAATTGGTTGATCCCGAGACAAAAGCCCCTGTGCCTTTTGCAAACGGCGCCGAGGGTGAAGCGGTTTTCACCAGTCTCGAAGGCGACGGCATGTCCCTCATCCGTAATAGTCTGGGCGATATTCACAAGATTTTTACAGACCCCTGCTCCTGTGGTCGTTCCGGATTCCGTTACAAGGTCATCGGCCGCTCCGATGATATGCTGAAAGTAAAGGGGGTAATGGTTTATCCCAGCGGCATCAAAGGCGTCGTCAATGAATTCGTTCCCCGGGTGACCGGTGAAATGCGTATCATCCTCGATGAAAGACCACCCCGGGTTGTTCCTCCCATAAAAATTAAAATTGAATATGCTGCCGGCGCAACCCCTCAGCAGTTGGAAGCCCTCGGTGCTGAAATAACGGAGAGCATGAGCAAGCGCATCAAGATCAACCCACAGATTATCTGGGTTGAGCCCGGCTCTCTGGAGAGAAGTCACTATAAAGGTAAGACCTTCGAAAAATTGTATGAAGATAAAAAATAAAGCTGAGACATGGAGTTCATAAGAAAGGAATTTAAACAATGCGTAACGTATTCATTGCCGGTGTCGGTATGACGCAGTTTGCGAAACACATGGATAAATCGATTAAGGATCTTGCCAAGATTGCGTTGGATCGGGTCGTTGTCGATGCCGGTGTAAAATTAAGTGACATTGAAGCCGTCTGGTTTTCCAATTCCGGCTGGGGCTTTAGCTTCGGACAGGATTGCATCCGGGGACAAGTTGCCTTAAGACCTGCAGGACTGGAAGGACTTCCCATTACCAATGTAGAAAATGCATGTGCCGGTGGTTCCACGGGCTTCCATCATGCCTGGTTGGGCGTCGCTTCAGGGCTTTATGAATGTACACTGGCCATCGGCGCGGAAAAGGGTTATCTCGAAGACAAAGAAAAAATGTTTAAGGGTTTCTGGTCGGGCTTTGATGTAGAAAATGCAGAGGCCCATATCAAAACCCTGCAAGCTCTATCCGATAGTATCAAACTGGGGATTCCTGAAGATGCCGGTGGCGCTGGTAAAGATCGCAGCGCCTTCATGGATATCTATTCCGCATTTTGCCGTTGGCATATGCAGCGCTACGGAACGACCCAGAAACAAGTAGCGATTATTGCATCGAAGGATCATTTCCACAGCTCCATGAACCCATATGCCCAGTTTCAGAAAAAGATGAGCGTTGAGGAAATTTTAGCCGCTCGTCTGGTATCCTGGCCACTGACTGTTCCCATGTGCGCCCCGATCGGCGATGGTGCCGCGGCAGCCATTGTCTGCTCCGAAGATTTTTTAAAGCGTCTGAAAAATGCGCGTCCGGTCAAGGTTCTTGCATCTGTTCTGGGATCAGGCACCGGCAGGCCACTGGAAGCTGAGGATCAGGACATTGCCCTTCGACTGTCCCGTAAGGCTTATAACATAGCCGGTGTTGGGCCGGAAGATATTAATGTTGCTGAAGTTCATGATGCGTCGTCTTTTGGAGAATTGCATCAAACTGAAGCATTGGGATTTTGCAAATTTGGAGAAGGAGGAGCCTTTGCCGAGTCCGGCGCTACCACTCTGGGCGGGAAGATGCCCGTGAACACTTCCGGCGGGCTGATATCCCGCGGTCATCCCATCGGGGCATCCGGCCTTGGCCAGATCTTTGAATTGGCAACACAACTGCGGCACGAAGCAGGCGACCGTCAGGTAAAAAACTGTCATCTGGCACTGGCTGAAAACGGCGGCGGCAACCTTGACTTTGAAGATGCGGCCATGGGAGTTCATATACTGGGGCGTGTGAGTTAAATTCGGCGGTGGATGCGAACCTCTACGTTTGCCTGGAGGTAAGGAAGTGATCTGGGAATATCTTATTCTTTAAAAAAGCGTAGTTCTCCGCAGCATGCCGAGGAAAACTTTAATTGTACGAAAGGAGGAGGAGGCATGGTTGATCAAGAGCAGAAAAGCAAAGGAGCAAAGAGTTTGGAGTCGTTGGAAAAAATGCGGACGGAAACGGAGGATGTCATCTTAAAAAGACGAAGCGTCCGGGTTTATCAGAAAAAACAGGTTCCGGAATTTATGATCAAAAGGATTCTGGAGGCTGGCCGTTTTGCACCGTCGGCTGGAAACGGCATGCCCTGGAAATTCGTCGTAATCCGTGATCCGGAGCTTATCGATGGAATCACCCAAACAGTACTACAAACCTGCAAAATGTTTAAAGGGCTGATCGATTACCGGTATAACGGGTCCATCTTGCGCAAGATCATAGCCAACATCGTTATCCGATCCAAACCCAATGACCTTCACCCGGTTCCCTTTGGCGCCGTATCACTAATCGCCGATGGTAAACTGGGATTATTTCACAATGCCCCGACGGTTATCCTAATTTTTGCCGATGAACGTGGCATTGGCTTTCCAACTCTCGATTGCGGTATTGCTGGACAAAATATGGTGCTGGCAGCGCACAGTATGGGGCTGGGCACTTGTTATGTCGGCTTTCCCAAACTGGCGTTTGAGAATAGTAAAATATGGAAAAACCGATTGGGGATTGACTATCCATACAAATTTGTTTCGAGCCTGGCTATTGGCTACCCGGTTGGAAATCCGGATGGAATGGTCGCGAGGCCGACTCATGCCGTGGATTGGTATGAAGGCGGAATGAAAAAAACATTATATTAAAAATTTCGCTGACTACGGAAATGGTGATCTTTTAAATGAGATATGGAGGGTAAAATGGGCAATTTGTCTAATTCAGAGAAGAAGAAAATTCCAAAGTATGATGATCCATCCCAAATCGAAATGGGTCTGATACAATTTAACCTGGATAAATGTAACGGCTGTGGCTTATGCGTTAAAGCGTGTCCGGGCGATGCCATCAAACTTCAAAATAAAAAAGCAAAACTGACTGATCGCCCTGAGTGTATAGCTTGCGGTGATTGTGTGGCCATTTGCAGCGAAAAAGCGATCACGCTGGTCAAAAGCTATCGATATTCTGGAAGGTATAAGACCATTGATCAAGGGGGACTGGAGCTGCCTAGACTTTAGGGAAACAATAGGGGGCAAATACAGATCCCGCTGAAGCAAGTCTCTGGCTTCTGCCGGAGGGGCGACACGGCCAGTTGCCTAAATAACTTTTTTGCACGGTCTTTTCTGTAAGACATCTATATCCTCAGATAATTATACGGCAGTGGTATGTTCATGAAGTTAAACAGCAGTAAAATAAATCTTCAGGGAGGGTCAACATGAAGAAGTTAGGATTTTTTGTAGCAGTACTATTTATTGTATCCATATTCTTCGGCATGAGTCTGGCGGCTGAGAAAAAAGAAACAAAACCGGCGGGACCAAAAACAATTGTCGGAATATGGACAGCCATCGGTGGTAAAGACCCGCTTAAAGGCAAGGAACTGGCACAGCTGGAAATCTACCAAAAGGGTGACACCTATGAGGGCAAATACGTAAAGCTACTTCCAGCAGGTATTGCCGCCTATGGTACAAAATGTACGACTTGTACCGGTGAAAGAAAAGATAAGCCCTTCGATGGAATGGTGATCATCTGGGATATGAAGAAAACAGGTGATAATGAATATACCGGTGGTAGAGTTTATGACACAGCAAAGGGCGATGATTTCTCGTGTAAACTGTCGCTGAAAGATCCCGATACGCTGATATTATCAGGTTGTTTCGCGTTTTTGTGTGAACACAACTTTTATCCTCGCGTTAAATAACGGATATATACGCGGTTGTAAAAAATCGGCAAATTCAAGGGAGTTTTTAGCGGTTCGTCCGAAATATAAGAAGTGAGCATGGTGCATCAAATCATGTCAGGAATTGTATTTCGTGTGTTTTTTTAGGAGGTAAAAAAATAATTTAGTCTTTTAAAGGGGGGCGTATGAAAATTCAAGAGTCAGATCAGTTTAAAGTAGGTGGTCCCAGAGCAACATACGTATTGATTATTTGTTCTTTGCTTTACGCAATAGCCTATGCGGACTGGCAGGTTATGGCCGTCGTTCTGCAGCCGATGAAGGTTGCACTGGGATTGACTGACGCACAGATCGGAGGTCTCAATTCAGCCTACTTTTTAGGCATCATCTTATGCAGCTTGCCGGTTGCCCATTTAGTCGATGTCTGGAGCAGGAAGAAAATGATCGGCCTGATGGCGTTCATTTTCAGCATCTTTACGGTGGCCACGGCATTTGTCGGCGGATTTGTTTCATTGCTGCTAGTGCGTTTTGGCGTGGGCGTTGGCGAAACGGGGGTGCCGCCCGCCGGGACGGCGCTTATTTCGGCATCCTATCCCGAAGAGAAGAGAGGCGCAAAGCTCGGTATTTTTAATGCGTTCATCACCGTTGGTATTATTTTCGGTGTTATCATGGGCGGTTTTCTGTCAGCGAATTATGGCGGCTGGCGGACTCCTTTTTACTGTTTCGGTATTCCCGGCATTATTTTGGGCATCCTGGCTTTCTTCATGCAGGATTACAAACTGCAAACAGCGGATGGTTCGGCCGTCGTCCATGAATCTTTCCTCACCAATTTGAAGCAATTATTGAAGATCCCGACCTTGCGCTGGCTATATTTCGCAGTGGGCATGTATTGCGCACTGCAAATATCTGTGGGGACGTGGTTCCCGGCTTTGCTGATGCGTACTTACAATGTTAAAGAAGACGTAGCCGGCCTGGTTATGGGAGTAGTGACCATCCTCGGTCTTCTTGGTCCTATCGGGGGCGGAATTCTGGCGGACCGGTGGATGAAAAAAAGAGGCGGGGGAGGTCGGATGCTTCTGGCTTCGGTCAGCGTAGCCAGTGCTGTTGTATTTCTGTTTCTCGTGCTACTTGCCGTTTTTGATATAACCAACAAAAACCTGATGATCTTTTGCGCCATCATGATGCCACTGCATAGTATCTGCTCCGGCATGGCTTTCCCGGCCGCCGGCGCGACCTCGCAGGATGTTGTTCCGGCTAGGTTGAAAGGTTTGGCATGGGGTGTTGGCATCGTAGCTTGTTTTGTTCTAGGCGGGGCATGGGGTCCTCTTGTGGTGGGAGGCATCTCGGATGCTTACGGTGGCGGTTATCAGGGGTTGGCCTTGGGCTTTGCTGTGGCCGGTTTATTTGGATTATTGGCCTCCTTCCTGTTTTTCAAAACGTCACGTCACGTCGCAAATGACATGAAAAAGGTGAAGGATGCGGCCTGATAAAACAGACCGGCTGAATTTGGCAAAATGATCGTCACTAAACAGAAACAAACTATTAATCCCTGCAGAGGGAGAATTTAGAATTATTAAGAACAATATTCCAAAAGGATTGGTGCAAAGAGTACTGATCGTGGCGTGACAGAGCTGTCGTAGTCTTCAGTTGCATGGGAAGACACGACAGCCTGTTACGAACATAGAGATATCGTCCATTCTGCAGTTTAACCAATTGCAGAACAGTATCGTTTCAAGACCTAATATCAGCTCATTTCCATCTTCATTTAGCACGGCAAGCCGTTTCAATTGTTACAAATGGTAATCATCAATTTTAACAATAGCCCACCATTGAAACTTAGTAGGTGTAACAAATAATATGAATTTTCTTTCTAACATCACTTCCCTAGTATTGACTTGACACATGCGAGCTTTCTCTTTATTTTAATTTTGCATTACCAAACAGGAGGCGATGACTCTATGAAAGTGATAGCTTTAAACGGAAGCCCGAGAAAAAAATGGAATACAGCAACGTTATTGAAGCATGCCCTTGATGGTGCAGCGTCCAAGGGAGCTGAGACTGAGCTAATACATCTTTATGATTACAATTACAAAAGCTGTATAAGCTGTTTTGCCTGTAAGCTTAAAGGCGGTAAAAGCTATGGTAGATGTGCGGTAAAAGATGATTTGAAACCCATTTTAAACAAGGTTCATGACGCCGATGCTATTATTCTTGGTTCACCTATTTATTTCGGCATGCCTACAGGTGTTATAAGATCCTTCACTGAAAGGCTGCTGTTCCAATACATTACTTATGATGCGAATCACTCCTTTCTTTTTAAAAGAAATATTCCAACCGGGCTGATTTATACCATGAATGTTGAACAAAGCCTTATTGAAGCTATGGGTTATGACAGGACACTCATGGGTGTCGAAATGACATTTAAAAGATGTTTTGGAGCATCTGAAACACTTATGGTCACAGATACATATCAGTTTACTGACTATTCCAAATATGAGACATCAGGTTTGAATGAGGCAAGAAAAGCAAAGAGGAAGTTAGAGGTTTTCCCGGAAGATTGCAGGAAGGCTTTTGAAATGGGTGTTAGGTTTGCAGGTCAAACGCCTAATTTTACAGAGGTCAGAAACATCTCTCTGCGAAGAAAGGAAAAATGACAATGTTGTATAGAACAATGAAGAAAAATGGCGACTCTCTTTCGATTCTGGGATTTGGTGCCATGCGTCTTGCCCAGAAAGATCAAAAGATAGATGAAGAGCGGGCGACCCGGCAAATACGAAGTGCGATAGACCAAGGAGTGAATTATGTGGACACCGCATGGCCTTATCATGGGGGAGAAAGCGAATTGTTTCTGGGGCGAGCCCTAGATGGAAGATATAGGGAAAAAGTACGTTTGGCCACAAAACTACCCTCCTGGCTGATAAAATCAAGGGAAGAAATGGACAGATATCTGGATGCCCAGTTAAAGAAACTAAATACCAACTACATTGACTATTATCTGCTTCATGGCTTGAACGGAGTTTTCTGGGATTCGTTGAATTCCTTAAATGTACTGGATTTTCTGGAGAAGGCGAAAAAGGATGGACGGATTGTCAATGCCGGATTTTCCTTTCATGGCGTTTTGGATGATTTCCGACGCATTGTGGATTCATACGACTGGGGATTCTGCCAGATTCAGTACAATTACTTGGACACGGAAAATCAGGCGGGCAAGAAGGGACTTGAGTACGCGGCATCCAAAGGATTGGGAGTAATTGTCATGGAACCCTTGCGGGGCGGCGATCTAGGCAGGCCATCTCCTCCTTCTGCTGTGGCTGCCGTATGGGATACAGGTGGACAAAAACGATCTCCTGTGGAATGGGCGTTGCGCTGGGTTTGGAACCACCCTGAGGTTACGGTTGTGCTTTCGGGAATGAATGAGGAGTCCCATATTGCTGAAAACATCGCTATTGCCGAGAATGCTCATCCAAATTCTCTTTCGGAGAGTGAGTTGCAGCTTATCGAAAAAGTGTCACAAACTTACCGTAAAATAATGAAAGTAGGTTGTACCGGCTGCGGTTATTGCCAGCCTTGCCCTGCCGGTGTTTTAATTCCCCGTTGTTTTGAAATCTATAACAATATGCATATGTACAACACAACTGCCGAGGCTCCATTCATGTATGTCATGAGAATGTGCGGCGCTCTAACCGGACAGCCGGGTTACGCTTCTCAATGCACTCAGTGTGAGGAATGCCTGGAAAAATGCCCGCAACAAATTGATATTCCCGCTTTTCTGGAAAAGGTAGCCGCGGAATTGGAGGGGCCCCATGTTGCGCAGATGGAACAAATGGTGAGGCAACATCTTTTTAAATCCATCGATTCCTGACAAAATCATCTTTGCCGCTCTTTCGTGTTGTGACTGATGCCATAAGAAGATAATCCTGGTTAAAACACAGGGTAGATTTTTCCTGAGAACGATTATTTTAAACGAAAATATTTATTGATGTGGGCGAGGAACACGGTTCTATGAGCGGCATCATAGAAAATGACAGAAAATCTAATGAGCCGCTAAAGCCGATCGTGGCCCTATTGGCCACCCCGGCTTAACGCTTCGTTGCGCCTTTCGAATAGTAATTAATAACGTCAAGAATTTTCAAAATCGTTTGTTTGTAGATACCGTTCTTGTCAAGCGCAAGTTGGCTTATAATTGGATCATACATTTTGCCTGATTTCAGGACTCCAAAGATAACATGAACCAATTTACGCATTATCGCACAGACAATTACTTTCCCATTTTTCCCTCTTTCTTTCAGTCGATTATAAAAAGTAATCATAACCGGATTGCATTGTATGGATATCAGTGCCGGCATATATAAGGCTTCTCTAAGCCTTGCATGTCCGATTTTACACAATCTTGGTTTGCCTTTAATGGATGACCCAGAAATAGTTTCCCTTGGTGCGAGCCCAATGAAGGCCACCATTTCTCGAAAATGGGTAAATTTATCAAGATTATCTAATTCTGCTAAAAGGTGAGGAATGGTTGCCTTACCAAGACCGGGAATAGAATCCAGCAAATCTTTCTTCTGTTTAAGGTGAGGATTTCTTCCTATGAGATCGGCGATTTGTTTTCGGATCCTTTCAATCTCTTGATCTAGATAAGAGACATGTTGTTTGATCAAGACAATAACTGATTCGTGTGCCGTGCTGATTCTATTTTTCTCCTGACTGCGCATATCGATTAAACTGTCAACCCGCCTGACTAGAGCTCTCAAGGATCTGATCTCAGGTGTTGGCGGAATCCATGCATCTGGCTTCATAGCCAGACAGAACCGGGCAATGATGCCTGCGTCAATCTTATCCGTTTTGGTGCGAATCAGTTCGCTCTGGGCAAAACCCTTGATTCGCGCAGGATCGACAATACTGACGATGTGACCAAGCATCATGAAGATAGATAGCTAAATCCTCTCCATAACCCCTGTGGCTTCCATACAGGCATGAATCTTTTGAACTCTCTGTTTATCCAGCCACATCATCAGAGTTTCAAAACCTTCAACCGAATTCTTACATGCCTTATGTTTTGTCTTCCCATCTAAAAGCAGCGCTACATCGAATTTCTTCTTGGCTATATCTATTCCCAAAATCGTTACTGACATATAAGGCCACCTCCTAAAGTTATAAATATTACAAATATTCACACTGGTAAAAAGCTTCGTTCTAATCAACCTTGCAAGTACAAACTCATTCTCCTCTGAGAAGGTTTATGATACTGTACGAGTTATTGAACAAAGCAATGGGAAAAGGATCTAATCTACAAAACATGCTCTCAGGCATCAGGTGAAAGACAGATTCACTTCTCCCATTTACTATGATATTTTATACCATACGCTAAATTATAAGAACATAAGGTGAACTGCTTAAAAGTGAATAGACTTAATATAACAGTGTTTGTAAAGATAAACATTGTTTAGGCCAATCTATTCTTCCCCAATCACAACTTTCCCACGTAAAACTTTTTTTTCTGCTTGCTGATGTTTAGCGGTGAGGATTTTTTCTTTTGCCCGTTTGTTGCGTTTTCTCTTTTGCCGGCGAATTTTTTCCAGCTTTTCTTTTGCATCAGCAATAAAACCTTTTTGCCGCAATTCAATCTTATCCAACAATAATCTTCGAGCTAAAAAACGATTTAATGACTGTGATCTTTCCCGCTGGCATTTTACAGCCAGACCGGTAGGAATGTGGACAAGATAAACACAGGAGGAACTTTTATTGACTTTTTGTCCCCCGGGACCGGAGGAGCGGATGAAGGATTCCTCAAATTCACTTTCCGCTACCCCCAACTCCATCATTCTGGCGGCGATAGCTCGTTCTTTTTCAGAGGAAACAGGCATGTTCGTTTTGATGAAGCTTAAGGAATGGAATAAATTTCATCGTCTATTAAGTGGATCCAGTTTTCCGTCAGAATTTCTCTGGCCTCTTCCAACTTGTCAACACCAATAATAACGATGGTCTCTTTTCCGATACGGTTAATTGTTGTGTAGAGATAAAGAATATTTATTTCTGCTTTGGCCAGTGGTTTCAATATAGCGTTAATGCCGCCCGCATGTAAGGGAACTTCGGCAGCTAAAACAGGAGTGACTTCAAAGTTGAAATTGTAGCTTTCCAGAAGCGCGGCAGCGCGGTCAGGATCATTGACTACAAGACGAACCCTGCTGTCTTCAGCGATGCTGGCGGCGGATACGGCTTTTGTACTTATATCTTCCGAGTCCAGTATATGGATAAGTTTGGCAAAAGAACCGGGCACGTTACCCAACAGAACGGAAATTTGTTTTACAGACATAAAAGTTATCCTTATTCGTGAAACTCCAATTACGAAAGCGAATCTTATAACCTAAAGGTCACACGTCGGAATTGGTAAGTTGTAATGAGACCCAAACTTCAGAAACAAAGTGCACTGAAGCTTGCAGGTCGAATTATCCCGCATAGCGGAGGGTATTAACCCGTGATTAATCTTTCACATAATCGAATCCGGCGGCAAAAGCTTTGCGGTTAATTTCCGCAAGAGATTTTTTTTTGCTGCCCATGATCGATTCCAGACTTTTTAAATAAATATCAGGAGAAACAACACCTGATATTTTTATGTATGCTCCCATCATGATGATATTGGCTACTTTGATATTACCCAGTTCCTGAGCAATATCAGCGCAGGGAATGCAAACAACTTTAACGTCCCGGCGGTTAGGACGATCATTAATAATGGATGAATTTAAAAAGATTGTTCCTCCTGAAGTAACTTTGTTTTGAAAAGTAAAAAGGGAAGGGGAGTTCATAACAACAAGATAATTCGGTTCTGAAGCAACAGGAGAAGCGATTTCTTCGTCGCCTATCGCTATGGTACAGTTAGCTGTTCCGCCGCGCATCTCTGCGCCGTAAGCGGGAAGATAGGTTACATGGTAACCCTCATTCATTCCACTGTTGGCCAGACTGACTCCCATCATCAAGACACCCTGACCGCCAAATCCGGAAAAAATAGTTTTGACAAGCATTATGCATCCTCCGCAGTTTTTTTCGCCGCGGTAATATTATCTTTAAAGACATCGGGAGGAAATTCTTTGCTCATTACTTCATCAATCCATTTGCAGGAATTTATGGATGTCATTTTCCAGTTAGTCGGGCAGGGCGAAAGAATTTCAATAAGTGAAAAACCCTGTCCGTCAATTTGACATTGAAAAGCTTTCTTTATAGCTTTTTTTGTTTTGTTTACATTGGCCGGAGAATTTACCATGCATCTTTCCACGTATGTTACGCCTTTTAGTTGTGAAAATATTTCACTAACCTTAACGGGATAACCATCCAATGTTTTATTCCGGCCTAAAGGCGAGGTGGTTGTTTTTTGTTCCAGCATGGTTGTCGGCGCCATTTGCCCGCCGGTCATTCCATAAACAGCGTTATTGATAAATATAATAGTAATATTCTCACCGCGGTTGGCGGAATGAAAACTTTCGGCGATGCCTATTGCAGCAAGATCGCCGTCTCCCTGATAAGAAAAAACAACCCGGTCGGGAAGGGAACGTTTTATTGCCGATGCCATTGCCGGTCCGCGTCCATGCGGCGCTTCGATCATATCCACGTCAAAATAGTTATAAGCTAAAACGGCGCAACCCGCCGGCGGCACACCGATAGTGATTCCTCTGATATCCAGTTCGTCAATAACTTCGGCAATGATCCGATGGACAATACTGTGTCCGCATCCGGGACAATAATGGAAAATATTTTCTTTCAGGCTTTTCGGCCGTTGATAAACGGTTTTCACCATATAAGTTACCTTAAGAAATTAATCATTTTTATCGTAAACTCTTGCTATAACATTGGCAAGCTCTGCCGGTGTCGGTACCGCGCCGCCTGGGCGGCCATGAAATTCAATATCGGCATATCCCTGCAGGGCCAGCCTCACATCATCCAGCATTTGACCTGTGCTCATTTCAAAAACAAGATACTTTTTAACTTTTGCCGCCAAAGCACGTAATTGCAGTTCCGGGAAAGGCCAGAGTGTGATTGGCCGGAAAAGCCCCACATTCAGGCCATTATTCCGCAAACGTTTAATAGCTCCTTTCGCAATACGGGCGGCTGTTCCATAGGCCACAATAACCATCTGGGCGTCATCAATTTTATATTCTTCATGGCGCGGTTCATTTTTGGAAACAACTTCATACTTGCGCGCCAGTTTCCAGTTATGTTCCTCGCTGTCAATGGGATCAAGCAGTAGACCGCGGATAAACTTGCTTTTTCCTGTACCTGCGCCCTGAAGCATAAATTTTTTACTGTACACACGAGGTTTTGGTTTTTTAAAAATGACAGGTTCCATCATTTGACCCATCATTCCATCAGCCAGAATCATAACAGGATTACGGTATTTATCGGCAAGGTCAAAGGCGCTCATTGTTAAATCACCCAGTTCCTGACAGCTTGCAGGAGCTAAAACAATTGTACGATAGTCGCCATGCCCGCCACCGCGGGTAGCTTGAAAATAATCCCCTTGAGAAGGCCTGATATTGCCCAATCCCGGTCCGCCGCGCATGATGTTAACTATAATGCCGGGAAGTTCACAGGCGGCCATAGAGGAAATGCCTTCCTGCTTTAAAGAAATACCGGGACTTGATGATGAAGTCATGACCCTTAAACCTGCGGCGCTGGCACCGGCAATCATATTAATCGCTGCAATCTCACTTTCCGATTGGATAAAAATTCCGCCTTCAACATTACGCATATGCTCAGCCATGTATTCCGTAAGTTCATTCTGGGGAGTAATCGGATAACCGGCATAAAAACGGCATCCGGCACGGATTGCCGCCTCACCGATGATATTATTTCCAGACATCAATACTTTATTCACGGTAAACCTCGATAGCTACCTCCGGACACATCGTTGCGCACAGAGCGCAACCGGTGCATTCCTTTTCTTTATTTGTGCCTACAGGATGATAGCTATGGGAATTGTATTCTTTTGTAGTCACAATGTGACCTTTCGGGCAAAAGTGAATACAAAGGAGGCATTCTTTACAAATTTCTTTATTAATCTTAATTGATCCCTTCAAAATCAATCCCCAAAAAAAATTTTAATTAGCGCACGCTATCTTGCGTATAATTTTTAGAAAGTCAAGTTTTTTAAGATAACGGGTATTAAACCCAAATCCCGCGTCCCTGCCAACCAACTACGTTGGCGGGATTGTTCCTCTTACGCTTCGAGCTTCATTCCATTCGCTCTCAGCGAGAGTCACAATCGCTTCGCTCCTGGGATAATTCGACTAACGCTTCAAGCTTCATCCCAACTCGTCGGGATTCGTTTTTAGCGAATCTCATTAAAGTTTACTAATTTGAAACCCTTTTAGTTTTATAGCCACCGATCTTTGCAAAAGGTCTATAGAAACAACAAAAAGCTCCTTTTCGACATTGCTGCTTACGACAGTTCCCTCTATTCCGGCAAATGGCCCATCCATTATACGCGCCGATTCACCTTCCCGGGGAAATTGCATGGTAAAAATTTCCGTTTTTGAATTTACAAGGCGTCGGATAGCATCAATTTTGCTGTCCGGTACCGGTATGGGTTCAGAATTCTCTTTTTTCCCTAAAATACGCACAACGCCGGCGGTTTTTAAAATGGCCAACTTGGTTTCATTGTCTAAGGAAAAGGCTTCGGCAAAAATATATCCGGGGAAAAGGGGGGTAAAGATTTTCTTCTTCCTGTCTTTTTGCTTGCTCCATGATTCTATCTCGGGTAAAAAGGTCTTTATGTTCTTTTGGATAAGACCGGAATTTGCCTTGTATTCATGACGGCTTCTTGTATGTACGACGTACCACGACATTATAAAATACCCGTTAAACCTATTGTGCTTGTGTTTGGTAAAGTTATAATATTTGATGAAATTTTGCAATGGAGAAATAATGCAAGTTTTACATCTTGGCGGAATTAAATTAGCCTTAGGTGAAGGCGAGGAAGTGCTGGCGACAAAAGTTGCGGCGATTCTGGATATATCCATTGATGATATTGCCGCCATAGAAGTTATTAGAAAAGCAATAGATGCCCGTCGCCATAAGCCGCCTCATTTTGTTTATGCTCTTAGAATCAGCGTTTCCGAAGACATGAAGTTACCTGACAAATTCAACGAAGGTATGCAATTATTGCAAGAGAAAGATAAATCGGAGATTCCACTGCTTTTATCAGTTTATCCACCAAAGTTTCCCATTGTAGTTATCGGCAGCGGTCCGGCCGGTCTTTTTGCCGCTTATGTTCTTGCCCTCAGAGGTATTCCGTTATTACTGCTGGAAAGGGGCACACCTATAGAAAAACGAACAAAAGATGTGCAGGAATTTTTGGGGAAAGGTATTCTTAATCCCCAAAGCAATGTTCTTTTTGGCGAAGGAGGCGCGGGAACATTTTCCGATGGTAAGCTGACCAGCCGGACAAAGAATCCTTATTCTGCCTGGGTAAAAAAGATTTTAGTGGAAATGGGTGCGCCTCAAACAATTCTTACTGATGCCAAACCGCACATCGGCACTGACCGCCTCCGGGATGTAATCGTTAACTTACGAAAAAAACTCATCGCGATGGGTTGCGCAATTAGATTTTCAGCACAGGTGACAGATTTTGTAATTTCGCGAGAGACTGTCAGTGCATTGATCATTAATGAAAAAGAAGAGATTAGAGCTAATAATGTTGTTTTGGCTATTGGTCAGAGCGCCGATGATACTTATTGGAAACTCTTTGAGCGCGGCATTAAAATGGAGGCCAAACCATTTGCCATGGGATTGCGCGTGGAGCATCCACAGGAATTAATTAATTCCATTCAGTACGGTAAGTGGCATAATCATCCGCAATTGCCGCCAGCGGAATATTTCGTAACGGCAGCTATTCCCGATTTAAATCGTTCTGTATATACTTTTTGCATGTGTCCGGGCGGCTCAATTATAGGCTGCGGCGCTTTTGCCGGTTTTGTTATAACCAATGGCATGAGCAATGCCAAACGCTCCGGTGAATTTGCCAACAGCGCCATCGTGGTTAATGTTCGTGTTGATGATTTTGCGTCTCACGACCGGCCTCTCGGCGGTCTGAATTTTCGCAAAATGTGGGAAAGGAAAGCTTTTCTTTCAGGAGGAAGCAACTATCAGGCGCCGGCGCAAAAGATGATTAATTTTCTGCAGGACAAACCTGACGGTATTGTCGGGCGGACAAGTTTTCTTCCCGGCCTAAATCCCGCAGCGCTTCAGGATATATTGCCGGAATTTGTAACCGATTCTTTAAAGCGCGGCATCAAGGAATTCAATAAAAAGATGCCTGGATTTATTACTGAAGATGCCCATTTGATAGGAGTGGAGACGAGAACTTCATCGCCGGTGCGTATTTGCCGCCGCAGCGACGGACAAAGTGAAACTATCAGCGGCATTTATCCTTGCGGTGAAGGTGCCGGATATGCCGGTGGGATTATCAGCTCAGCGCTTGATGGAATCAAGGCCGCGCAAAATTTAATTGATAATTTAGCCCCCGCATGAGCGGGACTTATCCCGTTTATCGGAATTAAATTAAGCGGCTGTCGATTATAATATCATCACCTCGCCTTAACACCTTCTGAATAGATAATATTTTTGCCGCTCCCAGACTTCTGATATTTAGATCGCCTACCGCTTCGATTCCGCTACCTATTATTTTCGGCGCAATTATTGTTACCAGGCGGTTGGCTAAATTATTCTTTAATACGGAAGTGATGATTTGAGCGCCGCCTTCAATTAAGATCGAGGATATATTTCTTCGGACAAGTATTTTAAATAATTTTTTCAGATCAACATTTCCCTTTTTATCGGCTTTGATGGTTATTATTTCGACGCCTGAATCGGCAAGACGCTGAAATTGAGGATCAGCGGCGGTTTTAATTGTCGTAATAAGCGTTTTTGCCGAAGAAATGTTACGAAATATTTTGGCTTGCTTGGAAATATTTAATTCAGAATCAACAATGACGCGCAGGGGATTGCGGCCACGGACAAGACGCACCGTGAGCTCGGGATTATCTTTGATCACAGTTCCCGCGCCTACTAATATGGCATCGTGTGCCGCTCTGAGCTGATGAGTAAATTTTAAGGAAGCCTCAGAGCTTATCCATTGAGACTCTCCCGTTGCTGTCGCTATCCGCCCATCTAATGTCTGGGCGTATTTTATAGTAATAAATGGCATTCCAGTATCCATAAAATGGAAAAACACTTCATTAAGCTTATGGCATTCATTTTCCAGAACGCCCGTTTTAACCTCTATGCCACAGCTTTGTAGATAGTTGATGCCCTGACAGGAAACAAGAGGATTAGAATCAATTGTACCGATAACAACGCGAGCTACTTTATGTTCGATAATGCTATCTATACATGGGGGCGTCTTTCCTTCATGGCAACATGGTTCTAAGGTAACATAGAGGGTTGAGCCGGCGACATCTTCAGCGGAGTTTCTAAGCGCGTTGATTTCAGCATGATTTCCGCCGAAACGCTGATGATAACCCCGGCCGATGATCCGGCCGTTCTTAATGATGACGGCGCCAACCATGGGATTGGGGCTGACATAACCATGTCCTTTCCGGGCAAGAGCAATAGCCAATTTCATATAATATTCGTCATTCACATTATTCATAATCTAAATAATTACCTCATTACCTTTTAAGATGCAAAGAAATTTATTGTCGATAAGCATCCATATATGATAAGAAAAAAGTAAATTCAATATGTTCAAACTAAATTCTATTTAAGGAGCTAACATGAAAGGAGTTGTTCTCGCCGGTGGATTGGGCAGTAGGCTTTATCCTCTGACAAAAGTGACCAATAAACATTTGCTGCCAGTTTATAATGAACCGATGATTTATTATCCCATCAAAATTCTGGTCAATGCCGGGATTGAAGAAATATTGATTGTCACCGGTGGTAATAATGCCGGTGATTTTTTACGCCTGCTGGAAAACGGTAAAGACTTTGGTCTTAAGCACATCAATTATACTTATCAGCAGGGAGAGGGTGGCATTGCCGCGGCGTTGAGTCTTGCCGAACATTTTGCCGACAAAGACCAGATTGCCGTAGTATTAGGAGATAATATTATTGAAGGCAATATCCGGGCGGCGGCAGACGCATTCCGTAAGCAAAAAGAAGGCGCACGCATATTGCTGAAAGAAGTGTCTGATCCGCAAAGATTCGGCGTGCCTGTTTTTGAAGGGGAAAAAATTATTCGCGTGGAAGAAAAGCCAGCCAATCCTGCTTCTAACTATGCAGTGATAGGCATTTATATGTATGATTACCGGGTTTTTGAGTTTATCCGGTCATTGCAGCCTTCACAACGAGGCGAACTGGAGATTACCGATGTGAATAATTTTTATATTAGAGAAGGAAATATGCAGTGGGATGTGCTCAAAGGCTGGTGGTCGGACGCCGGAACATTTGAATCCTTGCAATCCGCCGGAAATATGGTGGCGAAGACGGGAGCTAACAAGATATGATTGATGGCGTAATAGTAAAAAAACTGAAAGTCATTCCCGATGAGCGCGGCCGTTTGATGGAAATCATGCGCGCTGATGATAACTTTTTTCAAAAGTTCGGTCAGGTCTATATGACCACAGCTTATCCGGGAGTAGTCAAGGGCTGGCACTATCACAAAAAGCAGGCCGATAATATGGCTGTGGTCAAGGGCATGATGAAAATAGTTCTTTACGACGGCCGTAAAGATTCAGCTACTTTCGGCGAAATTAACGAAATATTCGCCGGCTGCCATAATCCTGTTGTGGTGCATATTCCAGCTTTTGTTTACCACGGGTTTAAATGCATTTCCGAGGAAGAAGCCATGGTGATCAATACACCGACGGAAGTTTATAATTATAATGAGCCGGATGAGTATAGACTGCCCGCGCACGGCGGTGAGATAAAGTATGATTGGAGGAGGAAAGACGGATAAACGTGTAAAATCTGATATATTTGACAATGATTATATTTATAATATTTCTTGACTTTGATAATGTATTAAGTGTAAAATACAATCAAAGCTTGAGAAAGGCAAACCGCCTGAAAAGGTGGGACGCAAAGTTACTGGCCTAAGTCTTCTAAGTGGGATAAGGTGGCAGAACTGCCGGGCAACTTCAGAGTCGTCCAGCAATCCTGTCATGAAATCATAACGAATTTAAGAAGATAGACTGGAAATAATGTCATGTTTTTAAATTTATTTGTTTTCGTTTTTGGTGCTGTCGTCGGTAGTTTTTTGAATGTTTGTATTTTTCGCCTGCCGTCTGAAGCTTCGATTGTTAAGCCGCGTTCTCAATGTCCTTATTGTCATCATCCTATTCGTAATTGCGATAATATTCCCTTAATCAGCTTTATTATTCTGCGCGGCAGATGCCGTGATTGTGGTGGAAAGATTTCCTGGCGTTATCCGTTGGTGGAATTAATTACAGCGCTGCTGGCCCTTTTATTATTTTTAAAGTTTAGCCTCACATTAAGCTTCCTGATATTTTTCATTTTTACTGCTGTTTTAATTGTTATTACATTTATCGATTTGGATCATCAAATCATTCCTGATATTTTAACCTTGCCGGGAATACCCATATTTTTCCTGGCGGCAATTTTTTTATTGGATAGACCATGGAAAATTCCCTGGCTGGAGGCACTGCTGGGTTTATTAATCGGCGGCGGAATTCTTTTTTTGATTGCCTTTGTTTATGAATTAATCTCCAAGCGGGAAGGCATGGGCGGTGGCGACATTAAACTTCTGGCCATGATCGGTGGTTTTTTTGGCTGGAAATCGTTGATATTTATTCTATTGTTTAGTTCTTTTTCCGGGGCAATAGTTGGCATTACGGCGATGATTATCAAGAAGCAGGATATGAAATACGCGGTTCCTTTTGGTCCTTTTTTATCGGCAGCCGCAGTAGCCTATCTTTTTTGGGGTGATACCTTCATGCGGTTATTGGTTAGGGGATACTAGTTTATAAATAAAAGGTGAAAAAACAGGCAATATGGGTAAAAAAACAAATAAATTTATTAACATGAGTAAAAATAGAAGATTGACCCAAAATTTTTACATGGGTAAATAATGATTAAAAACAATGATTGGCAGTTTAATTACCAGAAATTAGATGAGAAAGCGTCTTTTGCGGGCATATGAATTGCGGTGTATTAATGCGGATAAGTGTAAATAAAATTGGGGCAGCAATGAAAGTTAAATCAGCAAAAGGTTTCAGCCTGATAGAATTGTTGACTGTGATAGCCATTATCGCAATTGTCGTAAGTATGGCATCTTTTACCTGGCAGCATTATGTAAATAACGCAAACCTGCGAACGGCGGCAAGAGAACTGGCCACGGATATTGCGCAGACGAAACAGAAGTCCGTCGGGGAAATGGTTCACTACCACATGACCATCAGTACGGGCACACCAGGAAACTACACTATTGAAAAATGGAATGCTGCCGACACCGCAATAGATACGACTATAGCTACTAGAAGCCCAACCGACTTCGGTGCGGGGTTGAGTATCAGCAGTACTACCTATCCAAGTAACATCATCAACTTTCAGCCGCGGGGAACCATTTCAGTTGGTGGAGTGGTTTTACAAAACAGCATAGGTTCCAATGCCACCATTACGAGTAATATTACAGGAAGAACATATGTTACGTTCGCTATGCAATAAAACAGGCATGGGCATGATAGAGGTGCTCATTGCCATTCTCTTGACCGCTGTAGGTTTAATGACAATTTTGAGTCTTCAATCTACGTCGTTGCGAACAGTGGGCAAGTCTGATTTTCTGGGCAGAGCGTCAGGAATCTTATATAACGAACTGGAAAGAAATGAAGCGTTCATCATGAATCCTTCGAATCTCGTAACCGCAGGAACCACCGGACCAACGCCGGTTTTAGTAAGCTATCAGCCAGCGGCTGTGGAAGGAGATATCACATTTCAAGTAACGACAGTAATTGACAACAATGGCCTTGGAGCTAATACTTGGCGGGTTACAGTTACAGTCACGTGGCCGCCATTGAACCCTACGGGAATAACCGAAAACATTGTGGTAGCAAGACAGGAAAGATATAGATTTTAGGTCAGATAAGGCAGGAGCGTTATGAGTGATAAGAGGGGATTTACCCTAGTTGAAATTTTGGTAGCTTTAGGTATCGGAGCAATCATGTTAGCGGCAATATATTCAATGGTAAATTTATCCCAGAATACAAGTTCCGGAGTGGAAAGAAGGGTTACCGCCCAACAGGATGAAAAAACCGCTTTGGAGCTTATGGCCATGGAAATAGGCATGGCATCTTACAATTCTTTCTTGACTAATATCTGGGTTGATCCGGCAAATTGTACCGCCTTATCCGCCAATCAGACTTATAAAGGGATTCAGGTAGCGACGGCAAATTCCATCACGATAGAAATGGATATTAATGATAATGGGAGTATCGGAGATGCTAATGAAATTATCAGCTACAACTATGACGCGGGTAACCTTTATATCACAAGAGAAACAAATTGCGGGGGGGCGCAGCCCTTTTTGGGAGATACTGCAGCAAGTGGAAACACAAGAAATGTAAGAGTGATCAATGGGGATGCTAGTATTTATAACCCGGTTATCCCTGTATTCAGGTATTTTGATGGAGATGGGATTGAGATTTTTCCCACGGCCGCGAATCCTGCGCCAATACCTAATATCCGGAGGATTGAGATTACCCTGGCGGTGGAAACTGAAAATCCAGATCTTAATAATGGACAACGCAAAAGAATGGTTTACTCAACAAGCGTAATCGTGAGAAACCACGTACCGGCAATGTAAAGACAAGAAGGTATTTATGTTCAAGTCGAAGAAATATTATATCAATTCAGAGAAGGGATTCGCCCTTGTTCTTGCTCTGATTGCCTGCCTGATTTTGGTTGCGCTGGGAGCGCTGGTCATCTATCTATCTACAGGGGATCTAACAACAAGCGGATCTATCCTTGGCAACAAGAGGGCTATGCTGGCGGCGGAAAAAGGAGTTGGCCGCGTGATACAAGAATTTAATGCTGGTACTATTCCTACCAGCGTACAAACTACTTCGGCGGATGATTTGGCTGTTGATCCGAATTCGACGTACCAGATTTCTATACCTTTTCGCACTGCTGCTCAGAACATGGTTGGATATTCCCCGCCCTGGGGGATGGCCACATATAGTATTGATGTGACAGGAAGCAATGCTGCTGCTGCATATAGCGGTAAACAGGTAACCATAGGAGTTGGTCTCGGATATGGGCCGATAGACACGTCTCTAATTTACAAGTAATAAACTTTTCTAAAAATGCTGTTTTTAACCTAGGAGGTAAGTAATATGTCAAAATATAGATTTGTTACAGGTTTAGTTGTTTTGCTGATATTTGCGTCTGTATCATTTAGTACAGCGTTAATGTCTACCTCTGGGGGATCAAGTACAGTTCCTCCACCCGCGCAGACTAAAATGCTTAAAGTTGTGGGAGTTGTGATAAAAATTTCTGGTAATACTCTTTATCTGGAAAACAATAAAAAATATGATCTGAGCAATGTCAAGGTTAGGTACAATAAAGGTAAAAAAATTGCTAAAAGTAAAAAAATTGCGGAGATGTTCTTTGTAAATAATGTTTTAAAAGAAGTATCAATTAAGTAGTTTAAAGACAATCAATGGGAGGTTTCCAATGAAGAAGGTAATGAAATTTGCCGTTCTTTTTATCGTGTTAGCAGAAATAATATGCCTAACGTCACTATATGTGCATAAAGCATACGCCGATGATCAGGATTTGTTCACGCAAGGCTCAACTTACATGCCTAATGTTTTGATTATTCTAGATAATTCCCAAAGTATGGATGAAGATTTCGTGGGAAATGTAGTTTGTCCTTGGGCAACTGGCAGCAGGTTAGTGGAAGCAAAAAGGGCACTTCAGGGGATTGTTAATCAATATATTGGTCAAATGAATATTGGTTTAATGACTTTCAACCTGCCAGCTGTTAGTGCCTATTATGAGCATAATTCGCCTTATTTTGTGTCTTATAACCCACAATCTTATTGCCCTAATCCACCTCCAGAATGTCAAAGTTACTGTGTAAACCAAGATGTGCCATCAGGCGCTATTTGTCAAGCATCGTGCTCTGCTCAGAACTCTGCCTTTAATATCGCTTACCAACCAGATTCAATCCTTCTTAATTCGTCCCTTGCGAATAGAACTTCGTATTGCCCTATTATATACCCTAAAACAAACAGTATACCTAATCCAACGGATCCATCTAATTACATTTATTATAACTTGCCGGGAACAATGTATAATACCAGTAATGATGGCATTAGCTTTGCTTATTCTCCGGGATATACTGCTGGCCAGTATAACTCGTCTGGTGGTTGGTTTTATAATACTTATAATATTTATTCGACTAAAACCGGACAGGTTGATGGCCTACCAGGATACAGCAACGAATGGTGGTCAGGTGCAGGCTTTACTCCTACGGACGAAGATTATGCTCTGGGATTTTCTAATTTCGGTCAGCAAATGATGTGGTATTATGTAGGCATGGGATGGTTTTCCAACACCTCACCCGGCAATGGTTACCTTAATGTCCCAGTTGCTACAAATCTAGCTAATAACTCTCAACTAAATAATTTAATGGCTGAACTGAACATGCAAGAAGGGAATCAGGCCGCCTATATGAGTTGCCTCTCTGCAATCAACTCTGGAAACGGAAATACCTGTCCTTATATTGTCAATGCCGGCTTAAAGCCGGTAGCTGGAACGCTTCAAACGGCAATTAATTATTTTCAAGGCAGCGGCAGTCCAATTCAAAGTTCATGTCAAAAGACTTTTGTTATTATTGTTACCACTGGACTACCCAGCGTTGATCAAAACGGGGTAGCGGGTTCGGCAGCGACTTTAATGCCTGCAGTTATTAGTAACATTGATGCATTGCGTGCTTTGCAATTGCAAATAGGATCTACAACTTATTCATTCAATATACACACCTACGTGTTAGGAATGGCAATAACTGCGGAAGCTGAACCGTACTTGAATAACATGGCTGTTCATGGCGGAACAGCGGTGAATGGACAGGCATTATATGCTAATAATATAGCCGAAATTGCCCCGCAATTGGACAATATTTTAAATGATATTTTAAGTCAATCATATTCTTTTTCTACTGCATCAATTTCCGCATCCCGCACAGTTGATGAAAATTTTATTTATGAAGCAACATTTGAACCTGTCTACACCTCTCCGTTCTGGAACGGATACCTAAAGAAGTGGTCATTAGCTGCCGATGGCAGCTTGAGTCAGGTGATATGGGATGCCGGTGCTGTGCTGCAGAGTACAAGTGCAGCGGATAGAAATATTAAGACATTAATTGGCGGAAGTCTTGTCAATTTTAAATCTTCCGATATTGATACTTCTACCCCTGTTTCCTATACGCATATGCAATATGCTGCCGACACTACTTCCAATGTTGTTGTCACCAATCAAGCCACTGCCGATAAAGTTATCAAATACATCAGGGGCTATGCTACGGATCCGGCGGATGGCACCGCTCTCAACCCTGATAACTGGAAGTTGGGTGATATCTTTCACTCGAGCCCGATTACTCTGGGAACGCCATCTCTATATTATCACGATATAATTGATACGAATAATGCTTTCGAGGCATACAGAAGTGCTCACCCGAGATCTAGTGCAGACGGTACACGGATGATTATTGCCGGCGCTAATGACGGGCAATTTCATGCTTTTAAAACATCGACAGGTGTTGAATTTTGGAGTTTTGTTCCACCGAATCTTTTATCTAAATTGCAAGATATTTACCACACGTCTATCCCATCATATCTTACGCATAATTTTTATGTCGATGGCCCGATAACTGCGACGGATGCCTGGCTGCCCGGTTCCTGGTCGGATGGGAGCGCGAAATATTCGGGAGATTGGAAAACTTTGGTAATGTTCAGTTTGGGAAAAAATGATCGTGATTATTCAAATACGGACAAATCCGCTGTTCGCCAGTCAACAAAATACTGGAGCTCTTCAGTCTCTTGCGATACCGGAATACAAGAAACATGGGATACAACCCATCTTAATTATTGCGGATACTATGCATTTGATTTTACCTGGGCTCCGGGCTCAGATCCGACATTTAAATGGACGCTCCAACCTACTGCAACCTACGCTCCATATCTGGGCGAGCCGTGGAGTGCCATTAGTACTGGACGAGTGAGAATTAATGGCAACGAAGTATGGATCGGTGTTATTGGAGGCGGTTACAACGCGGCATTGGCTTCCACCGACTTAAGAGGTAAAGGAATTCTTGTTTTTGATTTAAGAGATGGCACGCCAATCTGGTCTTTCACGTATGGTGCCGACACTAACAGCACTAATTCGAATATGACCTATGCTATTCCCTCGCAGGTTGCTCTGGTGGACAGTGATAATGACAATTTTATTGACCGAGCTTATTTTGGTGATATAAAAGGCAATATGTGGCAACTCAAGTTCTGTACAAAAGCAGATCTGACAAGCAATCCTAATTGTGGAACTTCCAGCTGGAAAGGTTCTTTACTTCTTGATAATATTTCCAGTTCAAATAACTTTCCAATTTACTACCCGCCTACCATGACCTGGGATCGTAATGGTGATTTTTGGATTTACTGGGCATCAGGCGATAAAATTGATCCGACGGGAGGCGGACCGGCCGCATGGGTTTATGGTTTAAAAGCGTTGCTTTGTAAGGATACAAATGGAAATCCTTCGCCCTGTGGAAGAAGTAATCTTTCTAATATAACAAGTGCTCAAAGCGCGTATTGTGGTAATGAAGCAACCGCAGTAGGTTGGGCTATCAATCTTGCCGGCCAAAGCGAGCAGGTCCTCGCTCCATTAACTGTCTTTAATAACATTTTATATTTTACTTCATTTGTACCGGCCTCAGGAAGCAGCAGTTTTTGTACAGAAACTGGCGAATCCTATTTATATGCAATTAGCGTCGACCCAGGCACAAGCGCAACTGGTTGCACTGTCGGGAACGGTGTAATTGATTTAAATGGTGACAGAAGCATAAGCGGCGGAGTTGGAATTGGGTCTGGGCCAACGATATCATATGGGCCGGGGACACCACCATCTATGTATATCACTTTTAGTGGCGCGGGTGGACAACAGGGGGGAACTGTAAGGTTTAACTATGTACCTCCTGCACCAGCATCATTGACGAACATGCGCTTCTGGAAGGATCGAAGATTAGAATAGCTATGTATTTGACTGATAGGTTGAGGAATCAACAAATTTTCTTGACATAAAGAGGATATCTTTTTATAGAAGCACTAATCACGGTTATGAACCCAAAGCAATCTTTGGGTTCATAACCTCCGCTGTGCGGGATTGTTCAACTTACCAAATTCCCTATACTTCGTTATGGAAATTGGAGTTTCACAAATAAATTAAATTAGGATTTACTTATGGGTAACGAAAAAAAATATTGCGCGATATGCGCCTGGCGCGGCAATTGTCAAAAACGTTTTAGTGTTGCCACGGATGCGCAGGGACTTGTTCATTGCCCGGATTACTCCCGCGATCTGTCCATTAAAGATCAGGATATCGACGCGGCGGTTAAAAAAGATCAACTAGCTTAACACGGGGGGGGTATAATTCGACTTTCAAACTTTAGCTTGTGACCTTCAGGTTATGCACTTCGTTTTTGAAGCTTGGATCTCATTACCCCAGATTATACGGGATAATTCGACCAGCAAGCTTCAGCGCACTCTGTTTCTGAAGCTTGGGTCTCATTAAAAATAAATAACAGTTCAACTTGCAGTGACAAGCAGCAAATGATAATTAAAGCTGCTTGTCATTTTTTTATAAGGTATCCGATTAAGCATGAAAAATAAGATTACAAAACTTTTGGAAAACGCTTTAAATATTTCTATCCAAAAAGGTCAGTTGCCCGAAGTTTCTTTACCCTACATGGAAGTGGAAGCCTCCGGCAATCCGGAGCATGGTGATTACGCCGCCAATGTCGCGCTGATTCTGGCGGCACAGGCCAAACAAAATCCGCGTAAAATTGCGCAAATAATTCAGGCAAATCTATCCGATCAGGAAAATATTATCGAAAAAACGCAAATAGCCGGTCCGGGTTTTATTAATTTTTTTATTAAAGATAATATCTGGCATCAAGCTCTCCGGAATATCGATGAACAGGAAGAAAAATACGGCTGTCTCGATATAGGCTTCGGCAAAAAAGTGCAGGTGGAATTTGTGAGCGCCAATCCCACTGGGCCATTGCATATTGGTCATGCCCGCGGCGCTGTCGTCGGCGATGTAATTACTAATTTGCTGACAACAGCCGGATATCGGATTTCCAAAGAATATTACATCAATGATGCCGGCAATCAGATGAATAATTTAGGTAAGTCTGTCCTGCTGCGTTACCGGGAACTATCGGGCGAGAAAATTGAATTTCCGGAAACCTGTTATCGCGGTGATTATATCAAAGATATCGCCGGCGGAATTATTAAAAAAGAAGGTAATAAATATCTAAATTCTAACGAAGAAGAAACTATCAGCTATTTTACCTCAATTGCCGGGCAGGCTATCTTGGAAGAAATTAAAGTTGATTTAAGGGATTTTGGCGTTGTCTTCGATGAATATTTCAGCGAAAAGGAATTGTATAAAAATAACGGCGTGACTAAACTTCTGGATAAATTGCAAAAGCAGGGGTTTGTTTATTCCGATGGTGAAACCTTGTGGTTTAAAACAACCGATTTTGGTGATGAAAAAGACAGGGTTGTTGTCCGCAAGAATGGCGAACCAACTTATTTTGCCGCCGACATTGCCTATCATCAAAATAAATTTTCCCGTGGTTTTGAGATGGTTATTGATATCTGGGGCGCGGATCACCACGGCTATATGCCGCGTCTCTGGGCCGGAATTCAAGCTCTGGGCTACGATAAGAACGCTTTAAAAATCATTCTGGTGCAACTGGTAAATTTACTCAGGGGTGGAGTTCCCGTGGCCATGTCCACGCGTTCCGGTGAATTTGTGACCTTACGGGAAGTCCTCGATGAAGTGGGCAGGGACGCCGCGCGCTATAATTTTCTCATGCGCCGTTGTGACAGCCATTTGGATTTTGATCTGGAATTGGCTAAAAAGCAATCCAGTGATAATCCGGTTTATTATGTGCAATATGCCCATGCGCGGATTTGCAGCATCATGAGAATGGCGCAGGAACGTGGCATTGCCCTGCCGGTTTATGCAGATATCGACCTCTCTTTTTTGAATGAGCCGGAAGAAAAAACTTTAATCAAATTGCTGGTGCGTTATCCGGAAACCATTTACGGCGCCGCCAAATCTTTAGAGCCGCACCGCATCACCTTTTATCTGAATGAATTAGCCGGAATTTTTCATAGCTATTATAATAAGAATAAGGTAATTTCAGAAAATGATCAGTTAACTGCGGCGAGGTTGTTTCTAGTAAAGGCAGTAAGAATTGTTTTACAAAATGCTTTGAAAATTTTAGGTGTGAGCGCGCTGGAAAAGATGTAATACCATTTCTAAATCAAATTGGTATAAATAATAATTCCAAAGTAGAATAGATGAAGTCCGGAAACATTAAGAACTTTGAATTAAAAGTAAGGAAAGCGGGATTAATCATCATCGTTGTCGGAATGGCCGTTCTTTTATGCACGGCTTTTTTGTTTGGTGTTGATGTTGGAAAAAATATTGATACTTATCCGGATAAAATTGCCGCGCTTCCCCAAAAAGCATTAGCGCTGGTCTGGCAGCCGGCTAAAATCAGGGCTGCCCGAAGCGCACCGGATAATAAAAACGGGCCAGGTCAAACTCAAACTCAGGAAAATATTGATCTGACATTTTACAATGACTTGACCAGTAAAAAAGGTATTCCAAAAGAACAACCGGTGCCGGAGAAACAACCAGTATCTTTCCCGCCTCAAAATGGGGAAGAAATAGTTGCAGGCAATTTTAACGTAGAAACTCAAAATCCGCCAGTACCGGTAAATGAGAAAACTAAGGAGAAGGGCGAACTTAAAGTAAAAGAGGTTGCGCCGTCTGTTGCTTCCAACAAGCAGAAATTCACAATTCAAGCCGCTTCTTTGAAGGATAAAACCGAAGCAAACAAAATGAATAAAAAAATAGCGTCATTAGGTTTTTTATCTCAAGTCATTAAAGTTGAGATTCCCGGAAAAGGGATTTTTTTTCGCGTGATTGTTTCCGGTTTCGAAAATAAAGTTCAGGCTCAGGAAGCAACGCTAAAAATTTCCCAAAAAACAGGAACAAGTTGTATTATCAAATGTGTTGATAATAAGGCGAAGAAAAACTAAAAAATATATCAGGTCACTTAACTATGTTTGAAAATCTATCTGAAAAATTAGAAAATATTTTTAAGAAACTAAAGGGCCGTGGAATTTTAAATGAGGAGAATGTCAATGCTTCGCTCAAAGAAATCCGCATGGCTCTTTTAGAAGCCGATGTTAATTTCAAGGTGGCTAAAGATTTTATCGAAGATATCCGGATGAGGGCAATCGGTAGAGAAGTTCTCGATAGCATTACTCCCGGCCAGCAAATAGTAAAAATTGTTCATGAACGTCTGGTTGATCTTATGGGAGGGGTTAGCGCAAATATTAAGTTCGGCGCCCGGATTCCCGCTCCGATCATGCTTGTCGGTTTACAGGGTTGCGGAAAAACAACAACTGCCGCAAAGCTGGCCCGCTTGTTATCTAAAGAACAAAAAAAGGTTTACCTTGTATCGGCGGACGTTTACCGCCCTGCCGCCATGGAACAATTAGCTGTGCTGGGAAAACAGATTAACGCGGGTGTCTTTGAAGCCAATGGTCTTAAAGACCCTGTGGAAATTTGTGTTCAGGCTGTGGAACGAGCCAAAAAAAATGGTTATGAAGTAATAATTATTGATACTGCCGGAAGGTTGCATATTGATGACCTTTTGATGGAAGAACTCAAAAATATTAAAGAAAAAGTCAACCCTGCGGAAATTATTTATGTTGCTGATGCGATGACGGGACAAGATGCCGTCAATGTCGGCAGTAAATTCAATGAAATTATAGGCATCGATGGCGTCATTATGACTAAAATGGATGGTGATGCGCGAGGCGGCGCGGCGCTATCCCTCAAATCAGTCATTGGAAAACCTATAAAATTTGTCGGCATCGGCGAAAAAATCGAAAACCTCGAAGTATTTCATCCGGAAAGAATGGCCTCCCGCATTCTGGGTATGGGCGATATCCTGAGTTTAGTGGAAAAAGCACAGGCTAACATTGATGAAAAGACAGCGCTTCAACTGGAAAAAAGTATCAGAAAAAATAATTTTACTTTGGAAGACTTCCGTAATCAATTGACGCAAATCAAAAAAATGGGATCAATGAAAGATATTTTAGGTATGATTCCGGGCTTGGGTAAAATGAAGGCGCTTAAAGATATGGAGCCGGATGATAAGGAATTGACCAGAGTGACCGCGATCATTGATTCTATGACAAAAAAAGAGCGCTATAACTATCTGATTATTGATGGCCGCAGGCGCAAAAGAATTGCCTTAGGCAGCGGAACATCCGTTCAAGACGTAAACCGTTTATTGAAAAATTATACGGAAATTAAGAAAATGATGAAAAAATTTAATCAAAAAGACGGCATTAAATCGCTAATGCGGAATTTTCCCTTTTAAAATAGAAAAAACTGTGATAAAAAAATTTTGTAAATTAATTATCATTTTAAGGAGGTATTATTTAAGATCAATGGCTGTTAAAATTAGACTGACTCGTATAGGTGCGAGAAGCAAACCTTTTTATCGTATTGTGGCAGCGGATACCGATTTTCCCCGGGATGGAAAGTTCTTGGAAATTTTAGGTAATTACGATCCGAAAAAAAATCCAGCGGAAATTATAGTTAAAGAAGCACGTGTACGTGACTGGTTGGCTAAGGGCGCAAAAGCAACCCTTACGGTAGCTAATTTGCTGAAAACAAAAGGTATTGAAGCCAGAATCAAATAAGACAGCTTTGTGGTTTTGATCATTTTATAGGGCAGGATAACGGGATTTTTTTATGTCCACGTATCGTTTAGGCGTTGAAATTACAATTGATAAAATGATTTCTGAAAAATTAATCAAAATCAGTGGAGGTTATGGCGATGAAGGAGTTGATCAAGTATATAGCTCAGGCTTTGGTAGATATTCCGGATAAGGTTGAAGTAACTGAAATCATCGGCGAACAAACATCTGTGATTGAATTGCGTGTGGCAAAAGAAGATTTGGGGAAAGTAATTGGAAAACAGGGCAGAACTGCCAAGGCTATTCGTATGATTTTAAGCGCCGCTTCGGCGAAGATGCATAAACGGGCAGTTTTAGAAATTATTGAATAGGCAGAAAATGGATCTCTTTGCAGTTGGGGAGATTGTAAAAACTCGCGGTCTCCGGGGTTGTCTGAAAGTTTTATGTTATGTGGAGACAAATAATACTTTTGCCGAACTTGAGTTTGTTTATATTGAAATAAGTTCAGGAAAAAAAAATCGTTTTGTCCTCAGAAAAATTGATGTATCCGGTAAAATTTTATTTATCGAACTGGAAGGCATACCGGATGTGGAATCAGCGCAGGCGTTAGTTGGCTGTAAGGTTTTTTTGCCGGAGGATATGCAAGAAAAACTGCCTGAGGGAGAATATTACTGGCGGGATATTATCGGACTTGATGTTTACAATGAAGAAGGTAAATATATAGGCAAAATAGAATCAGTTTTCCCCACAGGCAGCAATGATGTTTATGTCTGCAAGGGAGAAGAAAGAGAGATACTTCTTCCTGCTATTGCGGATGTAATCCGGAAGATAGACGTAAATCGCCGTGTTATGATAGTAAGATTGCTGGAAGGACTGTAAAAAGTGATTAAATTTGACGTCCTTTCTATTTTTCCTGAAATGTTTTCGTCTCCTCTCAATTTCAGTCTGCTAAAGAAAGCTCAAGAAAAAGGTCTTTTGAATATTTGTCTGCACGATATACGCAATTGGGCGAATGATAAGCATAAGATGACTGACGACGCTCCTTACGGCGGCGGCTGCGGGATGGTCATGAAAGTAGAACCCGTAGAAAAGGCGCTGGCGGCAATCAGGAGCCCTGAAGATGATTCCCTGATAGTGCTGATGACCCCGCAAGGAGAAACTTTTAATCAAATAATTGCAGCCCAGCTGGCAGAAAAAAAACAGATAATCATTATTTGCGGCCGTTATGAAGGTGTGGATGAAAGGATAAGAGAGCATTTAGTTGATCGGGAAATATCCATTGGTGATTATATTTTAACCGGAGGAGAGCTGGCCGCGTTAGTTTTAATTGATGCTGTTTCCCGGCTTATTCCTGATGTTTTGGGAAATCCTGAATCAACTCTTGGTGAATCTTTTTCTCATAACCTTTTGGAATATCCTCAATATACGAGGCCTGCGGAATATAAGGGTTGGATGGTGCCGGATGTTTTACTTTCCGGAAACCATGCGCAGATTGAACTCTGGCACAAGCACGAATCGCTTAGAAGGACATATCAACGCCGGCCGGATTTGCTGAAAAAAATCAACCTTTCGGGCAAAGATAAGAAAATTCTGGAACAAATAAAACTGGAAGATATATAAAGACTTGATTTTCAGAATTTTTTGAGGTAGTTAAGGCAACTTTTTCAATGACACTCGCTGAAAACGAACGAAGTGAAGTTTGAAGCGTTAGTGGAATTGTCCCGAGAGCGAAGCGATAGGGATATTGACACTCGCTGAAAACTAATGAGCTAGGGTTTTCCGAAACGGAAAACCCTAGAGCGAATTATACCAGGAGCGAAGCGATTCGGGATGTTGACACTCACTGAAGGTATATAAAATACGGAAAAGCGTTAATGCTTTACATAGTTCTTTTACATTATCCGGTGTATAATAAAGAAGGCAAGATAGTAACTACAGCCATTGCCAATATGGACATTCACGATATTGCCAGACTTGCCAAAACATACGGAGCACAAAGATTTTATATTGTCAATCCTATATTGGAACAGCGGAATCTGGCACAAGAAATTATCAGCCATTGGCGGGAAGGTTACGGAGCAAATTAAAATAAATTCCGGCAAGCCGCTTTTGAATTAATCAGGATTAAGGAAAGCTTGCCGGACGTATTATCTGATATTGCCCGGGAATCAGGATGTGTGCCGCAAACTATTGTTACCGGCGCTAGTTTTGAAGGTGATCTTTTAAAATTTACTGAGCTGAGAGAGATGCTGCAAAACAGCAACTTAATAACTTATGTTCTTATTTTCGGCACAGGATCGGGTATTGCTGCTGAAGTGGTAAACATGGCAGATTACCGGTTAGAGCCGATAAGAGGTCAAGGCAATTATAATCACCTTGCGGTGCGATCGGCAGTGGCGATTGTTTTAGATCGAGTCATGAGTGTATAAAGTGTATTATATATTATTATGCAAGGATTGCAGGAGGAAATATAAATGAATGTTATAGAAATGATTGAAAAAGAATACATGAGAGGGGATATTCCCGGTTTCAAAACTGGTGATACGGTAAAAGTACATGTTCGCATCATTGAAGGCCAAAAGCAGAGGATTCAAGCGTTTGAAGGAGTTGTAATCCGTAAAAGACGCGGTAATAGCCGGGCCAATTTTACAGTGAGAAAAATTTCTTACGGCGTTGGTGTTGAAAGGACATTTCCTTTGCATTCACCGATTATTGACCAGATTGAAATTGTTAGTAAAGGAAAAGTGCGCAGATCACGTCTCTATTATTTGAGAAACCTGAGAGGCAAAAAAGCAAGGATTAAGGAAGCAACAAAACAATAATCACGAGTATGAACCCTAAATCAAGCATTGGAAACATTTTGCAGCAATCTGCGGTGTATTTTGTACATTCCGATTCGTGTGATTGTTCAACTTACCAATTCTAATACGCTTCGCTTTTGGAATTGGAGTTTCACAATAAATTTTTATATTAAATTCAAAAATATTTAGTTTGAATGCCTAGCTTGGGATAGCAGACTTGCAGAAACGGGAAGGAGTTATTCCTTTATTTTTTCGATGGACACTTTTGAAAAAATTGCGTATCAAGAGGGCTACCAGCTCATTGCTGGCATTGATGAGGCGGGCAGGGGGCCGCTGGCCGGACCGGTTGTGGCCGCAGCCGTAATTTTTCCGCCTGATTATGTAAATGCGGAAATAAACGACTCCAAACAACTTTCAGCACGCAAAAGAGAAGAACTCTACGAAGTAATTAAGAGTGAATCTGTTGCGATTGGCATGGGAGTCGTCGATGCGGATATAATAGATCGACTTAATATCCTGAGAGCAACACTTCAGGCCATGCGCGAAGCAGTTCTGGAACTTTCCACTTCTCCCGATTTTCTTTTAATAGACGGTCTTCATTGTATTCCTCTCCTCACTCCGCAAAAACCATTGATAAAAGGAGACGCTCGCAGCATTTCAATCGCAGCGGCATCAATTATTGCAAAAGTATCCCGCGACAGGATTATGGAAATATATCATCGCCAATTTCCCCAATACAATTTCCGGCAAAACAAGGGTTATGGAACGAAGGAACATTGCGGTGCCATTAAAAAATTCGGTATATGTAAGATTCATCGTAAATCATTTCATATCAAAAATTTAAACCAAACCACTCTTGAATTCACCATTTAAAATGAAAGATACGGCGAAAATTACTACTGGAAAAAAAGGTGAGAAAATCGCGGCGTCTTTTCTAAAAAAAAACGGTTACCGGATAAATGAAATAAATTTTCGGTGCATTTTGGGAGAAATAGACATTATTGCGCACGAAAAAGGCGAACTTGTCTTTATTGAAGTTAAGACCAGAAATTCCATAGAATTGGGCTATCCGGAACAAGCTGTGGGAATAAGAAAGCAAAAGAAGATGTCTCAACTGGCATCGTGGTATTTGCAAAAAAAAAATATAACCGATACCGGCGCACGATTTGATGTAGTGGCTATAACGATGTTGCCTTCCGGAAACGAAATTAAACTAATAAAAAACGCCTTCGACTTTATTTCATAAGACTAGCTGACTATAGGAAACATTAGTCGTAATGAGTCTTAAACTTCAAAAGCAAATAACCTAAAGGTCACTATAGGCGCATTGAAGTTTTTTAGACGAATTTTCCAATAGCTAAACGCTATTGGAAATATCATTCGCTGGATTGCTCTGCCAACAAAAATAGCGTTTTGATTTAGAAATGGAATTAATTTTTAAAATGACTCAAGGCCGGTTTACCGATAGGGTAAACATTAAAACCAATGGCAAAACATTTCTTATGGTCGATAATATTACGGCCATCGAAAAGAAAGGCCGGTTTGACCATGGCGCTATATATTTTTTGGAAATCCAACTTTTGGTATAAATCCCAATCGGTAAGTATGACTAGAGCATGACAGCCGGCGGCAGCCCGGTAAGGATCTTCGATATATTTTACATTTCCTTTGATACCGGAAAGATCCATAGCTGCATTTTTTAACGCTTTGGGATCGGAGATAATTACTTGGGCTTGTTCCGCAAGCAGTTTTTGTGAAATATAAATTGCCGGACTTTCTCTGGTGTCGCTGGTATTGGCTTTAAAAGCAAAACCGAGGATACAGATTTTTTTCCCGGCTAATGTGCCAAACATTCTGTCGAGGATATTAGCTATAAAACGTTCTTGCTGGTATTCATTAATATTGACGACGCTTTTCCAATAAGCGGCAACTTCCTGCAAACCATAGTAGCTGCAAAGATAAACAAGGTTTAACATATCCTTTTTGAAGCACGATCCGCCAAAACCAATACCGGCATTAAGGAACTTGTCGCCGATCCGGTTGTCCATTCCCACTGCCCTGGCTACTTCGGAAATATCGGCATCAGTTTTTTCACATAAAGCGGAAATAGAGTTTATGGATGATACTCGCTGAGCCAAAAAAGCATTGGCGACCAGTTTTGATAGTTCACTGCTCCAGATATTGGAGGTGATTATTTTTTCTGGGGGGATCCACCGGGCGTAGATTTCGATCAATTCTGCGCGAGCTTTCAATCCACTTTTTGTTTCATAAGAACCGATAAGAACACGGTCAGGGTTTTCCAAATCGCTGATAGCCGTACCTTCCGCCATAAATTCCGGATTGGAAAGAATCTCAAATTTTATTTTTCCTTTTGCCGAAGCTAGAATTTTTCCCATGGCCAGAGCAGTTTTTACAGGCAGAGTGCTTTTTTCGATTACGATTTTTGATGATCGGGAATGTTTAAGAATTTGCCGTGCCGTTTTTTCCCAGTACTGTAAATCGGCGGCCATATCGGCGCCGGCGCCGTATGTTTTAATAGGCGTATTGACGCTGACAAAAATGATATCGTTTTCTTTTATTTGGTTTTCAATATCTTTGGTAAAAAATAGATTTTTACCGCGTGTTTTTTTAACGATTTTATCGAGTCCCGGTTCATAAACGGGAAGTTGAGCCGAATTCCAAGCGTCAATACGATCAGGATTGACATCCACTACAGTTACACGGTAATCAGGACATTTGTAAGCAATCATGGCCATCGAAGGGCCGCCAACATAACCTGCCCCGATACAAAGAATTTTTTTCTTAAATTTCATTTTGCTTTGTATTGCCTCCGCGCCGCCGGTAATTAATATACGTTTCATCATCTAAAATTGTCATTCAAAGTGGTATTTTTTTAAGTATTGTTATTAAACCTGAAACACCATGAAGATGTCAACTATAAAAAAAATTATGTTATGGTCACTCTAATTTAATAATATATCATTACTGTCCGGTTAATAGTCGAACAGATTTAGTTGGTTATATAACGGTTCTTTGAAATCGGTGAACATTTTGCAATCGTAATTTTCAAATAGTTGATTTAGTGGTACTTTTTCAAAGAGTGTC
>Ga0224558_1000777_pt1 | contig 36550 bp, 33 predicted proteins | sample 714S32024metaG_FD_180682 | JGI IMG/M metagenome (GOLD analysis project Ga0224558, IMG submission 180682) | Peat soil microbial communities from Stordalen Mire, Sweden - 717 S3 20-24 | ecosystem: Environmental > Terrestrial > Soil > Wetlands > Peat | place: Sweden: Norrbotten County, Stordalen... | reverse complement strand
AGGCTACCGGAGAAGGAAAAGCTGGTGGTGTCGCTCTACTATTACGATGGCCTGTCCCTGAAAGAGATCGGAAAAGTACTGGGCGTGACCGAGTCCCGGATCTCACAATTGCACACCCAGGCCGTTATAAGGCTGAGGCGCATTCTCGAGGCGTGCCCGGAGGGCGCCCGCCGCTAGCGGGCACGGTTGGTGGAGGGCGGTAGAATGGACTACGACAGCTTTATCAAGAACCTCGATCAGATGATCGGGATCGATCTGGCCAATTACAAGCAGGCCCAGATGGAGCGCAGAATACGCAACCTGATGAGGTCTGAAGGTTGCGGCGATTTTGAGGTCTACCTGCGGATGCTGCAGGCCGATCATGCCAAGCTGAAGAAGCTGGTCGACCACCTGACCATCAACTTCTCGGAGTTTTTTCGTGATCCTGCCCAGTGGGAATTGCTCGAAAAGAAGGTTATCCCGGAGCTGTACGGCAGCAAACGGCAGTTCAAGATCTGGAGCGCCGGATGTGCAGCCGGAGAAGAGGCCTATACCCTGGCGATGGTCCTGGCCGACCTCGGGATAACCGAAGCCTTCCTGACGGCTACCGATATCAACGACAATGCGCTGGAAAAGGCGCGCCGGGGAGTCTATCCGGACAAGTCTGTCAAACACGTGCCGGATCGCCGGCTGCAGAAATACTTTCAGACGGTTGGCGCCTCATACCATGTAAACGACCAGCTAAAGAAGACGGTATCTTTCATGAGACACGATCTGATCGAGGATCCGCCACCCGGCAGCGGCTATGACATGGTCGTCTGCCGCAATGTGATCATCTACTTCACCGAGGGAGCGAGGAACGTGCTCTATCAGAGAGTGATCGGGGCGCTACGGGTCGGTGGCTATCTATTTGCCGGCAATACGGAGCAGATTTTTCAGCCGGAGCGGTTCGGCCTGGCGCTTGCCGAGGGCCAGTTTTTCTATAAAAGAGTCCGTTAAAAATGATGTTTCTTGCTGTTGATATTAAATTATCTATAAAGTTCGGCCGCATCGTGACGATATATAGGTAGAGGTGATGAACATGGATCTGAGAATACCGGGCAGCGAAGAGGTTAATTCTGTTTCCAAGACATATAAAACTCAAACGCCCACGACAAATAACACCTCGACCGTACAATCAGGCCCCTCGACGGCCGCTGACAGCGTGGAGGTATCCCCGGATGCCGAGCAGACCCTGGATATAACCAAGGCGGCGGAGGCCAAGGCCAAGGCACTGCCGGACGTCAGGAACGAGGTCGTGAAGTACCTGCAGGGTCAGATCCAAAGCGGTCAATACCAGGTCGATGTTGAAAAAATAGCGGTGAATATGCTGGAAGATATGAGTGGCAGGAGCAGTGAGGAATAACTATGCCGGATCACCGTAATGATCTCCTCGCATTATTGAAGCAGCGTGGTCAGCCTTTCTCCCGGGAAACGACAGCAGAGGATCGCCATGCCAAGAAGTCTGCGACCTTGAAACAAGGTGATCGGCCTGGCGTCCAGCGAAAGGAAAAAGAGCTTCCCCGCTCCAATCAGTCCAAAGCTTTAAAGCAAAGCAGCCGGTCAGACAACCCCAAACAGTCTGCAGCCTTGAAACAAAGCGGTCAGATAGACACCAAACGGCCTGCAGCCTTGAAACAGCGCAGTGACGACTTCAGGATTGAAGAGATTCCCCACAACCTGCCAGAAGTCTTGAAGCAACAACTTAGTGCTGTCAACGAGTTGATCGAGCTTAGCCTGGCAGAGGTTGAGGCATTTAAAATCGATGATGTTGCCCGGATCAGGTCGATTTTCGATCAGCAGGAAAAGGTGATCGACAGGATGCAGGTGCTGGAGCAGTGCCGGATGAAAGCCGGGCTTCCGGTCCCTCCTTGCCTGATTGAACGGGTAAAAAGGCTGCAGCAGATCAACGAGACCAACCGCCTGCTGGCGCGCATGGCCTTGAGCCTCAACAAGATGATGCAGAAAGCGCTGGGGTTAATGCCCAGCGGAAGCTATGATCACAAGGGGATGCCTTCAGCGTTAGAGAAAGTCTCAGGAAGGCTCGTCGCTTTAGCATAACTCAGTCGTGAGAGGTCATGTACTCCGTTTTTTTTGTGTCGATAGAGAAGGAGGCGCCGCATTGTCAAGCCTGGGTATGGGGTTAAATATCGCTGCCAGCGCCTTGATGGCTCAGCAGGATAGCCTTGATGTCACATCCAACAACATCGCCAATGCAAGCACCACGGGCTACAGCAAGGAGACTGCGGAAGTGGTGACCAGCCCGCCTATGCCCACCCCGTCCCTAAACCCGTCCACTCCGGGACAGTTCGGGACCGGCGTGGATGTCCAGACCGTCACCCGGGCCCGCGACCAGTTCCTTGATACGCAATACCGGCTGCAGAACGAGCAGCTGGGCCAGGCGCAGCAGCAGAGTACTGCCTTGAGCCAGGTGCAGACCATCTTTGGAAATCTGTCTAGCACCACCGGACTGAGCACCGACCTGAACAACTTCTGGCAGGCCTGGAACACGCTAAGCCAGGATCCCCAGGATATGCCCCAGAGAACCACATTATTGGGCACGGCGACTACGCTGACAGACAATATCCAGGGCACGTACAGTCAACTGACGTCCCTGCAGGAAAACCTGAACAGTCAAATCGGGGCCGACGTCAGCCACGTCAACGACGACCTGAACCAGATCGCCAGCCTCAATGTCCAGATCCAGGCGGCGACCAATTCCGGCCTCACCCCCAACACGCTGCTTGACCAGAGGGACAACCTGCTGGACGACCTGAGCACCTACGTCAACGTCCAGGCGGCGACCAACTCCGACAACACTGTCACGCTGAGCATCGGAGGCGCCACGGTGCTTGAAGGACCGAGTGCGGCCCAGTTGACGACGATCCCCGGGAGCCCCAACCAGGTAGGCATTGAGTTGGGCAGCAAGTCCCTTCCATTACAGGGTGCGGAAGTGGGAGGCGCTATTTACGGCCTGCAGCAGGCCTGGACAAGCGTTCAGGGCTACATCGGCAGCCTCAACTCGCTTGCGACTACTGTTGCCAATGCAGTCAACGCTCAGCATGAACAAGGCTATGGCCTGGACGGATCGACCGGCCTGGCTTTTTTCACCTCGGACGATCCCAGCCCTATCGATGCGTCCAATATTGAGGTTAACCCTGCGCTGGAAAATAACCCGGAACAGATTGCCGCCGCTCTTGGCACTATCCAGTCGACTGCGACCACGGCAGGCGTTGCCCCCAGTCCCGGCACTCAACAGGCGATGACGCTGAACATCAATGGTAGTGCGACGGCAGACGGAAATCTCACCGTCCAGGTGACGGCGGCGAATATGGCAGGCAGCCCCTTCCCGGTTTCTGTACCCGTAACAGCCGGAGAATCTGCCAATGACATAGGAACCGCTATCGCCAGTGCCTTGAACGGTGCTGTAGGGAACGGGGGAAACGGGTTCTTTACTGTCTTGTCCAATGGATCAAACATTGTGCTGACTGCTAATGCTGCTGCTAACAACGACGATACCATGAACGTCTCTGTGACCGGTGGCGAAATCCCTGACACCCAATCGGCACCGACCACGGCGGGCGTTGCCCCTGCTGCCGGCACTCAACAGGCGATGACGCTGACCATCAATAATGGTGCGGCGGAAGCCAAGACGCTCCAGGTCACGGTTAAGGCAGCGGGGATGACTAATTCCCCTAAAACGATTCCAGTTGACGTGCCTGCAGGCGATGATGCCTCCCAAATCGCCACACTCATAGCGGGTGATTTAAGCAGCGACCCTGATGTCAGCGGGTTTTTTCAGGTCAACAATCCGTCAGCAGGCGTAGTAACCTTAAAGGCCATTAATGCTGCCGCCAACGATGATACCATGAACGTCTCTGTATCCGATATTATGTCCGGTGCCAGCCCGTCTCCCGGAGACGGCAGCAATGCCTTGAACATCTTCGATCTCAGTTATGCTAATTTGAGTTTTGGCACAGTCAGTGATACGGCGGGCAACTTCTATGACAGCATGATCTCCGGCCTGGGGGCGCAGGCCAGCCAGGTTAACAACGAAGTGACCAACCAGACCTCCCTGACGACACAGTTGAACAACAGCAGGCAGTCGGTCTCCGGGGTGTCGCTCGACGAGGAGATGACCAACATGGTAGAGGAACAGAATGCCTACGAGGCAGCGGCCAAACTGGTTAGCACGATCGCCGAAATGATGCAGACCGTGGTCAATATGGTGCCGACCATTTAACATCGCCTGGAAGTCCCCCGCCTACATAGGCGGTGGGTTCAAGGTCAAGTTATCAGTGGGAGTTCAATCTCCTACGATTAGACGGCGAAGTTAAAATTATTCTTTGCCGTGCCATATGTCCAGCACTCAAAGACTATTGCTCCGCAAGCTTCGCAATATGAGTGCCGGGGTACCCGCCGAAGGTGGGTCGCCCCTGTGGTTGACGGCACATGGCATTTCAAACTTCGCTTCGCTACGTTTGAATAGGTTGACAGAAGGAAGAGGGGGAGCGGGTCGTGAGAATAACTCAGAACATGATGGCCACCAACGTCATCAATAACATGCAGAATGATTACCAAGCCCTGCAGACGTCCCAGAATCAATTGGACACGGGGCTGGCGGTGACTCAGCCGTCGGACAATCCGCAGGCCACCGACCAGATCATGGCCTTGAATACGAATATCAGTATGCAGGGAATATACTACACCAATATGCAAACTGCCAACAGCAACTTGAGCATAACGAGCAGCGCCCTGAACAATCTGGTAAGCGATCTGCAGCAGATACGGACCGCAACGGTCCAGGGAGCGAATGGAACAAATATCGATACCGACCTGCAGAACCTCGGGCAGCAGGTCAACCAGATCATCGGCAATATTGTACAGATCGGGAATACCACCAATGGCACTGATGACTATGCCTTCGGCGGCACCCAGACGACCACGGCCCCGCTTGCAACTCAGACAGGCGGAGATGGCACCATCAGCCAGGTAACCTACTCAGGCAACAGCGGTCAGTTGAACTATGAGGTCGCCCAGGGGGTGAAGGTGCCCGCCAACGTCAACGGCACGGATTTATTTCAGGTTACTGCGGCTGCCGGCAGCGGCAATTCGACTATGTTTAACACCCTGATCGCCATAAAGGATGACATGATGAACGGCGATACGACAAATTTGAGCAGCATGTTGAACCAGCTCGACAATGTCATCGGCAACGTTGAAAACCAGCAGGCTGCCGTCGGGGCCATACAAGATCGCCTCACCGAGGCCATGACCATGAACCAGAACGATACGACTTCGATGACCACCGTCCTGTCCAACCTGCAGGATGTCGATGTCGATCAGGCCACGGTGGAGTTCAACGAAAGATCGAACGTCTACCAGGCGGCCCTGGATGCGGCAGCCAAGGCGATCACACCTACGCTGGCTGAATACCTGCCAACTTAAAAAAGGTACTGAGTATCGAATGCTGGGTGATAGATGGGAATGTCCTGTCAGCCAAGCAATTGTCATAATATTTTTTTGTTGTCTTTGCTATGTTTTTGTTTATCTGATCTGTTTGATGAAACATAGCGACAGCACAGCAGAGCAGAGCGGGATTGACAGTGGGATCAGATAGGCAGGGAGGAATTCGGAGTGTATTTAGACGGAAAAATCATCTTGCTGACCGGGGGCACGGGATCATTCGGACAGAAGTTTGTCGAGTTGGCGCTGCAGGAAGCGGATCCCGCCTCTATTCGTATCTATTCCCGGGGCGAACACCGGCAGATGGAGATGCAGCAGCGGTTCGCGGACCATCGCCTGCGTTTTTTCATCGGTGATGTTCGCGATCGAGACCGCCTGTACCGGGCGATGAACGGCGCTGACATCGTCATTCATGCTGCAGCCCTCAAGCATGTGCCGCTGGCGGAGTACAATCCCATTGAAGCCGTCAAGACCAATATCGATGGTGCCATTAACATTATTGATGCCGCCATAGACAATAACGTGCAAAAAATTCTGGCTATCAGCACCGACAAGGCAGTGCACCCGGAGAACCTATATGGTGCTACCAAGCTGGTGATGGAAAAGCTCTTCATTCAAGGCAATGCATATACCGGTGGCATAAGACAGACCAGGTTCAGCTGCACCCGTTATGGAAATGTGCTGGGCAGCCAGGGCAGCGTGGTTCCGCTCTTTATCAAGCAGAGAGAGAATGGGTCGGTTACCCTGACCGATCAGCGAATGACCCGCTTCTGGCTGACGCTGGAACAGGGGGTGCGGTTTGTATTTGATTGTCTGGAGCAGATGCATGGCGGAGAGATATTTGTACCCAAGATAGCCAGTATGAAGATGTCCGATATGGTAAAGGCTGTTGCACCGGATTGCCGGGTAGAAGTTGTCGGTATCCGTCCCGGGGAAAAGCTGCACGAGGAGTTGATCTCGGAAGACGAAGCCCGAATGACGGTTGAGGTCAAAGATATGTACGTGATCAAACCGCCCCATTCCTGGTGGCAATGCGAAAACTGGGTACATGGAAAGCCCATGCCAGAAGGATTTCGTTACACCAGCAACACTGCTTCCTGGAGCTACACACCGGAGCAATTGCAGGAATTACTGAGAAAAGAAGGTTGGGACTGTTAATACCTTATCCGGGAGATGCTGGTAATGAAGCAGATTCCATATGGCCGCCAGGACATTTCGGATGCAGATGTGGCAGCAGTGGCAGAGGTTTTAAGATCTGACTGGATTACCCAGGGGCCGGCCATAGAAAAGTTTGAACGCTCGGTAGCGCAGTACTGTGGCGCCAAGTACGCCGTGGCGGTCAGCAGCGGCACTGCCGCCCTGCATATCGCCTGCCTGGCAGCCGGCCTGGGAGTCGGCGATTATCTCTGGACATCTCCCAATACCTTTGTCGCCTCGGCTAACTGTGCCCTCTATTGTGGTGCGCAGATCGATTTTGTCGACATCGACCCCCGGACTTATAATATGAACCCGGAGAGGCTGGCAGAGAAGCTGCGTCGAACTGGCCGCAATGACCGGCTGCCCAGGGTAGTGATTCCGGTGCACTTTTCCGGCCAGTCGTGCGCCATGGAGAGGATTCACGAATTAGCGGCCGAATATGGGTTCATGGTGATCGAGGATGCCGCACATGCCATCGGCGGGGGCTACAAACAGTCAAAGATCGGTTCCTGCGCCTTTTCAGACATGGCAGTATTCAGCTTTCATCCGGTGAAGATCATCACCACCGGCGAGGGCGGCATGGTCTTGACGAACAGGAAAGACCTGTACGAAAAACTGGTCCGGCTGCGCAGCCACGGTATCATTAGAGACCCGCGGGTGATGTTGGGCGAACCGGATGGGCCCTGGTATTATCAACAGATTGATCTGGGGTATAACTACCGGATGACCGATCTGCAGGCGGCTCTGGGACTGAGCCAGTTGCAGCGGATCGATGCTTTCGTGGCGCGGCGCCGTGAACTGGCGGCCCGCTATGATAGAAATTTGGATGGCTTGCCGTTGATGTTGCCCTGGCAGCATCCCGAATGTTGCTCTGCCTATCATCTATACGTGATCAGATTGAATCTCAAGCGGCTGGGAAAAACCAGGCTGGAGGTTTTTGAGGCCTTACGCCAAGCTGGTATTGGGGTCAACGTGCATTATATACCGGTGCATACGCAACCACATTACCGGAGGCTGGGTTTTAAAGGAGGCGATTTCCCCGAGGCAGAGCGCTATTACAGCGAAGCGATCACGCTTCCACTATATTATAACTTGTCAGAGGAAGATCAGGACTATGTGGTTGAAAATCTAGGAATGCAGTTTAGCAGATGATAGTCATGATGAAAAACATAATCGTTTTATCCTGAGCTTGCTACTAGTAAAACAAAAATACCTCGTACTTATATTAAGAAAAATTACTTTTGGAGGTATAAAATGAGAGTTCTGTTGATAGTATATGATAATGATAGTTATATTTCATGGCTTCCATTAGGAACGGCATATATTGCTGCAGCCTGTCTCCAAGCAGGACATGAGGTTAAAATCTACAATCAAGATGTATATCACTGGCCAGAATCTCATTTAACTGATCTATTGAATAAGGAGCGTTATGATGTCGTAGGCATCAGCGCTTGCGGAGGCTATTACCAGTACCAAAAGACACTGAAGTTATCTGAGGCTATCAACAGGGCAAAATTCAGGCCCTTCTTTGTGTTGGGGGCGCAGTTGGCTGCTCCAGAACCGGCGTATTTCTTGGCTAAAACCCATGCTGATGCAGTCGTGATCGGTGAGGGAGATATTACAATCGTCAAGCTTCTGGAAGCGATAGAACATAAAAGATCTTTGCACACAGTGAAAGGCATAGCCTTCCTGGAAAACGGCCAGTGCATCCAAACACCCCGCCAGGAATTGATCGAGGATATCGACAGCATACCCTTTCCTGCCTGGCGCCTGTTCCCGATGGACCTTTACTCCTTGCTGAGGACCCCGCATATAACCAGGTCAGAACGCAGCATGATGGTCATAGCCGGAAGAGGATGCACCTTCAAATGCAACTTCTGCTATCGCATGGACGAGGGATTCAGGGGCCGGAGTTCAGAAAACATAGTAGAAGAAATTAAAATCTTGATGAAAGATTATTTTATTAATTATATTGACTTGAATGATGAGCTAACAATGAGTTCTATTCCCAGAATTACTGACCTCTGTGAATGCATTATCAAAAACAAGCTGAATATCAAGTGGAGTTGCAATGGAAGGTTGAATTACGCTAAACCTGAAGTGTTAAAATTGATGAAAAAAGCTGGATGCGTTCATATAGGCTATGGGATAGAATCTCTTGATGAACAGGCGCTGCGCAACATGAACAAGTGCTTGACGGTCAAGCAGATCACCAGTGGTATTGAAAATACCTTGAAAGCGGGGATCAGTCCGGGATTCAACATAATCTTCGGGAATATAGGGGAAACCAGGGAATCACTTCAGAAGGCCGTCGATTTCTTACTGAAATATGATGACCACTCCCAGATGAGAACCATCAGGCCTGTTACCCCGTATCCAGGCAGTCCATTATACTATTATGCGATCGAGCAGGGGCTTTTGAAAGATGTGGCAGATTTTTACGAGAACAAACATGTGAACTCCGATCTCCTGGCCGTTAACTTTACCAATCTCACTGATGATGAGTTTTATCAGGCCCTATATGAAGCCAACTATACGCTCCTAACAAATTATCATTCATGGCAACAAAAGAGCATGGAAGAAGAATTACGCAATCTGTATTTTAAAAAGGATGTCACGTTCAGAGGATTTCGGCACACTTGATAAAAGTCGCTGTATGGGAGCTTTTGTATGCGGCCAAAAGGGGGCGGCATCATGAAAGATGGCAGGCTATGCCTGGGTACGGTGCAGTTTGGCTTGCAATACGGCATCAATAACCGGTGCGGAAAACCCAGCAAACAGCAGGTTTTTTCGATGCTGGATCAGGCTCTGGAGAGCGGGATCAGGTGCATAGACACCGCCGTCGCCTATGGTGATGCCGAAGAATTGCTGGGGGAGTATGGCGTCGGCTTAAAAAACCTGAAAGTGATCTCGAAGTTGAAGCCCAACCTGATCGATGACGACTGCCCTGATCCGGAACAGGTTGTCGAACAGCAGGTCAGGGGTTCGCTGAAGAGGCTGCGCTTGGATTCCCTGGATGGATATCTTCTGCACACCCCGCAAAACTTTTATAACAAAGGGATTATGGCCGGGTTGCAAAAATGCAAGGAAATGGGGCTGATCAGCAACCTGGGGGTTTCCATCTACGAGGAGCGTCACGCCCTCGATGCAGCCGGCGACGGATTGATCGACTATATCCAGGTACCCTACAGTGTCTTTGATCAGAGGCTGGACCGAACGGACTTCTTCAAAATTGCCAAACGAAATGGAGTCCGGGTATTTGCAAGAAGTGCCTTTCTACAAGGCCTGATCGTGATGGAAGATGATCGGATACCGGATCACCTGAACCTAGCCAGGGAATACCTCAAGATTTATGATGGCATTATAGCCAAGTATGGAATGAGTAGAGTGCAGGCAGCACTGTTATTTTCATACAGTAACCCGGATATTGATTATGTTGTCTTCGGTGTGGATAATACCGAACAACTGCTGGAAGATATAGAGATTGTTTATTCAAAAGAATCCTTCAGGCTCTGTAGGCAAGAGTTATCGCGCAGCTTTGCCAATATCGAGAAGAGCATTATTTTTCCAAGCTTGTGGACCAAATAAATATAGAGTTTTTGGGAGAGGGCTATACCGTGATTGTCGCCGTTCTACAAGCCAGAGTATCATCCACCCGCCTACCTGGCAAGGTGCTCAAGCCAATATTGGGTATACCCATGATATTACGACAGATCGAGCGAATCCGGCGGGTGCAGGGTATCGACCAGGTGCTGCTTGCTACCAGTGTTGACCGCAGCGACGATCCATTGGCAGCACTATGCCAGGATAATGGAGTGGTCTGCTTCAGGGGCAGCCTGGATGACGTGCTGGACCGGTATTATCAGGCGGTCAAGCCGCTGATGCCGGACCATGTAGTACGCTTGACCGGTGACTGCCCCCTCTGTGATCCGTCCCTGATCGATCTGGTGATCGGTTTTCACATTAACGGCCAGTTTGATTACACTAGTGACGCCCTTGAACCGACCTATCCTGACGGCTTGGATGTGGAAGTAATTCGCTTTGAATGCCTCTCACAGGCCTGGCTGGAGGCTCGGATCCATTCCCACCGTGAGCATGTCACTCCCTATATCTACCGGCAGCCAGGCCGTTTCCGGATTGGCAGTTTCAGGGGCGATGTCGATCTTTCCGAGTTGCGTTGGACCGTTGATGAGCCAGATGATTTTATACTTGCTACCAGGATCTACGAGGCGCTCTATTCGACAAATCCTGAGTTCGGAACGGCAGAGATCCTGAACCTTTTGGATTGCTGCCCCGAGCTGAAAAGCATCAATGTTCATTACCAACGCAACGAGGGATACCAGAAATCTCTATCGAAGGATAAGCTATTTTCTTCTTTATAAATAATTTTAAAAGAAGGGGTAATCATGTCCGAACGTTACCGGTGCTCAGAGGATATGCTGGCCAGGGCGGTCAGGACCATTCCGTTGGGGACGCAGACCTTCAGTAAGAGTAAAACGCAATTCCCCTTCGGGGTATCGCCATATTTTTTAAGCAAGGGATTGGGCAGCCATGTCTGGGATGTCGATGGCAACGAATATATTGATTTCATCATGGGATTGGCTGCCCTGACCCTGGGGTACAACGATCCTGACGTGACGGAGGCCGTGCGCGCACAACTTGATGATGGGGTCATTCTCTCCCTGCCCCACCCGATCGAGTTCCAGACGGCGGAGAAAATAGTGGAGATGGTGCCCTGCGCCGAGATGGTGCGCTTTGGCAAAAATGGCTCCGATGCCACCGCAGGGGCGGTTCGTCTGGCCAGAGCCTATACAGGACGCGACCACGTGGCGGTTTGCGGCTACCACGGTTGGCAGGACTGGTTCATTGGATCGACGCCGCGCAACCTTGGCGTCCCGCAGTCTACCAGTGAGCTTACCCATGCTTTCATCTATAACGATCTCGACTCTCTTAACGCGATCTTTAATCAGTGGAAAGACCAGTTAGCGGCGGTCATCATGGAGCCGATGAATGTGGTTGATCCGGCTCCGGGTTTTCTGGAAGGCGTACAAGAACTGGCCAAGAAAAACGGTGCTGTTTTCATCTTCGATGAAACTGTTACCGGTTTTCGCTTAGCCAATGGCGGGGCCCAGGAGTACCTGGGTGTCACCCCTGACTTAGCAACATATGGAAAAGGCTTGGCAAATGGTTTTCCGATATCGGCGGTGGTTGGCAGGGCAGATATAATGCGCCTGATGGAAGAGGTGTTCTTCTCCTTCACCTTTGGCGGAGAAACCCTTTCCCTGGCCGCATCTTTGGCCACAATGAACAAGCTTCAGCGGCAGCCTGTGATCCAGACTATGAAGCAGCAGGGTCACCGGATACTCCATGGGGCGCAGGCGCTGATCGATCATCATGGAATCAACCATATTTTATCTCTTTCAGGAGATCCGGCCTGGTCGTTCCTGCTTATTAAAGATGTTGAGCCGTATAGCCAGTGGGAGATCAAGACCTTGTTCTTACAGGAGATGTTCGCCCGGGGGATACTCATTCTCGGTTCACATAACATCAGTTACTCTCATAGCGATACTGATGTGGACAGGTTGTTGGCTGTTTACGATGAGGTGTTTCCAATTCTCAAGGAGGCGGTCGATGACCGGATGCTGGAGCAAAGCCTCCGCTGCTCGCCGCTGAAGCCCTTATTCAAGATCCGATAAACTGTACCGAGAGGGATCGGATAATGCATGTCGTCTTCCGGGTCGATTCTTCTATAGAGATAGGTACCGGCCATTTCATGCGGTGCATGACTCTTGCCGATGAGCTCGTCAGGAGGGGAGCAGGGGTATCTTTTATCTGCCGCGATTTTCCAGGTAATCTCTGTGATATCACCGAGGATAAGTGCTATCCGGTTCACCGGTTGACGGGTGGAGAGGTGCCGGTTGAAAGTTGCCAGCGCCAGCGGCGATACGAGAAGTGGTTGGGTGTCGATTGGAAAACTGACGTAAAGCAGACGAAGGAGTTCCTAGCGCAAGAAAATAGGGAAACAGATTGGCTGATAGTCGACCATTATGCCATAGATAAAAGATGGGAAACTGCAATGCGGTCGTCGGTAAGCAGTATCATGGTCATCGATGACCTGGCGGACCGGCCTCATGATTGCGATCTGCTGCTAGATCAAAACTATTGCAGCGACCTGGAGAGCCGCTATGTGGGACAGATTCCAATCAATTGCCGCAGGCTGTTGGGTCCTGTTTACGCATTACTGCGGCCTGAGTTTAGAACCTTAAGAACTGCTCTGAATGAACGCCAGGGCGATGTTAAACGTATGCTGGTCTTCTTTGGCGGATGTGATCCCACCAACGAGACGATCAAGGCGTTAGAAGCTATCAAACTGTTCAAGCACCCGGAAATTGCGGTTGACGTGGTAATTGGAATAAACAACCCCCATAGAGCGTTTATAAAAGCACTTGCCGCTACTATGCCTCAAACTGCATGTCATTCTTATGTGACCTGCATGGCTGACCTGATGGTCAACGCAGACCTCTATATCGGGGCGGCAGGTACTACAACATGGGAGCGCTGCTGCCTGGGGCTGCCTTCCATGGTCATAACAGTAGCTCAGAATCAGGTTGAAGCCACCCGTGCCATGGCAGATCATAAACTGCTGTGCTTTGTTGGCGAGAGCGATAGGATCACGGAGAGGGATATACTGAAATGCTTGATGGATTTATGCACGAACAACATGCTCCTGAGGCATTATTCCGAGGCTTCCAGGAAATTGGTTGATGGGATGGGCGCCAAACGATGTGCCAGTGCATTAGCAAGCAGTTAGAATTGATAAGTTTTTAACCACGAGAGGGCGGGAACTCAGATGATGAAAAACAAGTATAAAGTCATAGCTGATCCGGAATACGGATACCTCCGGCTAGACCCGGTGCCATCACAGGATGAAGTTGAGCGATATTACGAGGAGGAGTTCTATTCATCGGAATACAAGCGTTTCAATGATTCCTCGATCAAGGTTCAACAGGAGGAGGAGGACTTCTTCAATAGCCGGTGGGAATCGATCTGCAGAGTCTGTTCCCGGCATTTTGGTCACGTTAAGGGGCTGTCGGTTTTTGACATCGGTTTTGGATTTGCCCAGGCTTTACTTTATTTCCGGGGCAAGGGAATGATCGCCAGCGGGCTGGAGCCCTCGCCAGAAGGAGTCGAATACGCTCGATCCCAGGGACTGGATGTTTTTCAAGCGGGGATTGAAAGTTTTACTTGTGTCGGCTCCAGGCGGTTCGATGTGGTAACCCTGATCAACGTGCTTGAGCATCTTCGCGATCCTGCAGAGACCCTCATGAATATCAGGACTCAGTTGATCAAACCCGGGGGGCTGCTGGTGATCGATGTCCCCAACGAATTTAATGACTTTCAAACGATAGCTGATGCGGAATATAGCCTTGGCCAGTGGTGGGTCTTTCCGCCGAGCCATATCAATTATTTTTCGACGAGCAGTTTGAAACGGCTTCTTAACCCCTGCGGCTATAATGTTCAGCACTGCGAGTCTTCATTTCCATTAGAGATTTTTCTGCTCATGGGGGACATCTATGTGGGCAATTCTGAACTAGGGAAGCTCTGCCATCAGAAGCGGGTCAAATTTGAATACGTGATGAGGAAATATGGCAAGAGCGAGAAACTGGCCAGATTATATCAGGCTTTGGCCGAGCTCGACCTTGGACGGCAGGCAGTTGTCTTCGCCGTGCCTCGTTAAAAGTTTTTAGAAAAGGAGAGACACCAATGGAATTTGTCGATCTTGCCAGGTATCTTACGGTGAGCGATCCCGCTGTCATTCTGCCGTTTAGCGAACTGCGGGTCATGAAGCCAATCTGGATGACTCAAGATCTGCAGCTTGTTGAAGAACCGGATAACTTGGCTTTGGCCAGAACATTAGCTGACCGGGGAATGAAAGTAGTGCCCATCAGGAGACGTCCGCCTTTTGAACAGTATACGGATCGAAGCACGTTTCCACGCAGAATATTGTTTGAGATGACCAGCCGGTGCAATTTCCTGTGTAGAATGTGTCCCCAGCAAAATCTTAAGCGCCCCCAAATGGATATGCCTGGAGAATTATATCGGAAGGTAATTGATGAGATCGATGCACATGGAATTGAAGGGCTGTGGTTGTATCATCTTGGCGAGTCATTATTGCATCCTGAGTTTCGCCAGAATATAGCTCATGTCAGCAAGAAGAAAAATCTTGGCATTATATGGATGAGCACCAATGGACAGTTATTTTCAGAGGAACATATCCAATGTGTCCTCGATTCCAATATCGATTACGTAAATTTTTCTGCTCATGCTGTTACCGAGGAAACTTACAAGACCATAGCTCCAGGTAATTTTAAGACTGTGCAAGAAAACTTGGAAACGTTTTATGGGTTAAAAGGAACGGAGAATCTACCGCGTAAGCCCTATATGCACTGTCAGATGATTGAGCAAGAGACGACCAGACATGAAGTCGATGCTTTCATAAAAAAACACTACCTGCGTGCGGATATTGTAAGTGTAAATATGTTGGAGTATGTAAACCTCAAAAACAACTCTTTTGGCTTGAGACAAAGAGAGCGAAGGCCCCTGGCATCATGCCTGCGGGTATCCCGTAACGATTGTTTTATTTGTTCTAACGGTCATGTGACGCTCTGTGATGCTGCCTATAATGGTGAGATATTCCTAGGCGATGTGGGCAAGGAGACGCTTCATGACATTTGGAATGGTGATAGACGAAAAAAAATCTTGGAACTCAACGAGCGGGGACGGATGATGGAAATGGAATTTTGCCGTCAATGCACTGATTATGATATTTGATGAATACGTTAAATCCTGTTTCATTAACCCCTTTTTCGGCAGCGAATATTGATTTGACTTATAAATGGGTAAGAGAAAAGGAACTGCAACAGCTGTTTCTTATGCGCGGGGAAATAACATGGGAAGGCCACCAGGCATATTTCGAGCGGGCTTTAAAGGATTCCAGCCAACGTATTTATGCTATCTTGTATAAAAAGAGCCATATAGGAAATTGCGGGTTTAAAAATCTGAAGGCGGAAACAAGAGAAGGGGAGCTTTGGATATATATCGGAGAGGCATCGTTTCGCGGACAGGGATTGGGAAGGCAGGCCACTGCCCAATTGCTTCAGATGGGGTTTAATGAACATGGATTGGAGAGTATCTACCTGCACGTGGCCGATTTTAATGTTGCTGCCCGCAGGATGTACGAGGGGCTGGGTTTTCATGAAGTACCTTTGACTGGAAACGAACTTGATTGGGATAGCCGCGGTTGTGGCATAATTCGGATGGAGTTGAAAAGGACATCATGAATGTTGCGATGATGCAGCCTACCTTTTTACCCTGGCAGGGTTTTTTCGAGCTGATATCTAAAGCTGATATATTCATTTTTCTTGATGATTTTCAGTTTTCGGTGCAGAGCTATCACCAGCGAAACCGACTTTTCGTTAACAGGGGAGAGGTTGCCTGGTACACTGTGCCGGTGCAGAAGGCGACCTCCTTCAAGGCGCCGCTGAACCAGACCTCGGTAAATGAAGCGACTCCCTGGCGCCTCAAGATGTGGAAGTGTATTCAGCAGAACTATTCCAAGGCAATTTATTATTCAGAAATCGCTCCCTGCATAGAGGAATGGATTATGGCTCCGGAACAATCACTGGCCAGCCTGAACATGACTTTTATCCGGATGTGTTGCCGACTGATGGCCTTTATGCCGGAGTTTTGCTTGAGTTCCCAATGTCCATCCAGCTCCCAGAGATCTAAGCGCGTTCTGGAGCTTTTGCGCTATTCGCAGGCCAATCATTATTATTGCGCCCGGGGGGCATTTGTCTATATGCGTGATGATGGTATTTTTCCGATTACGGACATAGAGGTCCTGTTTCAGGACTTCAAGCCGAAGCCTTACGAACAGGTGGGATCTCCAGGTAGGTTCGTGCCATTTCTTTCAGTCCTGGATGCCCTCATGAACCTTGGGCCTACAGGGACGGCCGGGATAATCAGGGACGGAACCCACAAATGGCTCTCTTGGGCTGAAGCGCAAACGGACAATTTACTTCAGGAACAGGTGGTGAGAGTTTGAGAATAGAAATCGCAGGCAAGGTGATATCCGAAGATAGCCATCCTTTTATAGTGGCCGAGATGTCCGGAAATCACAACCAGTCGTTGCATCGCGCCCTGGCGATAGTCGAGGCGGCAGCTAAGGCCGGTGTTCACGCCTTGAAGATTCAGACCTACACGGCAGATACCATGACTCTGGATCTGGATGCCGGAGAATTTCATATAGGTGATCGCCGCAGCCTCTGGCAGGGCAATTCCCTCTATCGCCTCTACCAGCAGGCGTATACCCCGTGGGAGTGGCACAAACCGATCTTCGACCGCTGCCGGGAGTTGGGGCTCGTTGCTTTTAGCACTCCTTTTGACGAAACGGCGGTCGATTTCCTGGAATCGCTGGGCGTCCCCTGTTATAAGATCGCTTCTTTTGAAGTGACGGACCTGCCGCTGATCGAGAAGGTGGCGTCGGCCGGCAAGCCGATGATCATCTCCACCGGGATGGCTACCGTGGCAGAGATAGATGAAACGGTCCGGACGGCCAGGGCGGGCGGCTGCAGGGATATCGTGCTTTTGAAATGCACCAGCGCCTACCCGGCCACGCCGGAAGACTGCAACCTGCTGACGATGCCGAGCATGAAGGAACTGTTCAACTGCCAGGTGGGGCTGTCGGACCATACACTGGGCATAGGGGTGGCCCTGGCGGCGGTGGCGCTGGGAGCGACTGTGATCGAAAAGCACTTCACCACCTGCCGGTCAGATGGAGGCGTGGATGCCGCCTTTTCCATGGAACCACCGGAAATGGAGGCGCTGGTGACGGAGAGCCGGTATGCCTGGCAATCGCTGGGGCGTATCCAGTATGGCCCTGGCGAACAAGAAAAGGATTCGCTAAAATATCGCCGCTCCCTGTATATTGCCCGGGATATGAAACAGGGTGACGCCTTCACGCCTGATAACCTGCGTATTATCCGTCCCGGCTTCGGCCTGGAGCCAAAGTATTACCCGACACTGCTGGGAAAAAGCATTAAGAGAAACGTCACCAGGGGGACGCCCGTCTCCTGGGACCTGGTATTGTAATTCAATAGGCAGCAAGGGGATGAATGTGCATGAAAGAGGAAAACATCAAGCCCGAAGAGCCGGCACTTGAAAATGAAGGCCGGCAGGTGGACTACCAGACACTGATCAGTAATATCCAGGAGGACATTTTTACTTACAATGTGGTCGAGCTGCCCGGAAAAGTAACGGCTTTATTTGAACGGGTGCTTGCCAGCGGTTGGCTCTGCAATCTCGATGCAGACGAGATGCAGCGCTTCAACAGGATGTTCGAGGCCTGCCTGCATTCTTTGCAGGATAAGGATTATCTCAGGCTGGCGGATACGTTGGAGTATGAGATCGGGCCCTTGCTCGCCCTGACCCTGAACTGAGGTGATAGCATGAGTATCTACCAGAAAAACATCGATTTTATAAAAGGAAACTTTCCGGCCGGATTGAACCTGATCAATGAAGACCAGTATTACAATCCCCGGCTGCTGGTCACGGAAGATCACGGCTCGCTGTACCTGCAGATGGATGGCCGCTCCTGCCTGTTGCATAGCGCTCACAATACGGAAAGGGAGATGCGGGAATTATTCAAAGATGCGGGAGGCCCCGACCAGACGCTGTTCATTTTTGGCATGGGAATGGGACACTGTGTGGATTACCTGGTCGAGCACCGGATCGATTTTCGGGAGATTCACATTATCGAACCCTTTTCCAATATCTTCAGGATGCTGCTTTCCCGCCGCGATCTGGGCAGTATCATGAGGCCGAAGGTCTATCTTCATGTGATCAAAGATCCTTCGGATATGAGGGATCTGCTCTGGGATCAGAAGGCGGGCCGGGCCGGGCTCAAGCTGCTCTACCACCTGTCCTACCGCAGCATATTCAGTGAATTCTTTTCAGAGGTGGAACGGCTGTTCAAGGATCGCTACAACCTTTACAAGGCCTCGGTGATCACTACCCAAAACTTTTTAGCTACCTGGACCTGGCAGCAACTGAAGTCATTGAAGAGAAAAAGACCCCAGGTGGACAGCCTATTCGAAAAATTTCCGGGCATACCGGCGATCATCGTGTCGGCCGGGCCTTCGTTGGAGCGCCGCTGCGATCAGCTAGCCAGCATTGGCGATCAGGCGTTGATCATCACCCCTGGAATGGGGGCGCGTATCTTGAACAGGCGCGGCATCAAGATGCACCTGGCAATGTCGATCGATTCCGCCGATTCTGAGGCCGATATTTATGAAGGATGCGGACCAAGCACTCCTCTAATTGCATCCTTTCGCCTGCACCCGAAGGTCGGGGAGAAATTTCCCAATCTCATCCTGAATGTCGCCACCGCCACCGAATACCTTGCTCAGTATTATTATCAGTATTTTTTGGAACAGGACCTGACCGTGCTCAGCGATCAGCCCTCGGTCTCCATCTTTGCCATCGATTTTGCCATGCGATTGGGCTGCAACCCGGTTATCCTGATCGGCCAGGACCTGTGCCGCTATGGACAGAGGTTTTATGCTAACGAAGAGTCCGCCGTACCAGTCAGCGGTTCAGCCCGAGATATGTACGACATCAATGGTGAGGCCGTGGTCACTGAAGATGCCTTGCTGGCAATCAGGCATGGACTGGAAATCCAAAACCGGCTAATACAGGGCCGCGTTAAAATTATCAACGCCACGGAGGCCGGCCTGGGGATTCCCGGCGTGGAGAATAAACGCTTTGCAGACTGCATAGAGCGCTATATCGCGCCCAACAACTGCAACGTGGCCGAAATTATCGCGGCGGCTACCGGCTCTCTTGGCAGGGAGGACTTGAATCACGATATCACCCCCTTCTACCAGCATCTCCTGGAGCAAATCGACCAGGTAGCCGCCATGAACGGGAAAAAGTTATCGTTGCTCAAGAAACTGAACAAAATGAAGGAACGGGGTCTCAAGGCCGCCAGATTGGCCGAGCAGGTGAAAGAGGTCGAGGAGGTCAACAGGGGGCTGAAGGAAAACGATTTTTACAGGAATGTTCTCTTGGCCGGGATCAGAGGCATAGCCGACTTGTCCACCCTTGGCCTCACGTACCTAGCTGACGGCGACCGGCAGGCGCCCGAGGTGTTCCTCCACTCGGAGACTGCTGTCTACGATTTGACAGAGCGGTATGGGCGGGCGATCCGGCAGATGGCTGAAGGGGAAATGAAGGCTTGATGTTTCACCGCCGGGCATCGATGAAAGCTCCTTTGACAGTACGCCGGCACCCGCTATAAGTGCGGGCGGCAATTCTGGTCTGCCTGAGCCGGTCAACCTGTTCTCGCAGGGTATCCATTTTGTGCTGCACATCACGGCGGATGCGCTCATCTTCTGCCAGCAGGCGCCTGCCGATTGCCGCCACCTCTTGCTGCATCAAGCTGCAACCTTCTCCGCCCTGGATCCAGGTGGCGATCCCGTACTCTTCTTTTAAGGCGTCGAGCCGGCGGCTGAGTTCCCGGCGCTGCGCCAGCAGGGCCAGCAGGAAGGACCCCGGACTATCGGGCAGACGCTCTCCCATTTCCCTGGTGAGGGCCTCCCAGTGGAGCAGCAGGTCACGGGCCTCCTTCCAGGCGCCCGGTTCAGGCTGGCCCGGCATCGGCATCAACCGCCTGGAGCTTGGCAGCGGCAGCATACCAGGCATCGCGAAGCCTCGACACTATCCCCAGCGACTCTTCGAGGATGGGCGCAGCCTCATCTTGGTGCGCATTGGCCGTGACCAGGCGCCGGTACAGATAGTCATAGAGCCTGTAGAGACTGATCGAGATTTCGTACTCCATCCGGAGTGTTCTCTGCAGTTCGATGATGATAGCCTGCGACTTCATCAAAAAGGCGTGCGTTGTCAGGTGATCCTGTAGCTGGTTCGCCTCCTGTGCCTGCTTCAGGAAGTTCGTCAACCCGTCATAGAGCATCAGCAGCAGCTTTTCCGGTCTGGCAGTGGTGACGGCTATCTGGCGATATTGGTTGTAAGCATTGGCAGAAGCGCCTTCCATGAGTGATCACTCCAGTTAGTTTGATTATTTACAACAGAAAGCCGGCAAGAAGCCTGTGATTCATGACGGCAGTTTCAGACCTGCTGGTCGACCAGCAGCCCGCCCGCCTGTTGAATGCTGGATATAAGAAAGGGAATTTCCTCGGGGGGGATCTCTCTGATCACTGCATTGGTGTAAGGGTTGATCACCTTGACCACGAACCCATGGGTGTTCTTGTCTATGCCGAAGTTGACCAGAACACCGTCCTGCTTCAGCATGCTGATGATCGATTCCTCTGACAGGCCTGGCTGTTGCTGAACTTCAGGCTGTCCCGAAGCCTGGCTGCTGCCGCTTGCGGGCGCCACCGGCCCGGCAGTGCTGCTGACCGGCAACTGGCTGGGCGGCAATCCTCCGATCTGCATCTAGAATCACTCCCTCTTTAAACCGCTTGCTTTTTAAATCAACTACTACTACTGCTGCCGAACGCTTCTGTCAGCCAGGAGCTTTCGGTGTTCATCTGCGACAGGGCCTGTTCCATGGCGTCAAACTCGGTGTAATAATGCTGCTCCAGGTTGTTCAATTGATTGTTCCAGTTAGAGATCTGCGTATTATCGCTGGCGATCTCCTGGCCGATGTAGCTGCCGTCGTAGGATTGGCCCGCCAAACCGGCCTTGTCCGTTAGCTGCAGGACGGAGTTGGTAAGGGTGTTGAAGAGGCGTGTCCCCACTCCTTGCTGGCTGCTGTCGGTGATCAGGCTGCCATCGGGGTTCAGGCTGGTGGTGAACAGCGCCATCACCGCCTGGGGGTTGGACTGCAGGGCCTGCGTCAACTGGTCAGTATTCAGGGTGAGTTGTCCGTAACTAGATAATGATGTACTGGCAGTGAGGCCGGCCACTGCCGCTTGGTTGGCAGTGGCGGTCACCTGCTGCGAGGCGTCATTGGTGACGGTAACCTGTCCGGTCAGGCCGCTGACCGGATTGGCAATGGCATCTTGCAAGTCGTACATGATGCTCTGCAGGAACTGGTCGTTGTTCAGTTGGCCGCTCTGGGCCTTGGTATTCCAGGCGTCGACCTGCGTGGAGTCCAGTCCCTTGGCGGTGATATCATCCTGGGTCAGGGGCGTATAACCGGCGTAGACCGGCTGGGTCAGCATGTTGTGAATGTCGGTGAGCGTGTTGTTGTAGGCGGTGACGAAACCCTGGATGGTGTTGACGACCGCGCTGGTGTTGTCGGACACGGTAACGGTGGCATTGTTGGCGCCGGTGAGGCCCGCCAGGGAATAGGAGACACCGTTGACGGTGAACTGGTTGCTGTTGAAGGTGTAGTTCGTGCCGTCGATATTTACCTGGGCCTTGGTGCCAGAGGCGGAGTTGGTGCCATTTCCCAACAGCGTCTGCATCAGATTGCCGCCGCCGGTATCTGTGGCGGTGACCGTCGTTCCCGCCCGGGTGGCGTTGAGGTAGAAATAACCCAGGTTGCTGTCCCAGGACGCCTGAACATTCAGGCCGCTGCTGTTGATGGCGTTGATCACGTCGGTGAGCGTGGTGGTGCCGGTGACGTTGAAAGTCTGCTGGTTGGTGCCGTCGTTGATGGTAAAGCTGCCGGTCGCTACCCCTTCCGAGGAGAGGGTGCTACCGGCGGAGGTGATGGCCGCGACCGGCGCCTGAGAGTTCAGCACGGCGTTGGCAGCCATCGAGGTGACGGCAACAGAGTGGCTGGTATCCAGCGTCGCGGTCCCGGCGGTGGCGGTGACAGCGCTGCTCGATGAGGTCGCCTGCTTGGCCAGGAAGCTTCCCTGCAATTCAAGGCCGGAGGCGGTTGATAACAGGTTCTGGAGGTCGGTATTGATCGTCTGGTAGTCCTGCTCCTGCCACTGCAGGGTCTGTACCTGCTGCTGAAGGGTATCCTCCGGCTGGCGCGCCGAGGTCATCAGCCCCGACACGATATTGTCGACGTTGATGCCATCGACCAGGCCGGTGACGGTGTTATTATTGTAGAAATTGCTTGCCGTATTGCTTGACGACGATGCTGCCGACGTTGCCGAGAGGATGTCCATCTTGCTCACAACTCCTTTTTATACCCTGCAAGATATAGTCCACATTTAAGAATATCCATATTATTTATCGTCATCATAGCGGCGATCTTTATGCCTGGTTCAGAATATAATTCTTTCCCAGTGCTTGCAGCATGAGCCATGTTAGTTCTGTGAAAAAGGAGAGGGGCTGCAAAAAGCTGCAGCCCCGTTTGTAACAGTCTGTTCAGGTTTAGCTCAGCAGCTTGAGAACTGACTGTGGCTCTTGCTGAGCCTGGGCAAGCATCGACGTGGCCGACTGGACGAGAACGGCGTTCTGGGTGTAGGCGGTCATGGCGCTGGCCATGTCCACATCCACCAACCCCGCATTGGCTGCAGTGAGTTGCTGGGAGGCGCTGGTGAGTTCGTTGCCGGAGGTATTCAGCCTGTCCACGGTGGCGCCGAGCATGGAGTTCTCGTAGGAGACGGCGTTGATTGCCTCGTCGATCACCGAGATGGCTGCGGTGGCGCCGGTTACGGTGGTTACATTGAGGGCGCCCTCTCCAAAAGTGGTATAGCTGCTCAGTAGGTTGTTTCCGACACCGTTGGTGAATACCGCTCCGGTCACATCACCGTTGGCTCCCATGGCATTGGTGGACCCGGCCAACCCAAGTGCTGAAGCTCGCATGTCGTTCATGGAAAGGCTGATCAACTGGCCCTGGTTGGCGCCGATCTGCAGGTCTGTCGTAAAAGCGGCGCCAATGGTTACAACCGGCGCATTAGTGTTTGGGGTCCGTTGGGTCAGGGTAAAAAGTGTACCGGCGGAGGCGGCGCTGTAACCGAGACTTGAATCTGCGTTTACTGCGGCGGCCAGGTTGGTCAGAGTGGCGGTCAAGTTGGCGCCGACCAGAAACTGATTGGCGGTGGCCCCGCTGCTGACAGCCGTGAAGATCTGGCCGTTGATGTTCACCTCGTCATTGCCGGCAAAGTTGGTAGTCCCGGTGAAGGTGTAGACGCCGGCGATCCCGGTAGCACCTAGCGTCGACGGCGCCACGCTCAAATACGTGCCGGTTGCGACTAAAGTGATGGCGCTGCCGGCGTCTGCCAAAGACGTAGTGATGGTGACCACGTTGCCGGCAACTGTCGCCGATAGACCGGCGATCGTGTTAACCTGACTTGCAATATTGGACGCTGCTAGAAGGGTAGTCTGGCCGGCGAACATACCACCAGAAAGGTTTACGCTGCCGCTCAGGCCGGTAACCGTAAAAACCTCACCTGTTATCAGCACGTTGTTGACGGTGATCGTCGAGACTGCTTGAACAGCAGTCTGGCCGTGCGTGGTGGTGACCAGGCCGTTCGTTGTTCCGGTGGGCGTGCCGCCCATCAAGAGGTTCATGGAGTTGTACTGGGTGGTCTGAGCGATCTGGGTGACTTCAGAGGTGAACTGGTTGATCTGGGCCTGAATTGCCGCCGCATCAGTGCTGGTGTTGGTGCCGTTCGCCGCCTGGACGGCCAACTGCCGCATGGTCTCCATGATATTCTGAGACTGTGTCATGCCGGCCATAGCGGTTTGCAGCATCGAGTTGGTGTCCTGCACGTTGACGTTGGCCTGGTTCAAGCCGCTGATCTGGCCCTGTATCGATTCGCTGATGGTAAAGCCGGCGGGGTTGTCGGCGGCCGTGTTGATCTGTTTGCCGGAGGACAACTCTGCCAGGGCCGAGTTCATGGCAGTGGTGTTTTTAGTCAGTTCGTTGAATGCATTCAAGGCCGCAAGGTTGTCATTGATGATCATTTTTTTTACCTCCTTAATGTTTGTTAATGTTTGTTTTTTCGCGTCTTTGCGAGATGGCCTATCTCGCTTTTTATATTAAGCGCCGCATACCCGGGATACTTGGCTGCTTAATAACTGATGACTGCCGTTCACTGTTTATTATCGTTTCTGGAACCTGGGACTTTAGGATAATTAACAAATATTTTTCACACTGGTGATCAAATAAGGACTTATGGCCTATATAGACGGCGGCATGTAAATATGGGTTGATGGCGCCGCAATATTATTTTGGGCAGATAATCCTGCAGGTGACGGCCACAGCAGAAAAAAAAGACGCTTGCGTTTGGCTTGCAAGCGTCTCTCGATTACCCCGGGTCAGTCCCAAATTACACTGGAATCATGTTATCGAGGGTCTGCATCAGCGAATCATCGGTGGTGATCACCTTGGAGTTGGCGTCAAAGGCGCTCTGGGCGATGATCATGTTCGACATCTCCTGGGACAGGTCGACGTTGGACGCCTCCAGCGATCCGGACTTGATGGTGCCTAGGCTGCCCGTGCCGGCCGTACCTGCGGTATATGCCCCCGAGTTGGGGGACACGGAGTAATTGTTGCCGCCGTCAGACAACAGGCCGTTGACATTGGGGAAGTTGGCCAGGGCGATCTGGGCCAGAGTCTGCTTTTGTCCGTTGGAGAAGGCACCGGTGATGGATCCTGTCTGGTCGATCGTGTAGCTTTCCAGCGATCCGGATGCATAACCGTCCTGAGTTTGCATGGCGGCAGTAGAAGCGGAAGCGTATTGAGTCAGGCCGGAGAGGTTGAGAGCGATGGAGATCGGACTTGCTTTAGCATTGCCGGTAAAACTGAGCGTTACCGGTGAGCCGGCGGTCAATGCGCCTGAGCTATTGAACGTCAGGTTTCCGATGCTGGTGGAGCTGTATGTATTTCCCGTGCTGTCGGTGATGCCCTTAACCGACCAAGCCCATTGATTGTTGCCGTTATTCGTAAATTGGAGGTTTAAAGAATATTCGTTTCCTTGGGAATCATAGGCTTGGGTAACTACATCCTGCGTCGGTGCAGTGAAATTTGGGACAGTCAGACCGGTTGTGGTGCCCCCGGCTATGGCAAAAGCACTTGGCGAGCCGCCTACGGCAGGCATTTGAATCGTGAAAGTCCCGATACCCGCATCACCAGCGTTGAAGCCAAGCGCTGCCGAGGCATCGTGCGCACCGGCAGATACGACGACGGCATTGGACCCCGTGGTGGGGGTAAAGGTGATCTGGCCTGCGGCGTTCAGGCCAGCCGCAACCTGGCCGGTGAGTGTTGAGTTGTCGATTCCCGCGTTCACGGCGGCAACCAGTTGGGCTGGTGTATAGCTGCCAGGGCCGATGGTGATGGCACTGGCTGGCCCGCCGTTCACCGATAGATCGATGGTGTCGTTTGTGCCTGCGGTGATGGTTGTTGAAGCTAATAGAGCATTATTGCCCGTCCTGGTGCCGACAGTGCCTGTGTAGGTGGACGATGGGGTGATGTTTTGAACTGTTCCGTTGGTATTGAGGGTGACGGTTCCTCCATCCAGCGTAGCACCCGTAGTGGCGTTAGTGATCGTCCAGTTGAAGGTATCGAACTGGCTTGCAGGGGTGAAGGAAAGCTGCCAGTTTCCTGTTGCAGGCACGGGATCTCCATTTGCCACCGAGAACGGCAAACTCCCGGTGCCGTTCGCAAACAGCAGCGTGCCGTTGTTGAGCTGAGAGTTCAAGTTGCCGGACAGGGTCATGTTGGCGGTGGCATTGGCCGGCACTTGCGTAGAGCTAAGGGGGATGGTGATGTTTGAGAGGGTTTGTGACAAAGCTTTTGTTGTGGCATCATACATGTATCCCATGACATACATGCCATTGGCGTTGCTGACCAGATTGTCGTTGGCATCAAAATTGAAGTCGCCGTCGCGGGTGAAATATTGAGGAACGCCGGTCTGTCCAGTAGGGGTAGGAGTGGCAGACAGCATGAACAGTCCGTTACCAGCTATTCCCAGGTTGGTCTCGACCCCGGTCTGCTGCATGCTGCCGGCGGTAAAATTGGTATCCACGCTGGCAACACCGGTACCCTGGCCGATCTGGACGGGATTGGTGCCCCCAAGACCCGTGCTAGAGGGCGCGCCTGCCCCCTGCAAGGTCTGGCTGAGCAGGTCGGCGAAGTTGACCTGGCTTGATTTGAAGCCGGCGGTGTTCACGTTGGCGATGTTGTTGCCGAGGACATCCATCATTGTCTGGCTGCCTTTGAGGCCAGAAATGGCAGAATCCAGTGAAGGCATCATCGAAAAATCAACCTCCTTTTCGAGAGTGGATTGCGCTTTCTGCGCAATCCCGAGCCCCCTGCAAGAGGTCCGGCTCTGTCTCTCTTTGTCATTTAATTAGTTTTCAGGTTTTTCACTCAGAACTCAGCACTCGGAACTTTGTTTTAGGCTATCACCGCACTGTCGATGTTGGTGAAGACGTTGCCCTTGAGGTTGGAGCCGTCGATGGCGGTGATCACTGTGCGGTTCTTGACGCTGACCACCAGTGCCAGGTCATCCACCAGGATCAGTGAGTCTTGCGCCCCCTTTGCCGATGCTTTGTCAACTGCATCGGTGATCCGGTCCATCCGGTTGGCCGTGATGTCGATCCCTCTCCTGGCGAGCATCTCGTTGGCGTGTCGTGACCACTTGAGTGTTTTTTCCGCCAGGACATCTGCAAAGGATGTGGTTTCCGGTGTCTTGGGCTGGCTGCTGGTAGTGTCCGGCTGACTGACCGGTGTTATTGGCTGCGGGATGTAGATCCGGTCTACCATCTAACTAACCCCCATTAACTGACGCTGGTGATCCACGATGCGGGAATGGAGTTCCCGTTGACCGTGAGGCTGACTGTGCCGTCACTGATGCTGGTGCCGGTTACCGGTCCGCTGTAGTTAGTATTAGTGGTCGGGTCGGTGGCCTGGACCGTCAAACCCAGCAGACTGACTCCGTACAGTTGATTGAAACTGCTGTTCAGGTCGTTCATTCCCTGCAGCGAGGAGAACTGGGCCATCTGCGATGCGAGGTCGGTGTCCGACACCGGATTAGTCGGGTCCTGGTTCTTGAGCTGGGTGACCAGCAGGTTCAGAAAATCGGATTCGTTCAACTGGCTGGACGGGTTGACAACCGTTGTCGCAGTCTGGCCGGATTGAGCATTGGCAACTGCGTTTACTGACATCTTGTTTCACCTCCTTAGGAGGGACAACCTTGCGGGATGCCCCGGGCATTTGAATTTAAAAAATGTAATTTAAACGATGTAATTGAAGATACCCGCACCCGCCCACTGGTAGATGGCGGAGGTCATGAACGGCACCTCGCTGTCGGCATTGTCCGGGTGACCGTAGTCTGAAGGCGCCTCGACCGTTCCCGTATTCTGCTGCTGCGACCGGGAGGATGCCCCCTGCTGGTCGCCCTGGCTTCCGCCGGAGGAGACGTTCAGGTGCTGCCATGAGATCCCCTGTTCGTTCAGCGCCTGCTTCAGTTCCGGCAGCCGGGACTGGATCAGGCTGGCGGTCGTCTGGCTCTGGGCTATGAAGTGGGCATTGACGATCCCCTGTTCCACGTCTACTACCAGCTTGATGTTGCCCAGGAACTCCGGTTTTAACTGGATGCTCATGGAGGCGTTGTTGTTGTTGACCAGCAGCTGAGCATTGCTCACTAGCTGTCTGATCGCATTGGCGCCCAGAGCCCCCGATTCGGAGTCGGTTGCCTGTCCGGGCGCTGTCTGTTCCAGGCCTGTTGAAGAGGAAAGGTCATGCTGTTGTGAAGAGGACTGGATCAGAAGGACGGTCGCCTCTCTGGAACTGGATGGGGATTGTGGCGCCTGGGGCTGCGTCTGAGTCTGCTGTGTTTCCGGACCTCCCCCCGTCTTCACGAACGAGGCGTCTTTAACCTGGGACATCTTTGACCCGGAAATGCCTGGAGCCTGTGGCGACTGATCCGTGTTAGCCGGCTGGCCTGCGATCGTCTGATCAGGCGTCGAACCGCTCGAGATGCTGGCTGCAACTCCTGGTTTGGTACCCAGGCTAGATACGGACATTGTTGACTGGTCTCCGCCCGACTTTGCCGGCGCCTGGCTGCCGGATGCACTTGTAGTGCCATCCAGGGAACTCGACAATAGGTCAGCCAGCAGATCATTTGTCCCGCTGCCTGTGGCGTTGGATGTGCCGGTGGAGCCCTGGCCCAGAGCGGCTTCCAGCGCAGCAAGCAAATTGGATGCTCCGGCACCGGTGTCATCAGCGATGGCGTTCAGGGCAGCGTTCAGTTGGCTGGCTATGCCGGCATTGGTACTCAAGCCAGTGCTGCCAGCCACTGCCTGGCCGTCCTGAAGATTGCCGGCCAGTCCGGTCAGCGCTGACAGCAGACTCTGGTCCGACTGACTGGTGTTGGCGGTGCCTTCCAGCGAATCGACAAGCTGGCTGATGATTGAAGATAGATCGTTGTCCGTTGGATCCCTGCCACCAGAAGACCCGGAATCAGATGCCGTGTCCGGAGAACCTCCGCTGACCGGCAACGATCCTGGCAGTACCTGCAGCAGCGACGACAAAAGAGCGGACACCCCGGCCTGATCTCCGGCGCTGTTCTTTATCCGGGCTTTCGAGTCGCCCGACAGGGAACTCAGAAGCTTGGCAAAGTCATCCGTGATTGTTCCGGGATCACTATTCCCGCTGGACGCGCTCTGCATTGGCAGGACACTTTCCGGCGTGCTCTGAGCCGCGAGCATTGCGGCTTCCACATTATCACCTCCTTTCGTCTAGGACTGCCCGCAAGAGCAGGTGCGTCCCTCGATAGCGATTTCCCAGACAGCTAATAACCACCAGGCATCCTCTTAAGTGGGAGCCGAGCGGCGCCAGCCTTGGATCAACAACTATGGCCTCCGCCTTTGCGGGGCACCAGGCCCGCCAATATGGTATCCTGGTCGGCCAGGCACAAGCCAGGTGTTGCTGATAAGCCTTGGGGGAGAAGAACTCCTCCTAAGCTTAAGAAATCTGCTGAGTTCATTTTCCTCATATATCCGTATTATTCTTTCTCTGTTGAATAAACCCTTTTTCCTAAAATAAAAAAAACTATTCTGATAATTGTTAGAACATTTGTAGAGCATGCGCAGCATGCGGAGCAATAGCAAGTATGTTTTTACTTCATGCCGTTGCCGATCTCCTCAAGGGTGACATTGATACTGTACTTGCTTTCGGGTGACCCGTTGAGGAGCGCCTTGACGGCCTCTATTCTGGACTTCAGGTCATCGGCCAGAAAGACCCCGTTGAAGCTCAGGGTAAAACCCTTCAGGGCGTCTTTTTCCTGTTCCTGATGCATAGCAGCCGGCTCGACAGTGTTCCATGTGGCCGGGTCTGCAGCCCGTGGGCTTGTTGTCCAGTCACCCGCCTGCGTTGCAGGATGTCTGTTGCCGATCCCGATCAGGTCATCTTTTCTGAAGGCTGGCGGCCATTTGTCGGGATAGCCGTCTCTGACATAGATGGTGCCCTGTCTGTCCTTTTCGATGCCCAGCAGGTATCTCATTCTTCGTACATAGCTGAGCGGAACGGACCAGAACTGTTTCAGTTGGCTGTCGCTCATCTCCTTGCAGAGATCCAGCACCGCCTCCCTGGCCTGCTTAAAGGGCATTGCCACCAGGTTTCTCAGTGTACCGTCCGTCACTGCGTTCACCTCTTTCATCTTATACACGACACAGGGCCCCGACTTCTTGTATGCGCTTCTTGTTCTGGAGTCCCCGAGATCACCGGGGGTCATCACAGTGCGCGGACGAACTTTGCTCACAGGCACGAAATGATCCTCCTTATCCTAGTCCACGGTGGCGATCTTTTCTGCTACATCCTTGAGGGCAATAGCCAGCCTGCCAAGCTCATCGAGGCTGGATGCCATCTCTTCAGTGGCCGCAGCCTGGTGCTCGCTCACCAGGGAGATCTCCTTGATGCCGCCGAGAATGCTATTCACAGACTCCTCGATATGCTGCAGGATCTTGCCTATCTGGGAGACCGAGTGGCCGCTGTCATCTGCCAGCTTGCGGATCTCGTCAGCCACCACGGTGAATCCTCTTCCGGAATCTCCGGCGCGTGCGGCCTCTATGGCGGCATTCAAGCCCAACAGCTTGCTTTCGGTGGCCACGTGTTTGATGAAATTGAGGATCTCGCCCGTTTCGGAAAGGCTATGCTTTGTGGTGTCTGTATTGGTGCCCAGGTGTTTGCACTGTTCGGCCAGGCTTTCTGCGCCGGCAGCCATCTCCTGGGCAGTTGCGGCGAACTGCTGGACGGTGGCGGAGAGTTGCTGCGCCATAGCAGCCAGTTGCCTGGACTGCTCGTTAAGGTCGCTGATCATCTGTTCCTTGGCATCGAACATTTCGATGATCAGCTTTGCAACATCTGATCCCACCATCCGGGTGCGTTCGTTTTTGCTGCTGTGAATCAGGTCACGCACTTCGGAGATGCCCGTGACTTCGATGACCATGTCCGGATCTTTCTGCAGCAGATCATGAAAATCCCGGTAGTAGTCCACGCCGATGCTGCGGGCGTAAACCACCCCCAATGCGTTTTCGTTCAGATCAGAGATGCCGATCACGCTCACGTCTGCAAGATCGTGAAGAGACCTGAGAACAGCGTTGCCTCCCCCTCCGCCGCCGACAATACCGACTGTGACCATTTGCAACTCTCCTTTGGCGATATAACTTCGCCTTGATAGCCACCACCTGGTAGGTGGTTAGCTCAGATATGGAAATCGAACCAATTTTCATACCGGGTTTGTGATGGAGACATCATGACCGTTCCGTTTGAATAAAAGAAAAATAATGTTGAGCGGATGGACAACAAAAATACCAGGTACAAAAATACCTAGTATATTATCGGCATAATGATGATGCAACTTTAGTGTTTTTGTAAAAAACCTCAGAGCTATAGTCTTTCGATCTGCGCCACACATTCTATGTGATAGGTGTGGGGGAACATGTCGATGGGCTGCACGATACGGACGCCATAGCGCTGTCTGGCCAGCAGAGCCAGGTCTCTGGCCATAGTGGCCGGGTTGCAGGAGACATAGACTATTCTTTTGGGCGACAGAGCTATGACGCCGGCAATAGCGTCTGGCAGACAACCTTGGCGAGGGGGATCGAGGATGATCGTATCCGGCGCCGGGCCGCTATTGGCAATCCGCCCAAGAGTTTTTTCTACTCTTCCATGGCTGAATACTGTGTTGCTGATGTGGTTAATTTCAGCATTTTCCCTGGCAGCCGCCACTGCTGCGCTGTTTTCCTCTATGCCGGTTACCAGCTTGTAATCACGGGAGAGATGGAGGGAAAAGAGCCCTACTCCGCAGTAGAGGTCCAGGAGATGCTCTGACGATGACGGTTCGCAGAGCACCCTCACTTGCTGCAGCAGCACTTCCGTCTGTTCCGGGTTGTTCTGGAAGAAGGCGGTGGCCGGGATATGAAACCTGATGCCGGAAACAATCTCGCGGTAAAAGTTCTGACCAAAAACTGTCGTATTCCGGGCTCCGGCTATGCTGTCGCTTTGTGCCACAACACCCACCAGCTTGGGGTGCAGAATCTGCAGTCTGCTCCAGGCAGCCTGGGTTAGACTGCAGTTGCTGCCTGCAGTCTTGAGCAGCAGCAATATTTCTCCCGTTGCCCTGCCTTTGCGTAAGACCACTTCTCGAAGTTCGAAGTTCGAAGTTCGATGTTCGATCTGGTTAGCGTTAGCTTCACCGATGCCTTCGCGCCCGTAAAAGCAGGTACCCGACAGGTCAGCGCCCGCTGAAGCGGGCTCGCCAATCACATCACACAGGTCGGCAATAATGGCCGGAAACTCGGCGGGCAGGAGGGAGCATTCGGTTAAAGGGCAAACGGAGTGGCTTTGCAGTTTGTAATTGCCCAACATCATCCTTTCAGGACCGGACTGCGCATGAAACCGTACCGTGTGGCGGCAGCGCCAGGGATTGTCCATGGGCAGCACATCCTGCACCTGGACTCTCTCCAGCTTGCCGATGCGCTGCAGGGCGGCAATGATCGTTTGCCGTTTGCAGGAGAGTTGCTCGCCGTAGGCCAAGTGCTGCAACTGGCAACCCCCGCAGTAAGGGTAGTCCTTGCAGGGAGCCCCGGTTCTCCATGGCCCGGGGCTGACTACCTCAACCAGGGAGCCTCTGGCATAATATTTCTTCTCCTGGCTGATGCTAAAACGGACCAGATCACCCCTGGCAGCCTGTGGTATAAAGACCGGCTTCCCCATGTAGTTACCGACACCTTCACCCATATGACTGTATCCTTTGATCTCGGTGAGGAACTGGCCGGCGTCCAATCGCATTCACCACCCTTATATTGTCTATAAACAACGCGAAATAGGAATATGACCACTGTAAGTAGTGTCTATAGACATTACATAATGTCCGCTTCGTATCTAACTGGTTCCCAAGCTCTTTGCCGTCCGGTTCAAACCTTCAAAATCGGAAGCTTCTGAAAGCAGGCTGTTGATAATAAAAACAGATGTTCAGCATATCTGGATGTTATAGGTAGTGCATGCCCCAAGAATATGGTATTCTTATCGGAGAATATTTGCAAATCAGCCTCTGTTGGCCAACCGTGAATGATAACGTGGATTGTGGGAGTGTCGGAACTGAAGCTGACGGAAAGACTGTTACGGATTGCAAACTACATACCGCAGTCATCCCTGGTGGCCGATATTGGCACCGATCATGCGTTGCTGCCCGTGTACCTGGTGCGGCAGGGGATCTGCAGCAGAGTCATCGCCACTGACCTGCGCGCAGGACCCCTGGAAGCCGCCAGTTCAAATGTTGGCCTGTTCAACTTGTGGAAGCAGGTGGATCTCAGGCAGGGGGACGGCCTGGAAGTTATCCAGCCCGGAGAGGTCAACGTGATCGTCATCGCCGGCATGGGCGGCGTTAATATCAAAGAGATCCTGGGCAGGGCGGCGGCAGTGCTGCAGCAGGCAGAACGTCTTGTGCTGCAGCCATCGGCAGGAGCCAGCCAGGTGCGCCGCTGGTTGCTCGGCAACGGTTGGAACCTGGTCGACGAAGACCTGGTGATCGATGATGATCGCTTCTATGAGATCATCGTTGCCAAAAGCCCGGGTATTGAAGAAGAATGGCTGCGGGATGGCCTGCCCGTTACGGATGATGATGACAGCGATTTCCTGCTGGAGATTGGTCCCAGACTGCTGGAAAAGAGGCATCACCTGTTGGCTGCCTACCTGGAGAAGCAGATCCAGGACATGGAAAGCGCTCTGGTAGCCTTGAGGCGAGCCCAGACTCCGGCAGCCTGGCAGCGCAAGCAGGAATGGACCAGGAAGATCGCCTACTATAAGAAGATCATCGATGAGTCCAACCTGCGTTCTGTTCCCGAGATGGATGGTCTGTTCGAGATCTGGCGCCCATAGCGCCGGGCTTAACTTTGACGCAATCCTAGTCTTCTATAAAGGAAGTGGCTGGAGTGCCGGTTGCGTGTCAGACGATAATCGGTTGGCTTGAGGAGTGGGCGCCACCTCTGTTGGCAGAGGATGGGGACAACATCGGGCTTCAGGTGGGCTCGCTGAGCACCGGAATAGAGAAGGTGCTGGTTACCCTGGAGGCCACAACGGAAGTGATTTCAGAGGCTGTCAAAGAAAAGGCGCAGTTGATCGTGTCCCATCACCCCCTGATCCGCGACCCCCTGACCAGGATTGACTATGACAGCTTCCCGGCATCACTGGCGGTCCGGTTGATTGAAAACCGGGTCCACTTGTTCGCGGTCCATACCAACATGGATGCGGCAGCCGGGGGTGTGAACGATCTGCTGGCGGAGCAACTCGGCCTTGCCGGGGTCAGTGTCCTGCGCCCGGCGCCGCAGGAAAAGTTATACAAATTGGTTGTCTTCATCCCCCGCGGTCATGAGGATGGGGTGCGCCAGGCGATCTGCAATGCTGGGGCCGGTTGGATCGGCAATTATGACGAGTGCACCTTCCAGGCAAACGGGATGGGAACCTTCCGTCCGCTGCCGGGAACTAACCCCTTTCTCGGCCGGATCGGGGCCTTGGAGCAGGCGGAAGAGTCGAGGCTGGAGACGGTGGTCCCGGAAACCAGGCTGAAGGCGGTGGTCAGGGCGATGCTCGCCGCCCATCCCTATGAAGAGGTGGCTTACGATCTCTACCGGATCAAGCATCGGGCGCCAAGCAAAGCCGGTTTGGGCAGGTCGGGGCGGCTGCCCGATCCCATGCCCCTACGCGCCTTCGCGGATCAGATCAGGGATGCCCTGGGCCTGCAGGTGGTGCGGTTGGTGGGAGATCCCGAGCGGTTGGTCTCTGTGGTCGCTCTTTGCGGAGGAGGCGGCATGTCCTTGCTGAAGCGGGCCATCGAGGCGGGCGCCGACGTCTACGTTACCGGCGATGTCAAGCACCATGACGCCCTTAACGCCCTTGGTCAGGGAATTGCGATTGTCGACGCCGGGCACCATGCCACCGAAAAGATTATCGTACCCGCCATAGCCGAATACTTGACCAAGAAGGCGGCCATGGCAGGAGAACAGTTGCAGATCCTGATCAGCCGCATCAATACGGATCCTTTTCTCAGCGTGTTCCCGGATAACTGTAAGGCGCTGCCGCCGCAGGATAGGACCGGAGGCGTTGCAGCGGCCACTGTCGCGGATGGCGCAAACGGTGCAGGTGAGGTGGAGACGGAAGCTGGGGGATGGGGAAGGTTCGAGAAGTTGGTCATTTACATTGATGGGGCCTCCCGGGGCAATCCGGGTCATGCCGCGGCTGGCGTGGTGATCCTTGACGAACGGCAAAGCCCGGTAGCCGAAAAGGGGCTCTACCTGGGCAGGGCGACCAACAACGTCGCCGAATACCGCTCTCTCATCCTGGCTCTCCAGGAGGCCGTGGACATGGGGGCTGTCCAGGTGGAGATCAAGACGGACAGTGAACTCTTGGCCCGTCAGTGGAACGGACAGTACCGCATTCAGAACCCCGGCCTTGTCTCTCTGATGCAGCAGGCAAGGCGGCTGGCCGGCCGGTTGCAGTCCTGCATGGTTGCTCACGTGCCGCGGGAGAGCAACAAGCGGGCAGATAAGTTGGCAAACCAGGCGATTGATGAACATGTAAAAAAGAACGCGTAATGAGTTACGATTAAAGGTGCGGGCCGCGGGAAACTATGAATGATACCAGGAAACACAAAGGTGATGTCGATGCAAAGCGGTGTCAAGGCGAGATCAAAGAAAAGAAGTGTTTTTGATGCACTGAAGGACCGGGGCTTCATCTATCAGGCAACCCATGAGGATGAACTCAGGCGGGTGCTTGACGATCCGCCAGTCGTTTTCTATCTTGGTATAGATCCCACGGCTGACAGCCTGCACATCGGTCATTTCTTTGCTTTGATGATGTTCAGGCGCCTGCAGGAAGCCGGGCATAAGGGCATCCTGCTGATCGGGGGCGCTACTGTCATGGTCGGTGATCCTAGTGGGAAGAGTGATTTGCGTAAAATGATTTCGAAAGAAGAGGTCGAACACAACCTGGAGGAAATCAAGACTCTGGCCAAACGTTTTATCAGGGTTGATGGAGATAACCCCGCCCTGATTGTCAATAATGCCGATTGGATAAACCCGTACAGCTATATCGATTTTATGAGAGACATCGGCGTCCATTTCAATGTCAATACCATGCTGGCATCCGAGGCATATGCCAAGCGCCTGGAAGAGGGCGGCCTCACCTTTCTGGAAATGGGTTACATGCTGATGCAGGCGTACGACTTTGTCTATTTAAACCGGGAGTATGGCTGCACCCTGCAGATAGGCGGCAGCGACCAGTGGGGGAACATTGTCGCAGGTATTAACCTGGGCAGAAAACTCAATTACCTTGATGGTGTCAATGACCATGAGGGAGATAAGATGTTCGGTTTGACCAATCCCCTTCTGATGACCAGAGAAGGGAAAAAGATGGGCAAAACTGAACATGGCACCTTGT